>Ga0058698_10000173_pt1 | contig 37541 bp, 42 predicted proteins | sample AgamicAsSfe_FD_67288 | JGI IMG/M metagenome (GOLD analysis project Ga0058698, IMG submission 67288) | Agave microbial communities from Guanajuato, Mexico - As.Sf.e | ecosystem: Host-associated > Plants > Phyllosphere > Phylloplane/Leaf | place: Guanajuato, Mexico | collected 2012-05-30
ACATACGCTGTCTCGCTCAAGTAATCCTTCTGCGGCCCCTTGACCTTATACTGAATCCCAAACCGTCTCATCTCATCACCAGCGTGCACGATTCTCCAGTCGAAAAAGCCCTGATAGAAGTCCATCTCACACAGATGATCTCCGCGTCCAGTCCAGCCGCCTAGCATTGCATCCAGTCCCATCTCGAGTTCCATATACAAGTAGTCTGCTTCGTCGACGTCGGACACACCATGACTGGTGGCTTCGTCATCATGAGGCTTGACGAACCAGACGGCGAGCTTGTCGTTATCCGTGTCGTGATGATAGATATACTTCTGATTAGCGCGGAGGACGAGGCCAGAATCTGTGTGCAGCTCGCCAGTTTCGTGATAGAGGTAGCTACGGCCGGAGTCGGAGAGGGCAGGATGTGGACTGAAAGTTGCGGTGCCAGTGAATTTGCCACAGGGATAGGATGGGAGTTCCGAGGTTAGGCGGCGGTGAAGCGTCCAGGAGCCGGCGAGAGAGTCGAATATTGTGGAAAGAGGCGCTATTGTGGCAGGATTTGGGGTTGGAATGGGTGCTGGGGACGATGAAGCCTGTGCTGTAGAGGCCTCGGGGCGTACGAAATGGAAGGACTGCGATGCGGTCGTCCCGGCCGATGGAGCTGTAACAGGAGACTCGATATACGGCATATTGTGTGGTGTTTAGTGAGGAAGTACTTCTTATATTGTACTGTAACGCGACCGTAACGAGAGAGAGTAAGGTCAAGGTTTCACGGTTCACAAACGGAAGAGGTCCAACACTGCAAGATCGCAAGAAGATAAACAGCAATGTAAGTGAGAAGAAGGAAGATTGATATAAATCATATAAATCGACTATCTTGACATACACATCAAGTCCGAGTCCCGGCTCCTCAGCCCCACCTCGGACATGATGAGCGAACGACGCCACAGTACATGAACATGGACGGACAGAGAGAGCCTGATAGTTCTCAATCAGTCAGGCAGACGATAGCAGCTCATCTGTCTAGGACATTGCCGTCTATCACAACACGCCAACGATCAGATGTCGGATTGAGTTGTGCAGATCAGACGGGAACGAGTCAGGGCCCACCTCTATTGGAAACACTGGTTCCAGCCACGATCTTGCGCACTCTCGACACCTTCCCAGCATGATGCGCATAACATGAACGACTGGGCTACATCGCCATGGGCCACTAACAACGCCACTCCAAGCCTGTCGCCGGCTCCTCCGGCCCTCGCAAAGACCTCTCCCGCGCAAGCCGCGCTCGGCTCTGGCTACTTCGATGGCTTCTCGAATGAGGCTGGTTGGGCGGATGCGGTGACCTCAGGCGCAGGTGCCATTGGTGGAGCAGAGAATGTTGTGGGATTACAGAGCCCGAGGCCGATCGCTAGCCCAGGACGCGTTGCGAACGGGAAGGGAAATAGATACATCAGGCCTATATTGTCAGTCTGGGATACGCAAGAGCCGGAAGAGAATGATCTCGAAGCGGTCGGAGCAGCACCTGAACAACTCGGTGAGGTGCTCGCTCTTGGAAGGACGGGAGACACAGATGGAGTCGTGGTTGCGAACGGGATACCTGGAGCCTTAGAAGATCAGTGGAATACAGCTGGAATAGTCGAGAATGGACTCCGCATAGACATGGAGGATTCGTCGCGAGGAGATCCTAGTAAGAATGGCACTCTGCACACTCCACAGATCGAGGTTCTACAAGCTCAAGATATGGATGGTATCACCCACACGGAACAAGATCAGTCAGGTCCTGCATTCGGCGCTGATCTCCCCATCCATGATGGGGTTACACCGAATCCCGCTGCGGTTGGAGTCTATGAACAAGACAGCACGCCACCACCTCCAAAGTTCCCGCATTCAAAGATTGACTTCCCAGTCGACCCCGATCTGCTTGCCAAATTTCTGAAACGCGTTACCAATGCGGTTGATCTCGAACTCCCTGTGCTGGATACGATAATCACGACCTCTTCTCAACGCAAGGCGCAACATCGACTGACCAGACCATATACTCTTCGCCAATACAGCCTTGGCGAGTTCGAAAACTATAGACGTGTCACCTGGGGTACCTCGACCATTCACGACGAGGTCATCAACATAGTTGGCAAGTGGATCGCAAAAGACCGAGCATCTGGAGGTGGCATGTTCGATGCGACACTGGCCAACAGAAGTGGCAATTTTAGCTGGGGTAGTGAGGGCAAGCGCGACACGCAGAATCCCGAGGTTTCGGCTTCGAGTATACTGCTACCGAAGATAGCAGCGCCAAGTGGTTTCAATTGGAGTAGCTCGAGCATGGTACCATTGAGTCCCAGGAAACTGGGAGAGATTGACGTTGATGCACCACGGGCGTCAGAGGACATCAAGCAAATGCAGCCACGGCAACGAAGAACTCCGATCCGGAGAAAACCTAGGGTCGTTTCGGGAAAAGCACTTGTCTCTCCAAGATCGCCATCTATCATGAATGGTGCTTGGACGGACAGTTTCGACGATGTGATATCGCCTCAGAATGGTGCAACGTCGCCTCTGGCTCAAGCATCAGTGGACGAACCTTCCATGAATCACTCTGCTGCCGCTGTTGAGGACGACTTCGGGATATTTGAAGAGAACACCGAAGTAGACACTGTATTCGAGGACTTTGTCATCGCACCACCTCCTGCGATCTCATCACCAATATCAATGGACAACGTATCTCAAGACTCGCTGCAGGTTGATGATGAACCGAGTTCAGATGGTGGGCAGACCCACATGCAGCGTCCTCGCTCGATCTCGGAAACCACTACTCCAGCCAATGAAGTGACTTTCCCCTCAGTGCAGGGGACTCTGCCCTCTTTATATACTGACGAGCTTGGATCACCTTCCATGCTGCATACAGAACGAGCTTCTCCAACAAAGGAGACTACCGAGGATCAATCTCTAGTCGTGGAGCAGTCCGAAGACCTCGATGACTTCGATGATTTTGACGCGTTCGAGTCAGCGCCGCCGCTCGACTATACAGATATGCCTGATGAGCTACAGCCAACGCACGATGAGGAATCCCCGCTCAGCCACCAGGCGTCTACATTCGAGACGGGAACCTCACTGCAGCGGGGCTTTCAGGACGACAACGATATGGGAAAACCAACTGCGCGGAGCTTGTATCACGAGCGAGCCATTGAGACAGCTCCAGACGACTTTTCAGCTTTCGAGTCGTCCTTACCCCCAAGCGTGCCCAGTGTTGACTCGCAAGCAGACGTGAATAGTTCTCCTGCGGCATCGAAGTTTGAACCTGGCGCAGATGGAGCCATTCACCCGGGAACGATTATTGATAGTACGGAGCGTCCAAAGGAAGTCGAGGTGCATAATGAGGAGCTTCATGGTGTCACTACAGCGGCACACAAAGCGTCGGTCACAGAGGGTGAGCCGTCACCACGATCAAGTTCTCCGGTACTGGCATCCTTCGAGCCTTCAGTGGCGACTCAAGAAAGTCTACCCTCCTCGCCCTCTCTTCACAGTGAACCAAATTCTCATGAGACATTTTCGGCATTCGACGACTTCAGCATCTTCGAGACATCAGCGGATGAACCAGCACCAAACAGCCTCGCCGCAAGCCATGCAGCGAGCATGAATCGTGATACCCATGACCTGACACCAACGCCAACCTCGCTCGACCATTCCAAGCACCCAGGACCACGCCCAGAAGATGACGACGACGACTTCGGTGCCTTCGAGGACGCTGTCTCCCCAATCGCCTCAGCCACCGACATGGCATGGCCATCCCTGGCACCTCCAGCACTACCACCTCCATCAACCTCTTGGAACATGCAAAATCGATACAGCGTTCCCCTGTCAGCACAGACACTGTCTTTTGCACCACTCGTGCCGGATCTGGCAATGCCTCGTTCGAGTACAGCGCCGCCTGTGAATCTGTTCCCTGCTCCGTCGAGTCAACCTGTGAAGAGTACCATACCATTATTGCTTAGTGCTACGGCAGCACCTGTTCGGCCTTCTTCTGCACTCGTGCTGCCATCCTTGTCGGCAGAGATGGAAGAAATATCGAAGCCTGCACATTCGTCACGGAACACACAGATAATGCCCAGCAAACATGCCACTGGCTCCCTCGTACAAAAGCCACCCCAATCTCTCAATTCCACAAAAACCAAAACCAACCAACCCGACATCAATAGCACACCCAGGCCTCCACGCACAACCGCTAATCCCCGCCACGACGCCGGCAGCGCCATCCTAGGCGTCCTCGCCTTTCTCGACGCGGAAGACGAAGCCCAAGACGACGCTACCACCGCTGACGACAGTTTTGGTGCTTGGAGTGGTGAGTCTGGCATAGATGTCGAGAGTGCAGCGTTAGCTTCTGAGAAGGAGGTCAAGAGGTTGAGAAGGGAGGAGTGGGTTGGTGAACGGCCTGGTGAGAAAGGGATGGGCAGGAGCGGCACTGGCCTTGGGCATGGAGAGGGTGAAGTGGATCAGGCTGCAGTGCAGAGGGTTGTGGATGGCTTGCCGGATTGGGGCTATTTGTTGTAGGATTATGATATGTAATGTATATATTAGCTTGGCTTTGGATACCGGTATAGATGTGGTGCAGGAATAGAGGCGGAATGTAGGCTATGCGCCTGCTTCCTGCGCTGTATACTAGAGTACACCTACCTCATCATTCGTCATTCAAGTGAAGTGTGAAGCAGGGATTGAATCGGCCACACTATAGTGCAGATCTGTCCAGGGTAAACATACCACCAATGCCTTTCTCCTTTCTCCTCTTTAAGACAGTGCACAAATGGACAGTGCGACAAAAGACTCTGGCGACACGGCGGCAAACGTCCTACATTTACACCTTTGTCTCAGGTTCCTTGTACACGTTTCGCACTTCGTGGAGCTGTCGGACTCCCTTCCGTAAGCACTGCTGGGTTGTATTCGATCGCAGAACGCTAGTCCGCATGTTGTAACCTCAGCACACGCTCTGGCAGTGTGTACTGGAGGATATACGCAATCCTCGAGGATAAAATACGTAGAGTATGATATGGGTATGCTTGAATACATGAAGATACGAAGTTCGACCTGCTTGCAGACTTACAATGGCCTATCCATCTAGAAGCCCCATCCGTCTTCATCCAGCTCGATCGTAATACATCCGTCCACGGCTCATAGCCCATGGCGCAGAAGTCATCGCCCGCGCCGACCAACTGGTACGCGCGCGCACAGGTTCGTCTGGGTGTTCGTACAGCCCGTGCAAAAGCCCGCATTGCTGTCATACTGCGCAAAGCCGTAGCCTTCCAATCAGCGCCAGCAGATCCTCACAGTCGGTGATGCCGGCTACCTGTTGGACGCAGTACATGTACACAGTGTTATCGACGACGATGAGAGCGGTTTGACATGTCCGCACGACAAAAGCCCCGTCATATGTACTGTAAGTCTTGTCGCTCGAGGACAGGTCTGACAGGTCTGGTAGATCTGTACAGCTTGGGTATACTGAGGGAGATGTCGCGGCCGCGAGAATGGAGTCGAGCTGGACTCCTCCGGAGCAATAGTTAGGCCTGGATGCGAAGACCATATCGTGAGGACTTCCGTAGTCTGTAGCCACAAATATGTTCATTATAGTCGAGTACCAGATTCCAGTCACGCGGCCAAGTAGATCTGGAGTCGTGCTGGCATACAGTTAGATGTCTAATGAGATCGGATTAGGGTAGGAAATATCCCCATAACTGGGAATGTCAGTACGTGATACCACAGCCAAGTCCATGTAAGCGTTTCGGGACATGTAACAGGCGTCCAGAGGGTAGTTGAATGACAGAGTGTATGCGAAACCGAAGATGAGGTCGGGATTCATGATTAGCCTTACGTAGGCATCACCGTCCCCTATAAGATACAATGCCTGATTGCTGTTGAATTCTGGAGAAAAAATCTGTACCTAGAGTTCATCGCCGTTTAATGGGTCCCGAGCAGCGAGCGAATCGGATGTTCTGAACTAGCCATAGGGATATAGAGCATCAGAAGGAACAGAGACATATGGAATAGATCTGTTGACCTAGGGTATACTCACCATCAACGGGCGTCGGTGTTGAAGTCACTGTAACAATATTTCGTCGCAAAGAGTCAGTCACTGTCGCGAGATTGGTAGCTACAGCTACTACAGCTGGAAATAGATCAGTTGTGACAAAGATCGAAGACATATCTTGTGCAAACATATAAGCGATATCTGTGATATCTATGCACGACGCGTGAAGCCGTGTGGGCTAGTTCAGATGTCGTTGTAGAAAAAGTGGTTGAGCAATGGGTTGCCACCGGGCATTGTGGTGCTTACTTAGTGGTTATGTTAGTGGTTACCAATGTGATATCCAATGGTTCAAATGTCTTACCGTCGAAGCGTTCTTGTGCAAATGCATGATTGTGGCACCGGAGCACACTGCTTCTGGCAGCAACCAGTGTTATAATAAGTGGTAGAGTTGGCAACCGTGCTATTCGGTGAAGTGATGTTCATGGTGAGTAAGCTCTTGCTGTAAAGCTGACATGACTGGCTATTGTAGGCAAATCCGAAACTGATGCAGCCAGTCGTGTCATGGCACATCTTCACACAGCCAGCGAGGTCTACAACGACAGATGGGTCGCTCAGTGTGGCAACTCTTGTCACATCGAGAGGAGCAAGTCAGCCACACCTGAGATTGGGGTTTAGCTTCAGCTTGTGCACCATTTGGCAGGCACCCTTGACATGGCTGACGAGCGAGAATGGATGGGCACCAACACTGACGATTGCTGCCAGTGCTAGGGGCAACATCGGGAAATGCATGTTTGAGAGAATGAAGGAAAGGAAAAAGAACGATTGACTGGAGAGTGGATCATGGGAAATGCCATATATTGACACAGATCACTTTGAATGCTAGCACTGGTGCTGTTCTGTATAAACGGCAGACGAAGGTCATGCCAGTCCATGCAAGCAAGACAGCAATACTGATCCCCAGCTCCGCGACCGTCCTAAAAAGTTGCAGGTAGACACGAGCTGGAAGGCGTGCAAGATAAAAATGCGGCCAAAGCTGAAGCCAAGCCTAGGAGAATTGTTCGATGACAATCTGACCATATAAGACTTACCTTGCGAGGCACCTCATACTGTTGTGGAAGACATGAGAAGGTGCGAAGGTCCCTCAGGCTTGTTCTCCAATCGAGTGTCACAGCTACTCTGGCGTTCATCACTCGTAGAGTCAAGGTAAAGTCGCTCAGCACAAGTCCTCGGGGAGGTGACTTGGGGAAGTGACGGGTCCATGCCGGGCACGTTTGCTGAAGTCTGGCAAGAAGTAGTTGAGAGACGTACACAGTTGGTATCGTGTGGGAAGGAGATGATGCTGAGAAGTGAAAGGAAAGAGAAGAGCAACTCTCACTCAATTTGCGACAGGGTAGAGGTCATGTGCCTTGGGCTCTGAATCCGGAATCGGCCAAAGACATCGATGGCAGCACAGGCTACAGGCTATAAGCTATCATGTGACAATACATCATGCGTAAGGATCAAGCTTCGAAATGGCTCACTATATTATAGTCCAAACGCCGTCACTAGTGATCCCAATCTTCCTGTTGCCGACTTGCTGACTAATGAGCTGACTAAAGCTGACCATTCGGGCTTAAGCCTGATCGTCCGACGACCCTCCTTCTTTCCCAGTGCTGCGACACAAGTCCAGCTATATAGGGTGCCTTCACAACCCTTAACGCAGCCGAGTTGCGCCTTGATCACAGTGACCTTGACATTTGCAAACATTCTCAGGCCTCTCTGCTCGACACCGTGAGATCCTGTCTCCTAATTCCCAAAAAAAGCCTCACCAGCATCTCCCTCCAATACACCAACCATGCCTGCATTTCCCTCCTCCAACCACATCAGAAACGTCGCTATCGTCGGCGCCTCCGGTCGCATAGGCTCAGCCTTCACGGACGCTCTTCTCGCGACCGGTAAGCATACAGTGACTTGTCTTCGGCACGCTGGCAGCAAAGGCACCGTCCCCTCCGTCGCCAAAACAGCGACCGTCGACTATTCTTCCCACGCTTCGCTTGTCGCTGCTCTAAAGGGTCAGGATTTCCTCATCATCACGCTTGGAGTTCGCGCACCACAGGCGCTGCATGGACAGATTGTTGCTGCGGCGGCGGAGGCAGGTATCGCCTACGTAATGCCCAACGTATACGGAAGTGACATTGAGAATGAGAGGTTGGTGAAGGATAGTCCGTGGTTGCAGGGCGGCGTGGCGAAGTGTAAGGACGTGCAGGAGAAGGGGATGAAGTATATATGTCTGGTTTGTGGATTTTGGTATGAATGGGTGAGTCGAGTTCTACCAGAAGCTTCAACAGCGAGGAGTCATGATCACTGACGAATGCGTCGACAGTCCCTCGGGCTCGGCGAGCAGTGGTACGGCTTCCAGATCAAGAACCGCAAAGGTATGTGCATTTTCAGCCCAACCTCCCTGTTTGCCTCACTTACTGACTACCAATGTACCCAGTAACCTTCTTCGACGACGGCACCACCAAGATCAACACCAGCACCTGGCTCCAATGCGGCCGCGCCATCGCCTCTCTTCTCTCCCTCCCAATCGACCGGTCCTCCGACTCTTCCACGTCTACCACCTTCCCCGTCCTATCCGACTTCGCCAACGCACCCCTCCGCATCTCCTCCTTCCTCGTCTCCCAACGCGACATGCTCTCCAGCCTGCACCGCGTCCTCGACACAACCGACGCCGACTGGACCATCACCCACGAAGCGACCGATAAACGGGTACGCGATGGCGCCGAGGAGATGAAGAGGGGCGAGATGACAGGCTTTGCGAAACAGATGTATTCGCGCATGTTTTATCCGAATGGGGATGGGGATTACGGGGCGAGTAGGGGTCTGAAGAATGAGGTGTTGGGGCTACCGAGGAAGGAACTGGATGAGGCGACGAGAAGGACGGTGGAGATGGTGGAGGGGGGGTGGAATCCGTTTGCTGAGTGAATGGGTGAGTGGATTGATAGCCAGGCGGACTGGTGAGATGGTGGATGGGGTGTATTGACTTCTATATATGTATATTTAACTCCAGCCGCGGGCGGTAATCCTGTGATGGTTCATCAAGCAAATCTAACACTCCACGCCCTCCCAATCCTAACATCCGGCTTCCTCACCACAGCCCATGCCGCCTTGCCATCCACAGCCACATGCCACACCAGATCCGCCTCACTCACACCACTCTTTCCTTCCTCACTAACCTTGACCTTCTGCATCCCAGCCCAACTAGCCGGTGCGCCAACAACCACAATCTTCTCCACTGTGACACCCTCCATCGTCTTGGAGTACGCCTCTTTCGTCTTGAGCTCCGCCGCGCCGACGCCAGCATGTATGTCCTCGCTGCCCAGGCTTGTGCCATCGAAGGTGAACCTCCGGTGGATGTAGGCGCCTTCTTCGAATGCGTAGCTCTCGCCGTCATCGACGTACAGCTCGCCTGTCGCAACAGCCGAGGAAGGGTCTAACACCACGACGAGCGTGAACGGATCCCAGCGCATGAGTCCACTGCTGCGTCGTGGTCGCTCGCGACGTGGAATAATATGGCCGGCTTGCATGAGCAGCGGCAGCTTGTCCAATGGAGCAGCTATGGTATGACTGCGACCCGCGGCGCCTGAGTAGACGGTGTAGTCGAAGTAGTCGTAGTAAGGAGCAGCGTCGGCAATGTACATGCTGACGCTTTCACCGCCTTCCGCAGTCACAGGCTTGACGAGCAGACCTGTGTCACCGAGGTACATCTGGTCGTCGAGAGCGAATCCGGCGGAATCAGATGGGTGGACGTACCAGTTCGGGCGGACGATCGGCGCACCAGTGCGAGATGCGCCGTGGAAGGCTGTGTACCATGCCGGGAGGAGTGCGTATCTCAGACGAAGAGCTTGTGTGATGATTGAGGTGTATGGCTCTCCAGCGAGGTAGGGCTCGCGGCGACGAGTATCGATATGAGCATGACCGCGGAAGAACGGATAGAAAGACCCGGCTTGGTACCATCGCGTAAGGAGTTCTTTGCTGGGGTTGCCAAAGAAGCCGCCGACATCAGCACCAGAGAAAGGATAACCTGAGATACCTTGAGCCAGTATCATAGGAAGCGAGGCTTCCAGATGGGGCCAGTCGGCTTGATTGTCACCTGTCCACATAGCGCCTAGGCGCTGGGAGCCGGAGAAGTAGGAACGGGTCAGGACGAATGGTCGCTTCCGGTCGACAGCAGTCTTGGCATTGTCACGTACAAGCAGCGCCTCGTACGTGGCATTGTGGAAAGTCAGACCATTCAAATTGTGGACATCACGATGCTCCCAGTTGCCATGATGAAGATTGTCCTTCGGCATGGTGGTCTCTGGTCCATTGAACACAGACGGCTCATTCATGTCATTCCAGATCCAGACATTTCCTTGTGTGCCCTTGAAGAAGTCATACTTGAAGAGGGTCTTCCACCAATCGATAGCAGCAGGATTAAAGCAGTCGACCCAATGAGAGGAGCCAGGCCAGCACCATCCTTCATAGAGACTGCCAGTCTTGTCATTGGCAGCAAGATTCTTTGACTTCATCTGGTCTACGACGTTGTAGCCACCTTCATTCTTGATGTGGGGGTCAATAATGGTAACTAGCTTTCTTTCATGTACATCCAATTGCTTTTCCATGCTAATCGGGTCTCCGAAAGTGAGCGGGTCGAATGTGAAGTACTTCTTGCCGTCGGTGTACTCAATATCAAGCCAGATCACGTCGTACGGAATGTCTGCACGGTCAAACTTGCGATCGACATCCTTGACATCGTCGTCAGTCACATAGTTCCACCTGCACTGGTGATACGCTGTGGAAAATTGTTGAGGCATCGCTGTGAATCCAGTCAAGTCACCATACGTCTTCGCAATGTCGGAAGGAGTAGGACCAAGCATGACGAAGATATCGAGAAGACCGCTTTCGGAGAACCAGTGCGTATGAGTGTTGGTTGAGCCTGCAATTCCCATACTCATCGCATTGACAGCAGATTTCGACTTGACTATGTCAATCCATGTCTCTGCAGCATTGAGCCAGAAAACAGCCACTGTAGAATCTTTCTTGAGTGCTTGCATCAATGGTATAGCACCGTATAGTGCCATCGGGCTGTCCATGATGTACTCGAAGACGTCAAGGTTATAGAGACGATACGGCTCGTCGAAGTTACCCTCACCTCCCCTGCTAGAGTCAGTCTGTGGTTTTACAGCGTGGAGAGGGCCTTACCTGGTTTGCTTTAGAGACAGCGGACCAGTGTGTTCGGGAATACCAAAGACATGGTCATAACCAGGGAATGTGATGTCCAAAGCTACACTCTCTGGTCCACGTGGCTTAGAATCAGTATTCCCGCCGAACGATTCATCCCACCATGTTTCCTCCCTCGCCTCTTCTGTCTCTTCAGCGCCATCTTCTACCTTGGGACTGTCGACCTTCGCACGCCAATGTTCCACGTTCATTAAGCCACGTTCGTTTAGGACAATCTGTACTTCGCCATCCCGCAAGAACTCTATGCCAAACGGCGCATGCTTGATCACAGCTTCATGCTTTCCACCGGCGCCAAACGATACTCTCGTGGTCCCCTCCTGTTCTGTCTTGACGAATGCAGCAGTTTTGCTCTTGTCCAACCCGCCTACAAGCACAAACTCGGATGCATCATATCTCTCTTTCCTCGCTCTGCTGTCATGTCTAAGCTCAATCTCGCCTTTCGCCCTCTTCTCTTCATCAACAGTGACTCGCGCAGCTCCAGAGGAGAGGAAATGTATTGTGAGAGGAAGGCGAACGATTTCTCCTGATTGCGTAGTTTTATGGATGATGCCATTGAGACTGCCGTCTTTCAAAGTGATTGAGCTGCCGTCTAAAGCGTAAGCACTGGTCCAGCCACTACCATGACGATTGGCCTCGTCGGCGAATGCTCGATTCCGAGCGCAGAAGCCAGACTGTGCACAAGTTTTGAAGTTCTCGTGCTTTACCGTCCCTGTCTGTGAGTAAGTATATGGCAAAAACACGTCATAAGTAGTGTTGTGCCTTACATGCAGGACTAAATAAGCTTAGGAGACAAAGCAAGAGGGCGAGACACGGAGTCCAGCTCCTTGTATCACGCATCATATTACTGCCTAAGGTTTGCTAATGTTGAAATATTGAGCGACGAGAGAGGACAACAAATGTCCATTGGAAATTCAGGGGTTCATGATAACCGTTAACTCTTGGCTCTCATTGACTACAGGTTACAACATCACAGACGCAAAAGACCGAGACTCAACTGCTCTGCACTGAGCGCTTCAAGGCCATCTACGATGTAATAGCTCACTGATGTCTCGGCGACTCAAAGCGGTATTGCCAAGGGTGCTTCTAACATATTGAGCACCTGGGTGCTTACAGCACCATATCCACACGTTCGGCTCAAGCAGATAAAGTGATAAGTTCGCAAGTATGTTTACAGATGCGATCGCGATTGCGAGCCTTCATACCGCTTCTGCTCCTGTAAACGCCCTTTTCGTCTATGATACAGATTCAACTTCACAATTCATCATCGCTTCAGCATTACGCACAAACATCGTGGACTCACCCATTGAGCTGCTTGACAAAGTCTTCCACGTCCTTCACCAAAGTATCCGGCCTCTCCAATGCAGCAAAGTGCCCGCCACTTTCATGGCTACGATGCCATATAAGATTCCCGGTTGTCGCAGCCCAGCTGACAGGTACTGGTGCTAACTCCTGTGGAAACCACGAATAGCCAAAGGGCTTGGTAATGTAATAGTTCGAATTTTCGTGAATATTTCCCGTGGCAGGATTGTCAGTCGAAGATATGGGGTGTGGCCGTCCGCCTTGCGCAGCGTAGGGGTAGATGGCACGGGGGAAGGTCGAGGTTAGCCAGTAGAGGGTGACGTGAGCAAGAATTGTGTCGGGAGAAGGGTCAGTGTCAGTCCAGGAGAGGAACTTCTCGCCAATCCTATTGGTGATTCGGTCAGTCGCTGGTACGCGGATGCTGGCTTACTGGGATAATGACTGACCAAGCTAATAAAGCGATAGGACTGCTTGAAAGTACGACGCCAATCGTCGCTGGCCGAGTGCCATGCTCACGGGCATAAGCCGACCCGAACGAATCAAAGTCTTTTGCCCGTTCAAGACCCTTCTTCTCGGCTTCAGTCGGTGCTTCCCTGGGTTCAGACTTCGGTGCGCTCATCTTGCAAAAGTTCAAATGCATGCCTTTGCAGCTGTCACTTTCTTTCGCTAGGATCCGGCAAAAGTACGACCCAATGTCACCACCTTGCGCGATATAGCCTTTGAGGCCAAGCCCGACCATAAGCCTATCCATCATATGTGCACCGTCCTGCATGCTCCACTGTCTGTCCAAGCTCGGGCCCTCGCTGAAAGCGTAGCCGGGCAGAGATGGGACGATTACGTTATAGGGAAGAGTGGAGGGAGTATATTTCTTGCGCAAGACTTCAAGAACAGGGAGGAATTCCAAGATAGAGCCTATATATCGTAAGCTCAGCTGTATAAGTTCGCTTCAAGAAGACAAGATGAAATAGCAGAATATATATACATATATCATATGATCGAGGGAAACGAGGCAACAGACACAAATCGAATCATGATAGCTTACCTGGCCAACCGTGCATGAAGAGAAGTGGCGTCGTGGGGGAAGTGGACGAGGAAAAGAGACCGATGAAGTGAATCTGGTGTTCTATGCCATCGGAGTCCACAATAGGTGCAGTAAAGTTCGGAAACGAGTTGATATATTCTTCATGTTTGCGCCTGAAGATGTCATCCGAACAGGCTCGCCTGGCAATTCATAACGAGTACATACCAGTCAAAAGTACCTGTCCACTCCTCTTTGGCTTGGTGCATCCACTTCAGGGATACGCCAAAGCGGCGATCAGGTGAGTCTTGCTGATTCTCATATGTCTTCGGACCAAGTGGAGAAAGCTTGATAAGCTGGTTCATATCTTCCAGCTTCTGCTGGTCAATATGCACATGATAAGGTCTAGGCTTCAGCGTGGCGCTTGACGGTATAGTACTGTAGTTTGCCATCGCTGTCTACGAAGCTGGTGGAATTGAGTGTTCCTGCCTGAATGAGGACGAAATGGAGGCTGATGAAGTTGCGGGGATGATATGATTTGTAAAGGCGGGGTTACGGATAGAGCTCCGTCGACCAAGAGATAACAGTTTTCTCAACCCAATATTTTCTGACAACTCAGTTCACTCATAATCACCCTCGCAACAAGAAGTCGACGATGGAAGCAAGCACAAAGATCGCCCACACCATCCTCCTGGACACCGGTCCAGTCATCAAGAATACTCCCTCGATATCTACTCTTCTCTCCTCTTGCGAACAGCTCATCACTATCCCAGCCGTCGAGGACGAAATCCGCGATGCCGCAACACGATCGCGTTACGAGACTACGATCAAGCCTTTCCTGACCTTCCGTAGTCCGCGACCAGAGAGTGTGACTGTCGTAAGAGACTTTGCTAGGAAGAGTGGTGATCTAGCAGTACTGAGTAGACCGGATGTGGCTATTCTTGCATTAGCATATGAGTTGGAGTGTGAACGAAATGGCGGAGATTGGAGGTTAAGGCGAACGCCTGGACAAAAGGGATTGAATGGAAAGCCGCCACAAAGAGAGGAGGCGAAGGTCGAGGAAGTGGTGAAAATTGAGGCAGCGGCGGAAGTGGATGACGCTGAAGCAGTGCAGGAAGAGAAGTTCGAGGACAAGAAGGAGGATGTCCAGGAATCCGAGCCAGGAACTACAGAACCAGAAATCGTAGCAGAGCAGACAGCGAAGACAGAAGTGTCACACCCTGACAGCGACGCACCACACACAAAGGAAGTCACTAAGGAAGCACCGCCAATTACAATACCCGAAGCAGAAGACGACGCAGCCTCAGACTCGGATTCCGAAGGCTGGATAACACCATCCAACCTCAAAACGCACATCGAAGCCGATGCCGCCGGATCTTCCACCTCTTCTACCGCAGCACAGCCCAAGATCCTCCAAGTCGCCACAATCACCACCGACTTCGCCATGCAGAATGTACTCCTCCTCATGAATCTCAACCTTCTCTCCGCCACAAACTCACTTACCCGCATCCGCAACATTAAGACATTCGTGCTCCGTTGCCACGCTTGCTTCCAAGTCGTAAAGGAGACAAGCAAGCAATTCTGTCCGCGCTGCGGCGGGGCCACCCTCACCCGTGTCGCTTGCAGCACGGATTCGCAGACTGGCGAGTTCAAATTGCATCTCAAGAAGAACATGCAGTGGAACACACGCGGAGATCGGTTCAGCATACCTAAGCCAGTGGCCGGTAGTGCGAATATGAGGGGGTCTGGTGGTGGGAAGGGAGGATGGGGAAAGGAGCTGATTTTGGCGGAGGATCAGAAGGAGTACGCGAGACAGGTGGAGGAGAAGGGGAGGGAGGAGGCAAGGAGAGCGAAGAGGGATGAGTGGGATATTGATGCGCTGCCGGGGCTGATTAGTGGGGATAGAGGAGGGCAGGGGTTTGCGCCAGGGAGTAGGATAAAGGTCGGTGCGGGAAGGAATGTGAACGCGAGGAGGAGGAAGTAGTCCGAATCTATGTACTTTCTAAAACCTCTGGTAGATCAGGTCTACAGTAACTTTTGGCAGATTCAGCCGCAGTGATCAGAACAAGCTGTTTTGTGCTCTGTGTTGAACGTCCCATAGTGTCTTCCATAGCCACCTTCGCTGTCAAATTCATTCAGTCCTTCCCGTCAAATGGCGTTTGTACAGCCCCTCCAGTATGACACCAAACGCCCCAGATCGCAATAACCAGACTCAACCAGAACCTCAAAGCACCTCGACCCAACCAGGACTCACGTGCCATGTGCCTTGCTAGAAGCGCCCAAGATGGCTGGGTTCTCCTCTGTACCGAAAAATGAGTCAGCTGGATATTCTTGATTGAAATGGTCCGAATATCATGCTACGACGACGCCACCGTTGTTTGCAGTGTGCGCAAAGCAAAACCGCTCTTGTGTCAAGACCTCCACGAGGGCTTGTGGAGTCTGCCCAAGCTCCAAACATGCTTGATATTACCTCCATCCCCACTCTCGTCCTGTCTACTCAAACTCGCAACCCATGTGTCCGCTCTTTCCACATGATCTCAAGTATCTTGCTCTCTAACCCATCGCGCCTCAACCGGGCATGCACACAAGCACCACCGACTTACTCTTCTGCGTCAAAAGCAGTCCATACCGCTTCTTCAGCGTGACCCGATGTCTCGAATACTTGTCGTCAGGCGAAAAACGAGCCGGGTGTGCTGACTTTGTGATCTCGCCGGATGCGATCTTGTGGAGTGTGTAGACGCGCTTGCCTTCGGGGGAGAGGGTGAACATGAGATGCATTTTGGCAGTCGGAAGTGGTGGTTGTAGTGGGAGAATGACGGCTTGGAGCGGGATGGTAGGATGAATGGTAGTGGAGGTCTTGAAGGCCGATGGCTGGATGAGAAGCCGTGTACGATGGGATAGGTGATCGGTTGCTGAGAGGTCGCTGTCGCTATTCCGTGGTCTTGCGATCAACTTTTTTGCTGTCGGAGATAGGGTCACAGTACATCCGAAGGTGTACACGTCGCGGATCATCACCACATCATTGCATATGTAGCTATACAACACTCCCCTCGACCAACACGATGCGGTATAGCTTCCTCATACCGCTGTTCAGCATCCTTGTCCTCTTCCTATCCACAACTGTCTCAGCCCAAGGCTTCTTCGAGCAGTTCTTCAGCGGCGGAGGACCACAACATCAGGGTCCTCCTCAGAATGCGCCTAGTGACGCCAAACACTATGCCGAGATGTTTGATAACAGTATGTCTTTACAGAAGAACCCACTTCCCAGTCGTCAAGATCCTGCAAACCCAGATCCTTTTCTCAGCACAACCAGACAGCGATGTTACAGATCACACATCTACTAACGCATATCCCCTCTAGCACACTGCACAAACTACCTATGTCCAGGCACGTTAGCATGCGTCCACTTTGCGCATCACTGCCCCTGCGCGTATCCGGAAGTCGAGGATAAAGTGGAGTTGGCAGAGGGCATTGCGATATGTGCGAGCAAGGGCGGGTATAGGGAGGGAGAGATGTTGAGGAAGGTTGAATTGGCTAGGAAAGGGTTGTTGTGAGGGGTGGATAGGGCATAATGATAATTGCGTTTCTTGAGGGTCGAAATGAAGGCAATGACGACGTTGCATACGCTTGGGACAAGAGAATCATCCGTGCGTCAAGAAATGCTCTATGTTTGCGCATGAGTTTAGGACACGGCCAAAAAAAAATTGCAGGGGCATCATCCCTAGTCTACCGACCGTTCGAAGCCTGACCGCTATGGTTGTCCCAGGAGTGGTCATTCCGACTTTCGAAACCAAAGCAAGACCTCCGAGGTCACACTAGAGCAGGATGTATTGCTGTCTGGACTGTATCCCAGCATCCCACCGTCACTACCTGCATGTATCAAGCCTTCAAGTTCACCCACTGTACGAGGCAGACTCCAGTGAGGACGGCAGAGCCCCCTTGACGCTCACTATCGACTTCCAGTGCTGGGGTCTTGGTTCTGCGGCTGGAACGTCATTGTTATGGCTCATGAGCATTTGTCAATCAATTTCAGGCATTACTCGTCCAATTCATAAATATTCTGATATATCGAGCAAACAGTATCTTCCTATTCCCCATCATGCACCCGCCGGCCGCTCCATAGCCTTCCTCGCTTCGTTCTCATCCACTTTCATGCCCAACAGCCACCCAAACCCCTTCCCCATATCCACCACCGCCTCCTGACTAACCTTCAACGATGGAAAAAACGCAAAGTGACCGTGCGGAAGACCTGGATAGATGTCCAGCTTCGTCTCAACTCCCGCCGTTTTCAGTATATCCTCATATATCAATCCGTCATCGCGCAACGGATCCGCCCCATCTACCTGAAGGTACGCTTTCGGTAGGCCCTTCGCTCCGCTCGGCGCATTCGCTGGTGATGCCCAAGTGGAAGTCCAGTCTGGTTTCCACGTAGCATTCGTCATATCGATCGCAGCCTTGTTCAGACCAGGGCCGTCCGCGTTCTGGACATGACTGATCCAATACTCTTCGTACCCTTTGGGCACGGTCCCAGGGCCAAACAAGGCCGGAATACTCAAGTATTGTCCCGTCAACTTCGGTGTCAGTCCTTCATCCTTTGCCTTTTGTGCTATCACAGCACTAATGTTGCCGCCGGCACTGACACCTCCGACAATGAAGCCGTGCTCTGGTGTCGCGCCTAGTGTTGCTGCGTTCTTTGCTGCCCACTGCAAGATATCCCAGCCGTCCTGCGCTTGTGCAGGGAAAGGATGTTCAGGTGCTAGACGGTATTCTGCGCATACTGAGATACAGCCGAAGAGCGAAGCAAGGCCTCTTGCCAGCGGGACGAGCTGTTCAGGCTCTCCCTGTACGAATCCACCACCGTAGAATAGACAAACAAGAGGATGAACTTTCGTTGTGGAGAGATCGGTAGGTGCAACGAGGATGCTGGAGCTGTTGACGCCGGAACCAGCGTATGTAAGTGGGATGGTGAGCGGGGTCTCCTTCACGCCTGCGTGAGGCTTTGCAATGCTGTTGCGGGACCGCTGCTTTGTGAAGGCCCGGCGGGAAGCAATGTCTGGGAGGTTCGGGGGTGTAGGGCGGTCTGGGCTGGCGAGGAAGGCAGTGAGCTCGGCGTTAGGCTCGGCGAGGGCACGGATGGCTTCGAGGTCGAGCATGATGGGTATGTAGGATCTGAGTGAAGAGGTTTGAGATGATGTGTCTAGGTATATGTTCCATTGTCTATGTATATGTTTCCATTGAGTCCCGAGGTCGAAAGCCCCGCATTGGCTACAGCAATGTGGGGCAATGTGATCCTGCAAGGTGACCACGGCACGCTTCATTACGCTCCTTCCCTTGAGTCCACCGCTCTCACGATCCCGTAGCTCGCACCCGCCGCTGCAGCACCTACTAGCAATGTCTGTAGAGCTCCCAAAATTGCCACTCGTGTCGACGTGATACTCAGTCTAGTCCTGACGTACCCGAAAGTCAGCAGAATCACGACCGTGATGCCAATCGAGGTGAACAATGCCGTGTTGATCTTGTCTGTGCAAAAGTACGGTAGCATGGGTATGATGCCGCCGATGAAGTACGAGATGCCCATGGCTATCGCAGAAAACAAGGCTTGCGCTGCCGCGGGCTTCTGCACTTTGATAACCATGTCTGTGGTGAACTGTTGTTGATCGAGGAAGTCAGTCTTCGCTCAGAGGCGCGGAGTCGGCTTTTCTCAAGGACTTCTGAACAGATCACTCACCTTCAACCACATCTCCTCGTCACGCATGAGATCCTCAATTACACCTTGAGCGTTGTCCTTGCGGACGCCATACTCTTCGAACAACATCACAACCTCTTCATGCATGATGGTAGAACCACTGTTCCTCGCTGTCATCCTCTCTACCTCAGCATCGTACCGTTGTGCTTTTGTCTGCGCTGCTAGCCAAGCCCCAAGGCCCATACTTATGGCGCCGCTGAAGAGCTCAGCGAGACCACCTAGGATGACCAAGCGCGAAGAGCCGAGTCTGTCTTAGGTCAACGATCTGTCCCATAGCAAGTGAGACGAGCAAGAACTCACGATGACAGACCGGCTGTCAGTGCGAACGGCACAGTGAGACCATCGGCGAAGCCAAGGATGATGTCGCTGGTCACATCTCGCCATGTTACTCGGCGTGTTTGTTTGGTGGCTGTATCAGGTTGGTTGGTGATGTCTTTGTGTTCCATACTACTTGGACCTGGGTCGACGAGTGTCGTAGAAGCCGTCAAGGGATCGCCAGTGCTTGTGAATGAGCCGATGGATCTCATCATGTCCTGGAAAGGACAATGATCGCGGTGTGAAGAGGATCGCTGTGTATGAGGTGTTTTATTGGGCTGATACTTGGTTGCCAGTGAGTATCTGCAGGAAGATGACTGTCAAGCAGGATTATAATCAGGTCTGCATCAGAGCGTGAATGTCACTGACAGCGCCATGGATAGAGTCTCACTAGCCAATCAGAGACATTCTGTTAGCAATCACTGTAATCTGATGATCTGATAAAGTGGCAAAATAGCGACATCTTATTGTTGTACTTGTTGTAGTGAGACATAATCATTGTTCAGCCTCATGCTCGAGGAGATGTTGATATTCGTAGAAAAGGCAAAGCATGGTCTATATCTAATCGTTAATCATACACTGCTTCTGACTAGCAATACTTGAGCTTTCCGGGCACGCCCAGTTCTTTGAGAACATTCTTCAGCCCAACATGCTTCCACGCTTGTAGCTGTTCCTCTTTCGAGCACCACACACTCCCCAGCACGCCTTGACATCCAACGACATGTCCCTCGAGACGATCTTTTACTGTAGCAGCTTGTCGAGGTATCGTGATAAGCCAATCTTGTGTCAACATCACATTATGTGCCACCGCCTCCTCTTCAAGCCCCTCCCGTCCAGCAGGCTGGCCATCGCTATGCTTCTGCCCACCTTCCTCTTCACCCAGCGCATCTCTTGCCATCCCCCACTGCTTCACCGCCAACTTGCCGACAAACCTCCCCGCATCAAGCACATCCATCTGCCCCAACGTACTCCTATCCAGCGGCGCAAAGAACGCTTGTATCGGCAACCTCTCCATCTGCCCCTCCCTGTACGGCAACAACTCCAAATCCCCATCCTCACTCCTTGGCTGCGCAAGCACCTGCATATGTTTATGTTTCCTGCTACTCCCGCCCGCCACACCGCCATTGTATATCACATAGTGTTTCTGCTTCCGTCCTGTCTCATCTTGCTCGCTATCCAAAGCGCGCAGCGTCGCCCATGCTGCTGTGAGATCTTCAACGCCGAGGGGTTCTGTCTGTCGACGCGTGGGATCGAGGGTGAGGAGGAGGTATTGTGGGCGGAAGACGCAGAATTTATTCAGAATCAGCTTATGAGAGGTGAGGACGTTGGAGACGTGGAAAAGGGGGTCGGAGTGGTCAATGTCGGAGCCGTCGGTCGGTGGAGGGCGGTGGGTCGATTCTGCTGTTTCTGAGGCGCCCGGGAGAGGTTTTGCGCGAAAGGAGGGAACGGTGCGGAGGTCGAACTTGAGATGCAGGTGGTGTCAGCCGCGTGGAAGATATGCAATGTGTATTGAGACGATTTTTCGTGTATCAGGACGTGACTGCATTGGAGATGGTACCTATGGTGAGATGCTTACGTCGAGGCCACTGTCGTTTATGATGACGGGCTTGCTGGGAGTGTAGAATAGCTCGCCGCGTGTGACGAGATCATCGAATTGCTTCAAGGCATGTGAAGTATCGATTGATGCCATGTTTGTGGTGCAGTAAAGTACTTGAGGACCCTGAGCTGCTGTCACCAACCTGAAACATGGAACATCGTCGTGACCCTGACTGGACCAAATTGCAATGAGGTTGTCGTCATAAATTTTGCCTGACAAAAAACACCACCATTGAAAACATGCACTAAAGCATATATGCCGGTCCTCCGGCTCACAAATGACAGCTATATCAAAGTGACCTAGAACAGAACAGAAGTCCACTCGAGGTCATCCGACACTCTGTCCAGGACATCTCAAGACAACTGATCTGCGACTGTCACTATATCACCTTCTCATGCCCGCGCCCACATCTGAGCTCTTCCATGTAGAGTCGTCTCCTTCCACGGGTCGTCGCATCCATGCGTCCCAGAATATTCCCGCCAACACACCACTTCTAACCACGCCAGCACTATCAACATACATGCTTTTCCGGGAATACAAACGCGAAGTTTGCGCTTTCTGCTTCGCCTACAATCGTGGTCGCAGCTGGAGCTTACGTAATGCGGACGCTGGCTTAGCTTGGTGCAGCGAGGACTGTAGAGATCGATGGCTGCAATTCCAAGGACCCCTGGCTTTGGAGGCTTTTCGGGGCGTTGAGCGACTGGTTCGGAAAGCAGGACAGATCAACAATGAAAGTGAAAACGCCACAGAGATTTCAATCCACCCACCCAGCGGAGACGCTGTTGACGAGGCGTGGGCCAAAGCTGCTGAGTATGGCCAGCTTATCACCGCTGCTCGTGGTGAGGATAAGACAGCAGCCACGAAAGCCGCTCGTCGTGCGCTGCAAGCCGCATGCACAAGCCTCGCAGATCCCGCAGTTCTCTCCCACTTTCTATCTGGTATTCTACTTCATACCAACCACATCGACCTCTGGTCTTCTATGATAGAGCTGCACGCGGCTTCTCACCCGTACACAGACAGTCAGCAATTGAAAACCCACGTCTCGTCCTATCACCAGCTTCTGGCTCTGCTTCCCATAGACCTGCTAGCATCCTGTACGCCAAATATCGTACGTGCCGTCCAATCTCGAGATCTTCCAAATTCCTTTGGCATCCGTAGTCTTGATGATGCAGGTGATGAAATCTTCGGGTTCGGCGTCTGGCCAGAAGCCAGTTACTGGAATCACAGTTGCACGCCGAATGTGCAGAAACGGCGTGTGGGCAGGGCCTGGGAGTTTTGGACGGGCAGGGCGGTTGAGAAAGGCGAGGAGCTGAGTATCACGTATCTAGGTGGCGAGGAGGAGACCTTGAATGTGCGGGAGAGACGGGAGAGGTTAGAGAAGACGTGGGGATTTGTTTGTGGGTGTAGGAAGTGTGAAACGGAAGCTGTATTGACTGCAAAAGAGCAGGATGATGGTCCGACTCCAGATCCTCAATCTCTGAGGCCTCCACACTGATCCTGCCTCGACTCTACTTTTACGAGTGGTCATAAGGCTGCAATAACAGACTTTGCGTTCAAGCAGAGAGTCTAATGCACAGGAAACACTGAATCATTTCATGGTTGCGTTGTGGGAGTTAAAAATCGCAAAGATTGGTCCCTCGGAACAGCTCTCGATTGCAGCCTGAAATCAACCTTTAAAAATACAGATTCCATCATACGTCTTTTGCGAGTCTTTGTCCGCCTTGAAGAAGTGGACCTCTGTTTCGTCGTGGAGTGTGACTGGTGCTGCGATGTTGGTGGAGTTTTGCATTGAGCAGGTGTCTGATGGGCGAGCTAGCTCCTAGAATGTCCAAGCAGCGCGACTGAGGACGGCGATCTCAAAGTCAGTATTGTAAAGCTCTGACAGAATCTATGATATCCTTGGTCGGCGGATGAAGGGTGGAAGGAGTGAGAGATCGATTGCTTACCGGCAGTAACAGACGCGCTTGGAGCCCTTTTGAAGCGAACGGCGTATGCTCTATTCACAAAGCAGCATTGCTATTGATTCTACACTCCAGCTCTTCCATCCGAGTCTTGAGTCGGCTCATCTCCGCCATCAAAGTGACAACCGCAGCTTCGAGATCATGGATTCGTTGAGTGTCCGAGCAGAGTGAGCTGTTGTTTACGGGATCAATTGAGCTGGTATTGGCATCGAGGGCCTCAATCTGACCATGACCAGTCGCGGTCGACTCGGTTCACTCCGGACTCTCGCTTGGATTGCCACTTTGAGATGCAGATGGAGTGACGGTGACTCACCTGACGAGAAGAGGTGCGACATGAGTGCGTCGAAAAGTTGGGTTGAAAGGAACATCAGGACGAGGCATATTAAACTCTGAATAGCGATGGTATTGCAAGATGGAACTGTGAGTGAATTCGGTCACAGATAATGCAAGCAAAAAATAAGAGGAATGGAGCAAGCAGAGCGTGACGTGAAATAATGTGATTTGTTTGGCGGTAAGGTAAGGCCGAGCTCAATGAGTTGTGATTTGTTGGCAATCTGAATGGACCGTCATCGCGACGAGAGAAAGATCTGGTGGAGAAGTCAGTACAATGTAGAATGTTGTGTTAACAGATAAGCGCTGACAAAAATCGTAGCATCGTGACTGCACTCGGCTTCCGCTTGCGAAAGGCAAACCAGGAGGCTATCAAAAATGGCTACAAACGTGACTCGCTCGTCATGGTCAAAGAGTATGACGACAAAGTGTGGCAAGAGTGATCAAGTGGCTGACGTATTGCTAGCGACGGCAGCTATGCGAAGCTGTACGAGGTCGATGAGTCTACGTGAGTCAAGCTCGCACTCAAGACTCACAATTTGTAGCCATGCAAGTGAGCTAACATGAAAGTAGATGGCCTGTGAATGACAGTGGCTCCGAAGACACCTTAGAAGACACCACCACCCCAAATTTGCATGCTGACCACACACGAGTCAGAGAGGAGGAAGGCAAGACCGAAGATCCTGCCAACCAGTAGCAGCGTAGGGCGAACGGACGCGGGCAAAAGCAAGATGAGGACATTGGGTATCTGGGAAGTCGATACCTGACGATAGCATGGAGAGAGCTGGAAAAGGGTTGATTCGAGGAGAATGTGTTACCGATGAGCTAGATGTAGCAACAGACACGCTGTGCCCATCCGATTCATAGGATCCGATTTACTGCACGGGCTTCTTTTCTGCGCTTTCGGAAAGGTTCATGAAACTTGGAAAGGTGCCGCCCCCGCTAAGATTTGAAGTCGACGGCATCATTGCGTATTGACACACTTCGGAGAAGTTCGGAATGCATAAGGTGTACGAAAAGAAGTGGCAGATTGAGACGAGATGAGGAGGATAGCGAGGTGAGCAGTATCGCTCGCGATATGGCTCAACTGCCAGTCCAACGAGAAACTTGACCATCAAATCTACGTCGAACCATACTACTTCCTGCGGTGTTGTCAGCAGAGGTGAATAAGACGTGTCAGGATTATCGTCTGAGCTGGGTTGACCTAATGAACGAAGAATTACCGTCGTCGAATATCGTGGTCATGATTGGTAACGAGGTGGCGAAAAAGATCGTTTGGTATTAGTGATTAGATCAGATTCATTAGCAAGATACTTGATACTCATGATTTCCGCGCTCTTCTTCGCCTGTACTCTGATATACTCAGTTCTTACTCCATCTGTCTTCTAATTCTTGCAATATCAAGTCCTGCCTACCACCACAGCGCCCCAGACCCTCTGCACCCCTCCGGCTGCGACTAGCTCAGCCACAGCACTCACCACCGTCGTCTTCATATAACACGCTCCTCCCACGGCAACATAGCTCACATCCGTACACCCTTGCATACCCGCACACGCCTGCAAACACTCATACATACTCTCTGTATACACCATGGCCGCATTTCCCGGATGATCAACACCGCACTGAATCTGAAAACTAGTCGTGTTTCCCGCCCCGCCTGTGCCGTTTATGCTTGGTAGGGCTAGGTTTTGGCTGCTTGGGTAATTTTGGCTGTTTGAGCTTTGGGATTGGGCTTGGGCTTGGCTGCTGTTTGACACCACGATTGTCTGCCCGTCGTTAGCAGGACATAGGATATTCGGCACCACTGCACTCTGCGCACCATTCAGCAACTTGACGCTCCACACGTTCTTCGACGACAGGGCCTGGCCAACGCCGCTCTTCATGTAGCAGGGGCCTGGTGAGCCGGAGACCCAGGATGCAGCGACACATGAGGTGGTGTTGGAGCAGGCGACGGCGCAGGCGTAGACGGAGGGCGTGTATACCATGTGCAGGTCGTAATTGGCAAGGTCGGTAGAGCAGGATAGTTGGTAGATGTTGCTGTAGATGGTGAAGTTTTGGGCGTCGTTGGTGGGGCAGGTTAGGGAGGTGCTGGTGGTGGTTGGAGTGGCGAGACTGGTTGTGCCGGTGCTTGTGATGAGAGTCGAGGTAGACTTGCTGCTGCTGCTGGTTGTAGGCCTAGAGCTGGACATGGTTGTAATAGTATTAGTCGCAGCAGTACTGCTAATTGTAGTACTAATAGTGCTACTAGTAGTAAGCTTGGAGCTAGTGGTGATAGTACTGCTAGTGTTAGTCGCAACAGTGCTGCTGACAGTCGAAATAGTGCCTGTGCTGCGGCTGCTTGTAGGCATTGCCCAGTAACTGCCCCACGTCGGCGCCGCCGTCTGCACGACGGGAAGATCAGCATTCTGCTGACATTCATCGCCAACGCACGCTTTGTAGAGCATCGAACCCCACCAACCGCCACAGTACTCAGTGAACTGGCCAGAGCAGCGGGCTGTGCAGGGATAGTTTGGGTCTGCAACGAGACTGTAATTGTTGTGTAAGTGAGTATCGCATGCGCAGGTATTTCCAAAAGCCATCGCCGCATAGCTGTAATTGCCCGCTGCACATTCGGCGAGACAGGAGTCGGTTGTCATGTTTGCCCAATTTGAGTGTACGTGTGCTTGTAGAAGAGGTCCCATGGGGTCATACTCGTACAAGCAGCTGACGTAATTCCACTTGCTCAGATCCGGTCCCCAGCGCAAATCTATTGCAGGCGTTGCGGGGGGAACAGACCAGCTCGGTTTCGATGAGTTGTCGCGCCATATCGGATTGTCCCCGGGCAGTTGACTCAATGGCTGGTTGTCCATGCCCACGTTCTCGTTGGGGAAGAGTCCGTTCGGTGAACACGGCGGTATGACTGTGTGATTCCAGGGAGCGAAGGCTGGGCAGTTCTCGATGCCGAAGCTGCTGACATCACAGGTGTCGATAGCTTCTTGGAGTAGTGTTGTGTTCCACCCATTAGTGAAATCTCCGTGGAGTCCAAAACCACTCGTGTCCCCGAATGAAAGCACCCAATTGTCAAGTCGCGTAGAATCTAGCGGGAAACTATTAACAGGCCAATAGTACTATCTCAAATTAGTTCATGAAAGTCAAGACGTTCTGGGGAGAGAAATACCTCGAAAACTAGGCGCATCAGTGCCTGCGGATGTGAAGAAGGGCAAACTTGGTTGTTGTCCGGGTAGACAACATGCGTGTTGTCGCTGTTGTCTGTCAGTCCATCCCAACAGGAAGGAAATCCCACAGTGGCTCGAAGCGCAAGGTCGCAGGTTAGATTCTGGCGTTGGAAGTCCCTCATATCCCTAGAATAAGGACCGCCACCAGGTGCGCCTGTCATCTGACACTGAAACTGCTCTGCCATTGAAGCAGGGTCCGAGTAGTTGAGCGTGCGTTGCATCATATTACCGGCGAGCATTTTGAAGTTCTCTGGGAAAGCGTATCGTTTGTCTTGGCCATAAACATCGCTGGAATCGTAGCTGTTAGTCGTGCCCCAGTAGTAAACGGAGAATCTCGAATTGAGGAGATTGAAGTTGCTGATGCCATCGTAGTGGTAGAGCGCCGGAAACCAGTAGTTACTGAGATCCTGTTGAACTCTCATAGTGGTACATGAGCTCTCTGCGACTGATCGATTGTAGTCATAGTTGACGCCGATTGCGTTGGATCCATATAGCGCATGTACGTGACCACTGACTTGACCGGGCGAAATAATTCCATCGACACGGCCATAGGCGAGCGCCCCGGGAAGTCCATCATATGCGTAAAATTCGAATTTTCCTGTCGTGGCAAGCACTCCTGTGCTGGCGGACAGTACTGCCAAGATGTAGGTGGAAATCATGGTGATTCTCTGTGATTATACTCTCTGATTCGGATTAACGTGTTGTAGAGTCAGCGTGCTGCGAAAGTCGGAAACAGTCGACTCATAGGGCGCTGCCCAGCGGATGTTACGTTGGCATACAGTCACAAAGAAGATTCATGTTTCATTGTTCAGGCGCAGATTCACATTGTTATATGAAACGTCGTCGCGGCTTTCGTATCGAGCACTACCGCAAGCAGGCATCAGACATTCCATCGTGTCGAGGCCTTTAAAGGCTACGAGGAATGCTAGCTGCTCGTGGGCTAGACGCTCGACATAGCCGCCGCTGTATCAGCCTGGTTGGGCGGCTAGGCTGGATCTTGACGGGGGGTGAAACGATTGACCTAACATCATAGGCTTCACGGTCACCAGCATGGATACAGAGTATGCTCCAAGCTGGGTGAGTGTTCGTATCGCAGTATGTGAATACGAAGGCGTGATGTCAAGAGCGTCCGAATGCGGCAATGGGAGAGTGAACGTCGAGAATAAGGGGCTGCATAGCCGCGTTCGGACGTCTATTACCGGCATTTACCCTGCCAGAACTTGTCCCTCGAGGCTCTCAATAGCAGTACTACTATTCCCTTCATTTCCTTTGTGGTCCTTCATCCTCTTGCTCCCCTCCGAAACATCGCCATGATCCCATGCTCCCTCTATATAGCACAATTGCAGCCAGCTGCTCTAGATCCTCTTATTATAGCGTATGATTATACGGCCTGGATACACGAGGGACCCTAACAGAACGAGAAAGATGAGGCTCGAGAAACAGTAAGTTAGAGTCTCAGAAAGCATTGGTCTGCAACCTAGTTCTACTAACAACCACACCTGGAAAAAGTGCTGATGAAGTCTTTGTGGCAGGATCATTCACTAAAGCCTGAAATCAAGGAGAGCGGCTTTCAAGCTGGAGGGCTGAGTGAAAAGGATCATGCTGCCCGTCCCCCTGTAATCCCCTTCCCACTACATTAATGATTTGTGAACAATTGCAAGCACGTTTTCTGTTGTCTTCTCTCATACACTAGCAGGTTTGACAGAACACCTATGCGCGCTTTCCCGAAGATGCCGCGCCGGGGGTGATGTGCCGTCTTATGCATCTTGACATGGTGATCGAGCTAAAGCAGCAGTGACATCGGGGGATCTATTGGCCGTCTATCGCCGTGTCTTTCATTGTGTGTTATGAGCAGCTCTCCAGTATCCCACTGAGTTTCTTGCTTACTTGCTGCCTTTCCAGAACGTCCAGAAGACCTCGGTGACTTTGGCGCATCACGCGACCATTCTGAAACTCATGTCGCACATCACAGCACAGCTTCCGCATGATATAGAAAGTCATGGGATGCAACACAAGTCTTGTGGTGTCGTGTGGTGGACCAAATGCCGTTGGTCGTCGACATTGTGATTTAGCTTTCTGGGTAGCTTTGCGGGAGCCCCAGACGATCGGAGCCGCGGCGCTTTGAGCCAAGGCTAGTCAAGCCCACTCAAGCCTGCACGGTGACCACATAGCCCTACATCTGTCCAACCTCGAGTCACTCCTCCAACAGCGTGCAGGCACCTCTCGTCCAGTCAGTTCGATGAGCAGCATGAACACGCCTTTTCTAGCCTGGCCATGCCATGGCCATGCCATGGCTTGTCGTGCAACGGGCAAAGCTCCCTGAGCTGATCACGTTTGCAAATCATCACAACCCCTCGACATCATGTTGTCATCAGGCATGTCGTGACCTCTCCCCAGGCCTGTTGTCATGGCCAGGTGCCCCCTCCTAGGCTCCGCTTTCGCCGATGCTGTGCTATGCTGAGCCTCCGAGGCTGTTCTACATAGCCACAGGCATCACCGTGTGAATCTACAACCTTTGACCTCCCCTCCCTCCACCTCAGGCCTTCCCAAGACTAGCTACCACCATAGCATTCGGTTCCCACGACCGCGACAAGGTCACCAAGCATCAAAGTGCCGACAGCTCTCTCGCTCCTCTTTCTTCCACCCAATCTCTACCTGTAGAGCAATCCTCGACCTTGTCGTCATCATGTTAGCGATCGGAGTAGTCGTGGGACTCTTCTGGACGGCCTTGACTCTGGCTGCTCCATTGCCCGCTGCCAATACCTTTGTCGTCAGCAGCTCCGGCGGAAACATCACATCTCCATATGCCTATGGCATCATGTTCGAGGTACAAAAGAGTACCGCAATTATTATAGACAAGAGCTGACCAATATCAGGACATCAACCATGCCCTTGATGGTGGCCTGGTAAGTGTTTCCAATCTTGTCACACTTCTCACCGCTGACTCGATACCAGTATGCCGAACTCATCCAAAACCGAGCATTCCAAGCTGCCAACTTTTCCGCTGCCACTGTAGACCCATGGTACTCTGTGGGTGGCTCCATCCTCAGCCTCGAGACATTCGAACCTCTTTCCGCTGCTCTCCCATATTCGGTCAAGGTCGCTACTGGCGGCGCAACAGGACAGGTGGGCTTGGCGAATCCAGGGTGGCAGGGAATACCGGTTACACCTCAGGTATACAGTGGTTCTTTCCAAGTGAGGGGTCCTTACCAAGGCAGCTTCACAGTCGCCCTGGTATCGACAACCGAGCCTGGTACCACATTTGCGAGCACCGATATCCCGGTCAGCGCGCACGCGGATGTGTGGACTGAGGTCACGTACCAGTTGACACCTCCGGCCGCTGCTCCGAATGTCAACAACTCGCTGTCCATCACCTTCGACGCTGCTACTGCTACTGTTGGATCGCTGAACTTCAACCTCCTCAGTTTGTTCCCACCAACATACAACTCGAGACCGAATGGAATGAGAATCGACCTGATGCAGACACTCGGCGGGCTGAATCCGTCTTTCTTGCGCTGGGGAGGAAACAACATTGAGGGTAATCCTTCACAAAACAACAGCCCGAGATGGGTATGGAACAACACCATTGGTCCTATCATTGACCGTCCAGGACGGCAAGGAACCTGGGGATACTACAACACGTAAGCAGAGGCTAGTCCTACGCCTTACTTTGTCATGCTAACTCAACACAGTGACGGAGTGGGCTTGAACGAAGTCTTCGAGTGGGCACAAGATCTGGATATGGAACTAATCCTGACGCTCTGGGATGGCCACTACCTTGACAACACTTCCTTGTCTGAGCCCGACTTGCAGCCATACATCCAGGACTCGCTCAACGAGCTTGAATACGTTCTTGGCTCGGTAGACACAACATACGGTGCTCTTCGTGCGTCTCATGGATACCCCAACCCGTGGTCGTTGAGCTACGTTGAGATTGGCAACGAGGACAACTTGAGCGATGGCTTGCCCACCTACACTGCCTACCGCTGGGAAGACTATGCGAATGCCATCCAGGCAGCTTACCCGAACCTCAACATCATGGCGAGCACCCTGAACGTCACGCGTACTGCCAACGAACTTGGCGACTACCACGAGTATTCCATTCCAGACGTATTTGTTCAAGACTACGACTTCTTTGATCAGCTTGATCCTACCGGCAGCAAGGTCTTGATCGGCGAGTATGCCAATGTTCAACCCAACGGCGTCATCGTGCCACCTCACGGTGCCGACTTCAGTCTCCCACTTTCCCCGGCTCCATTCTGGATTGGCTCTGTCGCAGAAGCCGTTTACTTGATTGGCGCAGAGCGCAACGGTGGCAAAGTCTGGGGTGCTGCTTATGCACCGTCCTTTGTGAACCTCGACTTCCCCAAGGATACAGCATGGTCTGTGGACTTGGTTGGTTTCACCTCCAACCCCGCTGTCGGCGTCAAGAGTACAAGTTACCACGTCATCGACTTGCTGTCTGGAACTAGGTTCACAACTACGAGAAGCGTGAGCACGATTGAGCAAGCTGGACCATTGTACTGGGTCGCCGGCGAGAACACACCCACTGGCCAGCAAGTCTTCAAGGCCGCCGTATACAACTCCACTGGCAACGTGCCGGTGACTGTCCAGTTCGATGGCCTTGCTGCAGGCGTTCAGGCAAACCTGACCATCCTCACCGGCACAGGCGCAACTGCCTCGAATGCTCTTGGTCAACCCGAGGCCGTCATCACAAACATCACGATGTTGACCAGCACTGCTGCTGGCTACACATTCAGCTTGCCAGACTTGAGTGTTGCTGTGCTGAGCACGTTCCCAAGCAACTCCCCGGACTCGACGTATGCGACGGAGCTGGTCAAGTCTGGGTTTGGTGGCTACACAGGCTGTTCTCTTGGCAGGTCTGTCGTCCCATCCTGGGGTAATGGCTGCTAGAGAACTGGACGTGTATATGTGGATTGCAACATCCGACAGCATTGGATCAGCCTTGTGGACCTGGCATGGCGATGCCCGAACATATATCACGAAGATAATGCGTTAATGGTCAATATGTAATTATAATGAATCATGATAGTTTCGTATAGATAACGACAACCTTTCTGTAATAGTTGCTTGCCCGTGCATAGCGAAATGCTTCTGTAATCAGACACTCGTGCAGCAAAGTCCACATCGATTCAACGAGTCAAAACTGAAGCCCTCGAACCCAAAATAGTTTAGTCGACGAAGGAAAACGGGGTCTACCTCAGCACGGTTCACCACCTTCTTCTTCCAGCTGGCGTTATCGTATGAGGCACTACTTTCTCCACAAAACACCCATGAAGACGAGCTGATCCTCGATCCTCATCTCGACATCAACCTGCTGCTATACAGACAGCAGGCCACCTGCAGTATGGTCAAGTCATCTCCTTGGCGGCCTGCGTGGTCAAGGCCTTTCATAGAAGAGTACGACGCCCTCGAGGTCGATTCGCCACTTGAGACTGGCCTGCCATGGGCGGCTATATCGCTTCTGGTCTTCTTTGGTGGCAGCCTAGCCTTGGAGGTTGTGACCTTAGTCCAGCAGAGAACAGCCATCATCGTTGCATTGGTGGCTTTGTCCGGCTTTTCGCTATTATGGACAGCCATATTCCGTCCAAGAACCACATCAATCGTGCTAGCCCTCACCAGCGTGAGTGCTGTAGCATTACAGGCATTCGCGTTGATCTCGGACTGGGACAACGAAGAGTCGACATCTTCTCGCAACATCAGCACGATCAATGTGGCTGTCTCACTAGTACCTTTCCTCATCGTGATCAACTTACCCTTCCGGCCGGCGTCGATGGGACAGGCGGATATCGCGAAAGCATATGCTGAGCCAACCGAGAAGTTGCGCTCTCCAGAGGACAACCTCACGTTGTGGCAGTTCATGACGTTCTCCTGGGTGGCGCCACTGATCAGTCTTGGCAAGAAGCGTAAGCTAGAGGTATCGGATGTGTGGAAGCTGGGCTACGAGTTTCAGCATCGTCATCTCCACGAAGCTTTCCGCCAGCTCAAGGGTTCAGTCATCAGACGACTTCTTCGAGCCAACTGGATCGACCTTGCAATCCTCCTGCTGCTTGCGTTCGTAGAACTCGCTGCTGAGTACTCCCAGCCCCTGATTTTGCAGAAACTGCTACAGGAAATGCAGCGTGTGGAATTTGTCAAAGGTCCTGCTCTCAAGTATGGCGCACTGATACTCGTGCTGCAATTCGTCGGTGCGCAGAGTCAAGCGTTCAGTCTGTGGTATGGCAGACGAACATATGAAAGAAGCAGAGGAGAGTTGATCATGATGTTGTACGAGAAGACATTGCACCGCAAGATTGTCGGAGGATCTGAAGATAAGAAGGTTGACAAGGACGACAAGCAAGCGGATGATACTGCCTCTTTACTTAAGAGTGATGATATTGCCATGCCTCCTCCGGAAAGTGAGGAGGGCGTCGAAGAAGCTGCAGCTGAGAATGAAACTACACCTTTATTATTAGTGAAGCCGCAGGCTCCACCTCGCAAGGGCTTGGTCTCAAGAATCCTGCAACCTGTCGTCGGAGTCTTCACTCGGACTAGCAGGGCCCCTGAGAAGCCTGAAGAGAAGCTACCTGCGTCGATGGGAAAGATCCTCAATCTGGTAAGTGATCTCATCCCAGTTGGACTGCTTCTGCTCACGTCTCAATCTAGATGCGCAACGACGTCTACGAGATTGCTCAACGGTTGTGAGTAGCTTCAAACACTATCTATGTTGATCCACACGCTCATCAAATATCTAGCTGGGAAATCCAGATCCTGGTCTCGATACTGATCGGGTTCGCCTTATCATTGGCCTTGTGTTGGCGCCTGATGGGTCCTTCCGTACTGCTCGGCGTTGCAGTCCTAGCCACTTCCCAGGGCATCAACGTCTTCGTAGCTCGTGCGGTGCGCAACCGTGAGAAGATACGAAGAAAGCACACCGATACTCGTCTGCAAGAGACATCTCAGTATGTAGAAGCTATACGACACCTGAGATGGTACGGATGGCATCAACACTGGATGAGCAAGATCACCACTGCACGTCAGTCCGAGCTCAATTGGAAGATCATCGTCTCTCTGTGGAACATCGTACTCTGGATCATCAATGCACTCGGAGCTGATCTGATGATGTTCATGACCTTTTTGGGCTACACAGCAATATTCAAAAATGAGCTTCGCATCGATGTCGCTTTCCCAGCCTTGGAATTGCTTGGTCTACTTCATCAGGGTCTTCGTCGTTTACCAGATTTGATTGTGACATTTCTGAATGCGAACGTGGCAATCAATCGTATCGAGGACTTCATGGCAGAGCCAGACAAGGAAGACAATGAAAGGATTGGTGCAGAGCCTGTCTCCGATGGAGATCTCGAACTGAAGGACGCCTCTTTCGCATGGCCTGGCCGTACAGAGAATGTGCTCAAGAATGTCACATTGACCTTTTCAGCTGGCCTTCATGTTGTCTCCGGACCTGTAGCTTGCGGCAAATCAGCCCTGCTCAAGGCTCTGCTCGGCGAGCTGGACTTGACTGCTGGCCAGCTCATCAGTCATAATGGTCCTATCGGCTACTGCGCACAGAATCCGTGGCTACAAAGCATGTCGATCCGGGACAATATCATCTTCACGTCCGAGTACGACGAAGCTCGATACAAGAAGACGATTGAAGCTTGTGCCCTTGTGCCAGATTTTGCAAATTTCAAAGATGGTGATCGAAGTAACATCGGGGAGAACGGCATTGGTCTTTCTGGTGGACAAAAGTCTCGTTGCGCACTTGCTCGTGCTGTCTACAGTAGTGCAAAAGTGCTTTTGCTGGACGACCCACTAAGCTCGCTCGACCAACAGACTGCGGAATTCATAGTTGAGAACTGTTTCAAGAGCGATCTGGTCGCGGATCGTGTCGTGATTCTCGTCACACATCGACTTGATCTGGTTCGAGGTATCGCCGAGCAGAGAATCCACATTGCTGACGGTGGAATTCATGGCAATGATGCTGACACTGATGAAGACAGCAGCAACGGCTCTACTATGCTTGGTCAATCTGATTCCGAGGACAAAGCGCTGGAGAAAACGCCCGAAGCAATCATCGAGGAACCTGCCGCCAAGAAGTTCGAGGACGATGAGAATCGCGAGCATGGTGAGGTCAAACTTACGGTTTTCTGGCAATACATCAAAGCTGGAAGCTTCCTGGGCTGGTTTATTCTGTTTGCATTTGCCCTTACAGGACGTGCAACGACGCTCGCTGAAGTGTGGTTTGTAAAAGAATGGGGTGAAGCATATAACCGTGCTGGACCCAGCATCTACACTCTCATTCGTGGAGATATGTCTGTTTCGACACTTCAAGGCAGAAGCCCATTCGACAGGGTCTTTGACTACTGGCCCAATCCCGCCGACAACATCTACCCTTGGCTGATCGGTCATCTTTCAATCATCGTCCTGCAGACATTCTCCTACGTTGGCGTCCGCGGCGGCTTCATGATCACTACGTACCGCTCAGCCAAGTCGATCTTCCAGGGTATGCTTGACAAAATCTCCAGCACCACGTTCCACTACTACGACATCACGCCCACTGGACGACTGATGAACCGCATGACAAGCGATATTGGCATCCTGGACGGCGGTATCGCTGGCACTCTTTTCGGCATGTTCGATAGCTCGCTGTCTTGGATCTCGGCTATACTTATCATTGCGGCACTTACTCCATTGTTCTTGCTGGTGTCGGTCGTGCTTAGTGCGACGTTCGTGCTGATCTTCTTGAGGTATCTGCCAACGTCGCAGTCTTTGAGGCGTCTTGAGGTAATGTTGGAAGTCCTGTCAAGCTTTCGCAATACTGACGGAGTGTAGATGGCTTCACTGAGTCCGCTAATGTCCAACTTCGGTGCTCTGCTGGAGGGTCTCATGACTGTGCGAGCTTTCGCTGCACAGACACAGTTTCAAGACAAAGTCATCAAGGTTGTCGACACTTTCCAAGCTATGGGTATGTTTTTTACACTATCCAGAGACATAGCACCACACCAACTAACAGAATCCCAGACCACATGTACTGGCGTTAGTATTTGTCCTAAGACATATCATTGCAGAGACTAATCGAACTTAGAGAACCAGGGCTGGTTGTCATACCGTTTTGAATGCTTGACCGCAACGTCAACATTCCTCCTTACAGTCATTGCAATTTATTCTGGCCTCTCGCCTGGCTTGACTGCATTTGCGCTTGTCTCAGCATCAAGATTTGTGTATGCGACGCATAACTTGTGTAGAGTATGTATATGTTTTCCCAGCATGAGTAATTATTACTAATTCCTCCTAGCAATATGGTAGAGTCCAACTCGACTTCGTCTCTGTTGGTACGTAATATCCCCTCCTCATCCCTCTCCACACACTGATCTCGCACCCCACAGAACGTGTCGTCGAGCTCCTCCACCTTACCGACGAAGAAAAAGGCGATATCGAGCCCCCAGCCTCCTGGCCAACCTACGGCTCCTCCATCATCTTCGAAGACGTCACCCTCCGCTACGCGGCGCACCTCGACCCAGCTCTGACCTCCGTCACCTGCACACTCCCCGGCGGCACCACCACCGCCGTGACCGGCCGCACTGGCTCCGGCAAATCCACACTCGCTCTCTCCCTCCTCGCCATCCTGCCACCGGAATCCGGCCGCATCATGATCGATGGCATCGACATATCCCGGGTCAATAAACAGACCCTACGTTCGAGAATCACGTTCCTCGCGCAGGAACCAACCCTCTTCCCCGGCTCCCTCCGCCACAACCTCGATCCCACAGAGACTTACTCCGAAGACGCCGCGGACGCCGTCCTCGCCCGCATCTCCTCAGCCTCAAAATCAACATCCACCCTCATCGGCGGGCAACCCTGGACGCTCTCCACCGTCGTCGAGTCCGGCGGCCGCAACCTCAGCCATGGTCAACGCCAACTCGTTGGTCTGGCACGCGCGATTTTGAGGAGGAGTGCCATTGTGATAATGGACGAGGCAACGGCTAGTATTGACCAGGAGACGGCGTGGGAGGTGCAGAGGTTGTTAAGGGAGGAGCTGAGTGAGAGTACGGTGGTGACGATTGCGCATAGGGCGGAGGCGGTGAATGGAGTCAAGAACTGCTTAGTACTTGCGAAGGGGCGGGTTGTGGCTATGGGGGAGGTCGGCGATGTTACGGGGATGTTGGGAGGGGCAGGGAGTGCGAGTGGGAGTGGGACAGCGACGCCTGCTGGATGAGGGAGGGCGAGTAGCTGGACGGGTGGATGGCAAGCAGAGTGGTCGAGGCCAAAAAAAAACATTCGCGCATATTTATTCAGATACTCAAAAGTAATACAAACATGTAAACAGAGTTTCACCAGCCCAAGACGATGACAACTACGTCGCACAGCGCTACAATATCCCGGCCGACTTGACGCTCCGCTCCCCACGCGCCTTTCGCGCACCGCCTGCCCACTTATCGGTTTCGAGCCTCGAGCGTAGAAAGGGAAGACTCCGCCTTTAAGATCCAGCCGTCTCAACTGTCTTGTCTCCCATCACCCGCCCGTCATGCCCCAAGCTCAGCACACAACTCGACATCAGGTCGCCCCAGGGTTACCAATGTCGCAACTCCGACGCGGCACCGAAACGCTGCTCTTCACCCGGGGTAAAGCAGCACAAACTGCTCGTAACCCAGATTTCGCCTCTCCTGCTATTTCCAAAGCACGCCCAGCATACCGTGCTCGCGAAGATATACGCATAGCCGCAGGAAGTCGCTTGCACCCTCAACGCAGAGGTCCTGTTCTTTGGTCTTCTGCCAGGAACACTATAAGCCATCACATACCTCCGTC
>Ga0058698_10000174_pt1 | contig 37440 bp, 36 predicted proteins | sample AgamicAsSfe_FD_67288 | JGI IMG/M metagenome (GOLD analysis project Ga0058698, IMG submission 67288) | Agave microbial communities from Guanajuato, Mexico - As.Sf.e | ecosystem: Host-associated > Plants > Phyllosphere > Phylloplane/Leaf | place: Guanajuato, Mexico | collected 2012-05-30
GGATGGGCTTGGGTGTGGGGTGGAGACTGGAGGAGACTGGAGGAGACGTATGAGGAGTGGGTGTTGGAAGTGGCTATCGCAAACGACATGCGGACGATGTGTCATGGCGATATCTTGCACCGGGCATGGTTCGGCTGCTGGTAGTATGGCGGGATGGAGCTGCTTGTGCTGCCAAGGAAAAGGACGGAGAAAGGGGCATGGCATGGCATGACATGACAATGGGGGATGAAGACCGGGCGGCTTGATTTGATTGTGGATGAGGTGCTGCATCTCTCACTTTGTATTTGTGTTTATATCTGCATCTATATATGCTACTCATTCCTCATCTATGCTCACTCGTTCACTTTTCATAATCATTGTATCTTGCTCAATTGTCTGGTGAATGTCATTCTTCGTCACAATCACTCATGCTGCTCTATATACAGTATACAAACCTCGAGAAACTCAAACGCGGTACATCATCACGCCATCCTCTTAAAAAAAACAGCGACGACGACGACGACGACGACATGCCTTGCCTTGCCGTCCCATCCTGTTCCTGTTTCTGTCCCATTCATCAAATCGTCATTCCGTTCCTTCCTTCCTTCCTTCCTTCCTTCCTTCCTTCCTTCCTTCCTTCCTTCCTTCCTTCCTTCCTTCCTTCCTTCCTTCCTTCCTTCCTTCCTTCCTTCCTTCCTTCGGTTTCCCCTCCCTTGTCCTTCCTTTACCCTAGTCATTCCTTGTCATATCATACAAACCCGTTACGCGTCACTCATAATCCAACACCATACCTCCCTTACCTCAAGCCTCAACGCCCACCACCAACAGGATGTGGCGGACCCGCCAACTCCAGCAAACCCCCGGTTCCCATCTCCTCATCCTCCAACCAGCTCTGTCCAACTCTACTCTCGCTCCTCTCCCCACTGTCCCCGTGTTCAAGTCCATGTCCACTCCCCTTCTCCTCCTCCTCCGACGCCGTCGGCGAGTTACTCGTCTTCCACTCATGCGGATCCAGCACGACGCTATGATGGTTCGTACGATTTTTCTCGCGGTCGCGGTCGCTGGACTGACCAGTTGAGTTGCGAGCTGATTCGGGCGGTTCATATGTTGGAGCTGTTAGGGCAGTGTGTGTGGTCGCAGTGTCAGTGGTAGAGCTAGTGTTCGTCTGGGTATGGAAGTTGGAGTGGGTGTGTGCGGCTTGCCTGCCCAGCAAATCACCCAGGTCAATAGTCGGCAGCTGGAAATCCCACGACGCCGTCGTCATCGTCGACAACACGGGTCTTGGACTCCGGGGCGGATTCGATTCCGTCGGCGGCATAGGCAGCGCATACTCTGGGACGTGGCATGGCAAATCCTCTCTGCTCTCGCTCGTCGTGACGGTCGTATGTGCCTTTCCCAGCTCTGTTGACGTGACTGTGGTCATATACTTCTTCCCATCACGTCCCTGTCCATGCGCCCTTCTATCCTCACCCTGGCTGCCAAACCCGCCCGCGGATTTAGAGCTCGCAGTGCCATCATCAATTTCAAACGTCGTGCTATACGGACCCCAACCCTGATTCCTCTTCTGCAACTGCGCGATTTCGCGCTCAAGCTGTTCATCGGACGTTTCGTTTTCGTGATCGGTGCGGGACTGAAAACCACGACTTAGAGAAGCCATGGACCATGCGGAGCCGCCTTTCTTGGAGCCGGCTAGGAACGACTCTTTCCTGCTGCTGAATTTGCCCCCGATAGGAGGCGCTGGTGAGCTGGCGGAGGCGTAGTCGCGGGTGGAGGAGGCGCTGGGAAAGAAGTGGAGGAAGAGGGCTTTGAGGGTCGGGCCGGACGCGCAGATCATGGCGATGGGGTATTCGACGCAGGTCCAGAGGAAGACGCCGTAGCCGTCGTCTGTGTTGTTGGTTAGTAGGTCGACGTATAGTTGGCGAGTTCGACCACAAACATACATCCTTGATCCTGGATACCTGCTGGGCTGACGAAAGTGATGTAGCTCGAATACATCCGCATGATTGCGGCGACAGAGGGAATGATGCCGATCGCGAAGAGAAACCAGAGCGCAATCTTTTGTAAGCGAGGGAGTTGAATCCTGTGAATCATTGCGATTGGAATGATGGTAAGGACAAGGTCCAGAATGAGATTGATGGCGCCAAAGGACATGATGTATGCGGCACGGTTTATGCATACCGGATGGTGAACCATGTCCCACGCAGGATCCGCGGCCATCCAGAAAGCATTCACAGGTCGACATGTGAGCAAAGCAGAAACGAGTGAGGCGATGAACTGTAGTACTATGATAACTCCGACGACGTTCAAAGAAATGATGAAATTCGTGTTGAAATGATGTCTGGCAAGTCGACGGTAGAAGAGCAAGATGCTCATCTTGATTGTGAATGTGCACCAAAGCGCAATGAAAGTCAGGCCGAAGGTGTACTGTTATGCTGCGTATGAGCAGGCTGATGATTTATAGGCCAAGGTCTACTATACCTTCAGAGTCTCAATCAACCTCGGTAGATCCAAATACTGAGCATGCCAGTCCAGCCCGACGACTTCACAGGCATATACAGTTACTATCATGTAGACAAGAGTGAAGAGCTGTGGAGAGCATGTGTGAGTTGGTGAGAGTGCAACAGATTGGTGGCCCGACAAACATACCAGACCAGCGAGCATGAACCAGTCAGACGGATCAGAGTTCTTGCTGACGCAGAAGCGAAGGTACAATCTACCACTGACAACCAGAGTGGCGATGGTACCAAGTATGACACTCACAATGATGGTGGTAGGTCCATGGCCTTTGTAGCCTGTCGTCTGTGCTGGGAGCGGATCTCCGGACGACATGATGTGTTGTGGTCGTGTTTGTCGGTGAGGTAGATGAGAGTGAGGATGAAAGTCGAGACCTGGTCAGATCAAGATGTTGACGAAGCTGTGAAGCACTCGTATACTGTCCTGCAGCACGGAAGGCTACTCCGGTGTTGATACCTGAGTTTTTGTGGTCGTGTCAAGTAGTATCGACTTCAGGTGAGTTGAGATCCGATTGTTTGGGACGATATATGCAGGCACCCGGCTCTCTGCACATTCAGTGATATACAGTGATGGTGAGATCTGTCGCTGCTAGAGGCCAAACAGTTGATACCTGGAGTAGCAGCAGGATTGTAAATCAAGAGTGAGGGTTAACTGAAAATCGACGGGGAGGATGAGGTGTTTCGAGGTCGAGGGCAGCGTCGGTTTCATGTAGTTCATGTAGACAGCATGGCGTGGCGTGAACGGTGGGTGTAGCATCGACTTAGTACCTTTAGTGGAGGACGGGCGGACAAGCGAGCTTTCGAGAGCTAGGGCTGTAGCAGGGTTCATGGCAGCTAAAACCATACTACTGCTTTTTCTTTTCTTGGACAAGGTAAGGTAAGAAGCAGCAAGAAGTCTAGGGCCAACGGCTTGACCGAGGCCAATGATCGCTGCTAGTGCTGGTGCTTTCCAAGTTCTCTGCCGCTTTCAGCTCTTCGCACTTGCATCCTCGATGTGGATGATAGGTTGGCCGCTTGGATATAGTTCTGCAGCGAAGAGACTACTACTGCGGTGTGCATGCATGATGCACTCAGCTAGCAGCTGGTAAGGACCAGGAATACCAGGTAATCTTGGTAACGAAAGTCGAGTAGATTGAAGTGGTGGCGTTGTGTGATGTGAAATGCACCATCCAATTGGTTCAGCAGGCCAGGGCTCGCCAGATCGCACCATTACCCGTCTGCCACTAAGGCGCTCCCGTCGCATCGACCACTTGGCCCGTGGCTCGCGTGTAACATCGACCAGAGGAAAAGGTACAAGTACTGGTACTCATGTACTTTAGGCGAGCTCGCGATCATCTGCTCTAGTTTCATGTTGTCTGGTTTCTTGCACCATGGCAGACAAGGTGGATGGAGTGCCGCAATGCGCGTGTTGCCATCGGACTTCGACATCTTCGTACCTCCTGCTCGACGCAAGCACGATAGGCCTCAGGCTGCTCGGAAATGCGACAAGACACTTGACCTCGTCCTGCGACTAGGATATGCATGTAGAACTAGTCAGGCCAAGATAAAACCTTCGCCAAGCCCTTCTGTAACTCCATCAACTTATCAAGCGAGCGATGGGCCGGCGCCTATGACTCAACAAAGTCCATCTGCTCCACCACAACGAAAAACGGGTAAGATGGAGCGATAATGGAGCAGATCGAGCTTGTGCTTCGAGCTTCGAAGTATTCCACGTTCCCAAGCGGAGGCAGGTATAGTCAAGGGCTGTACTTCTGCATAACGATTGTATGACATCTGGACGTGCACAGGAACACGCATAGTACAGCATATTAGGGTATAGCAGCACAAGTGGGTGCCAAGAGTGACACCCTGGCTGGGCCCATGCCTGCATTAGCTGAAACTTGATTCGAGCTCCAGATTGCGAAGCTGATACCCTGGAAGCGCATCCGCCTGTATGTACCTGCTCCGAGTACCTGATTTACAGTTCTCACTCTGATGTTACATGTACATCTGTGATCAGACCGAATCTGTATGTGCAGCTTCCTCAACTTATTCTCAATCAATCGAACCATGCAAGTTCCACCTCCAACCACCGTACAGTCTTCGTCTCTAGGTGTCCTTCTCTTCTCCCGCCGCGAACGAGTAAACTGGAATCAGCTTTTTGCCATGCATCGGGGCCAAATCGGCGAGTATCGGTGAGGCTTTTCGTCTCGGAGGCGTGGCTTACACGTCCGGTGCAGGCGATCAGGTGGCTTCCTCAGGCTTACTCAGCAACATCAGTCAACCTCTCTTGACGTCCGCGGACAGCTTATGTCGCACTCAAAAGCCATCCGTCTGTTACTCATGCAGTGACGCCCCTGGCCTTGCCCAAAGGCATGTTGTTCGCATTCCCCATCTTCACCTCAACAAGCTTGGGTGCGGGCTCCTCATGATCGAGCATCATCGTGTCATCACCGCCCATAGGATCTGGTGCGTCGTATGCAGGAATACCTCTCCCTCTACCCTCGAGCAACTCTCGTCGGACTTCAGGGCCAATCTGCTTGTGTCCCTTTGCATTGACCAGATCCATCAGCGCCTCTCGCTGGTCCTCCGTAATATCGTTCCTATACCGCTGTGCAAACGCGAGTAGCGACTGATGCCATAGTACTGGAAGACCCTTACCATCATTCCCCAATGATCCTGCATCGGTCATCATGGCATCCGCGCCTGCATCAGCATCAACAGCCCGGAAGCGCAAGAAGTGGAATACGAGCGCATCCACGACCTTGAATGGCAGTGCGTACTTCTTGTCCAGCAGACACCGTATGAACACATTGGTAGCGCCGCCACCTCCATCATCCTTTCGTGTGCTGAACTGTTCCGCGGCGATATCGCATAGTCTGAGAAGACCAGCAGCGGAATGCAGAACGGGTATACTCACTCGTGAGAGAACACTGGAGATAATGTGTGCTTCCCGCAATGTGCAAGTGCCATCTTCGAGGAGTGGGAAGAGGAAACCCTTGAAGAAACAGGCTGGCTTGTAGAGTGACTTCTTGATGGCATTGTACAGGTGTACGTGTAGCTTCTTTGTTTCGTGGATCTCGTCTCGGACTTTTGGGAGCAGGACATTTGTGAGGAAAGCTTGTGCAACATCTGGTCGTGAGGAAATGAATAGGCGTGTAGCGAGGAAGTGTACATGTGGTGTCCAGTTTTCAGGAGCAGTAAGTGAGATCAGCATCTGTATTTGCGACAGTGGTAGGGAAGACAAATATTTGAATGGTTTTGGTAGAGGTCCTGAGCGGTGACGAGCTAGTAATTCACCAATCGTTGTGTAGACTTCGACGACTTTGGGGTTTAGTTCCGGTGGCTCGTCCACAAGAGATTCATCTTCGTCAGCTCGCCCTTGGAATGGCTGATCACCTCCACCAGCTTCATGTGCAGCAATCTTCTCCAAGATCAGATCAGCTAGATTTGTGCCCGCACCACCTGCGTCAGCGGATGCGCTTTGATGGTCTACAGGATCGAATGAGAGGTTATTTGGGTCGAGTGATGGGTCTGCTGCTGATGGGAAGAAGCGATTGAAAGCATCCTGATCCTGCGGGTCAACCTCTAGTTCCTCTACTTCCTCCTCATCCTCATCGCCCCAATCCTCCTCGTCATCATCATACGCTTGCACTATCTCCTCCTCTTCCTCTGCTCCTGTTATTCCACCAAAGTCAAATGCTCTATTCGGCTGGGCTGCTTTCTCTTGTGCATCATCCTCCTCAATCAGGTCTTGACCAATCTTCAGGATCTTCCTAGATGCCTTGGAATCTATGACATTGTCTTCTTCTGGCCGCGTGACCTTGCGCCGGCGTTCTGGCTTTTGCTTCAGTTGACTTGGTGCATATTCTTCTGTGAGAGGATTATGGCGCTGCTTGGGAGGCATGCGAGCTGATGGTGCTTTTGGCATATCGTAGACAAGTAGTGGTGATGTCGATATTTCGATAAATCTAGATGGTGATGAAAATGTTATAGATCCTGCGGAGTCGGGCCGACGAGGCCATCATTGTCAAGGCCGAGAGTCACTAAGTATTCCCTGGCACCATGAGTTCACTACACCATCCTAGCAAGCGCTGTGCACCAATCTTCATCTGATATCAGAGTGAGTACAATACTCTCCACTCCCTCTTCATCTCGAATCTAGTCCAGAGTCGACATGGCGTCTCCTCCTAACACTCCTAGCCGCCATGCTGACATGAATCAAGCTAATCCACTCTCCTGCCGTCGTACCGTACTCGACACTCCTTGGGCAGGACCTCAGCGTCCATCGCTCTATCCGCCCTCTCCTTCTAGATCGCTTAGGAGCAGCAGAGCTGGAAGCAGCAGATACATATCAAGAACCTGACATGGAAGAATCCGGCACCGATTACGATTCCGACGACTATCGCTCTGACAGCACCATCGAAGAGGTCCAGTCGCCAAGGAGAGTTGAACCAGCTCGAGATGGGACTCTCCCCAGACCAATAGGTGAACCCACATCCACTCGAATTCATCGACGCACGTCCAGCAATTCAGCGAATACAGCCACCAACAATGCATCCACAAGCGGACCATCCTCCAAACGTCAACGCACATCTACCACAAACCCATCCCAAGCACCTCCCACATTCTCCACCCTCAAATCCATAGAGCAAATCGACCTATCCCAAGACTCCGACCCTGACAACGCCGCTCTATCCTCCACACTCGCCAAACAGCGCTCCGACGCCATCACGTCCCAGTCCAATTCCAGCAGGAACGCCGAGAGCGCGGGTAAGAGCAAGCTGAATACGCTGCAGTGTACCGTATGTTTGGACACTCCGACAGATCTGACCGCAACGAGCTGCGGGCATACATTCTGCTACACGTGCCTGATGGACTGGTTGGTTGCGGCAGATCGGGAGGCCGGTGGTGGAGGTCGGAGGAGTAATTGTCCTGCTTGTCGCAAGCCGATTAGTAGGGTCAAGAAAGGGGATGTGGTACCGCTACAGATTAAGGTGACGAGAAGGCGTGCGAAATAAGGCTTATACTCAAGCTGACAGGGATCGTGTGAGTAGGTGCCAGCACGCAAGGATGAGGGATGGCATGATGCTATGGAGTCTATGAAGTTATGAAAGCAGCATTTTCAGGCGGTGTTGCATGGCATGGCATGGCGTAAGATCAGGAAGACGATGAAGCGGTGTTGGCATAGCAGCATTTCATCATTTTATATGCATGTTTTCAGGATTCGGTCGCAAGCATGCTAACACAGGCATACTGAATCACGGACAAAGTCCTACAGACTCATCGAGGAGGGGAGTGCTGGAGTGAATCCTTTCGCAGAGCTGTCTCAGTACACCTCGATAGAAGAAATTCCCCTCAATACCCAACATTCCATTCTCAATCATCAAACACCGCACTTCTTCGCGGATATCCTTTCGTCCCACTTGTCCACACATACACCCACCGTACATCCTTCCCTCTCACATCTTCGCTTCCAACTGTCGTCCTCACTCGTTGATCCACACACGACGTCCCCCTACGCATACCTCGCCAAAACCTCCCTCATCATCTCCAACGTCCTCTTCTCCTCAACCTCAAAGTCCTGCTCCCCAGTCTCACACATCCTCAACTGCACATACAGCCTCCAGCGCGCATCTCTCTCTGCTACATCTACACCCTGGACTTGGTTTCCCCCACCACAAGCTTGGCCTGCGCTTTGTGTTTGCTGCATCGTGCCTTGGCCTGAAAAGGCGTTGCGGCGGCCGCGGTGGACGAGACTCAAAGTGCTGAAGTAGACTTCGTAGGGCATTTCTTCGTGGTCTGAGGAGGTGGCGGTTGAGGTTGGGGTTGTGGTTGTGGTTGGGGTTGGGGTTGTGGGTTTGGGAGGGGTTGGCCATACGGGATTCCAGAGCTGGTGGGAGAGGAGTTGAGATTGGATCTGTGGCTGGGAAAAGAGCTGGGTGTATGTGTGCGTGCGAGGTTGGCATTGGGGTTGGGATTGTGTCTGTGCTTGAGACATTGGAGGCAGGTAGAGAGTCAGCGAAGCGATGAGGTCGATGAGGCGGGCGTCTTCTGTCTGGTGTCGCTGTGGCTGATACTGGTAGCTTGACGGCTGGCGGTGATGCTGATGCTGATGCTGGAGTAGGCATTGGCTCTGCTGGTGATGGTACTGCTGGGTCTGGAGCTGCTGCTGATGCTGTATGATGGCCGCCGATGGGAACTCCTCCTTGTACAGGTCATCATCATCATAGACATCGAAGGCCCTCTGCTGTTCATTCCAGCTGGCAATACTTCCACTACCTCTTCCTCCATCGACTCTCCCACGTCCACTCTCATCCACACCCGCCATGTTCACATTCACATGCCCCTCTTCACCCACGAACATCGACTCCATCCCTTCCAGCATCGTCGCAACCTCCTCAGCTCGACTTTGGCAGCTCGGACACAATGGTGTATGTGCATCGTATGTGATCTTAGGTAGAATGAAGAGCGGGTCCGAATGATGGCGGAGGAAGTGGTGGCAATTCGAGGCGCGGATAGCTGTTCTCGTCATCTTCGCGAAGTTTGAGATTGTGAGCTGTCTCTGTTGTATCTGTGGGAATTGCAGGAGGAAAATGCGTTCTATGGTTCAACAGAGGTTAGGTAGTCGTTGATGATGTGTAATCCGGTGTTCTGCTATGTTACGTGTAGCGTTGACTGAGGTGGTGAAGGGATCGAGAGAGATGATGGGAAGGAAGAGGTGATTGATGGGAGAGAACGAGACGGGCTGGGAGGTGGAGTTGTGACGCGTGAACTGTGAAATATTGGGATTGTGAAACATCAGACTGTGAAACATCACATTATGAAACAGTCATGTCGCCAAACCACAACACTTCCAAGCGCGTGCATGTGGAATCGACTTTGTCTCCATGGGCATTTTTACGCGATTGCATAAAATTTCACAATAATTCACAGTCTTTGTCTTCCTTCTTAGTGGCCATGGGCCAGGATCTCCAACACTCTGGGAACATACTATCCGTAAGTCTTCTCAAGATATTGCCATAGTGATGGTGTAAGCTATCCCAGAGACCACGGCACGAGCGCCTGGTGTAAGAACCAGCGTCTCGTCAACGACGTAACTTGTCCTTCTCCGCCTCGAAAGCCTATATCTTGATGTCAGCGCTTGTTCCTTCGACTGTTAGGAAGGCCAAGTTCCTGGAGGTGGCACGAAATGACAAAGAAGAAAAACAATGCATACCTTCAACAGCTTCGACCGTGCGCCCTGCGTGGACACGCCCAGCTTCTCCAAAGCAGCATCGGTCAAGTCAAGCATCTCTTTCCACGACACACTCTGTAGATTCTCAGCGTACTTGTGAAGACGCAGCTCGTGTAACCATTCGGAGATGGATTGAGCAGATGCCGAGATGACAGGGCGGGTAGGTTCAGCCCTCACATTTGTGCTCTTGGCTGCTGTAGAAGAGCGAAAGTGATGTCGATCATCGGATTCAGGTCGTGACGACGGGTATGCGGAACTCGTGGCTGCGATCATGTTTAGCATCTTGAAACACATCGCGTTAGCGTGCCACTACGAACTCTGATGATGGTGGTGCCTGTGGTCGTCAATAGATTCGCGTCTACTTCCTCGACGTTCATCTCTGTCAGATTCATGATGCCTTCTCGTGTCCTTATGATGTCGCGCTTCTCCGCGTCTGTCATCTTTATGCCGCTCAGTTCGGTAATCTCGATGATAACTATCTCGTGAGTCTCGATAATCAACAGGCTCATCATAGTCCCTGTCACGTCCCGAGTCTCTTTCTCTTTCTGAACGTCTGTCAGAGTCGTGATGCCTATCTTTCCGAAAGTCCTCGTCGTGGTCATACATCCTTTCCGCCTCTTTGTACTTGCTCGCCTCATAGTCTCTAGTCTCACGCCTGTCTCGATCCCTATCGTCATCTCTTCTTGTGCTTGATGGAACATAACGATCAATACCTTCACGCTCACGCGATCTTGATCGCTTTCGACTTTTGATAGTCTGGTCAGTGTGATCGTTTCGGCTGCTTTCGTGGTAGCTATCACGCTTTGCGCTCAATGGGGATTGGCGAGTAGAACGATCGTCCCCAGCAATCGATTCTGTCCTTTCTAATTTCTTAGATCTGTCCTCCCGGGCGCTCTTTGGTGGTGGCAGCATACTCGAAGGCGAGGATTCCTTCTTGTAAGTGGTATGCTTGTGCGTTTCCGGAGACTCCCTCGATCGGCTATCGTCATGTCTTCTGTGACGATCGTGGTCATCATCCTTGCTATACCTGCTCCCTGGAATTGATGACTGTCTCCCTCGTTCGCCGTATCGATCCCCTTCGGCACGTCTGCTTGACTTATAACCATCATGTGTTTCACCATACCTCTGAGAACTCCTGCTGTCGTATTGACGATCATGTATAGTATGATGTGATGACTCTGGGTAGAATGCCGCTTCTAAGGTCTCTTCGGAAGGATAACCATTGTCAAGACCTCGTTCATCGTAGTGGCTCTCATGACGCCTGTCGTCATAATGGTGTGAAGATCTTGAATCGTATAAGTGTGAGTGCTCGGGATTGCTGCGTTTGTCGTAGTACTGATCCTGGGGACGTCGATGTGAGTAATCTGAACGGGGTGGCGCGATACTGCTACCAGTATGACCGTACTTCAAGATAGGCTGTTTCCGCTCAACCTCCACGTGGACTTCGGCAGTATCAATAGCTTCTTGACCAGATTCAGATACTGCCTGAGATGTCACACCAGACTCCTTTTCTTGCTTCTCGGCCCTCATGATAGCAGCCAACGCAGACTCTTTTCGGCTCCCTGTGACAGGGATGGCATGCTTTGGAGTATCTGCAAATTCTAGTCGGGCACTTTTGGCAGCCATGCGTTTGCCCTCTCGAATGAGCTCGTCGAGTGCTGCATCTTCAATCGCCTTCTCGTGTTCTTTCGCACGTTTTTTCTTCTCTTTCGCCTCTGCTTCAAGCCTCTCGGCTTCCCATTCAGCATCTTGACGCTTTTTGCGCTCTAGGTAGTCCTGACGTTCGCGTTCCTGCTCAAGTTTGCGTTGCTTCTCCTTCTCGGCCTCTTGCCGCTTGACCTCTTCCTGCGCTTCACGCTCACGTCGGTCTTCCTCGTCGCGTTTGCGTTGCTCCTCCTCGTCCTGTTCTCGTTCTTTTGCCCACACTGCCCGACGTGCCATACTCTCGCGAACATAGTCCTCGTCACTCTTCTCTCCCCGCTTCTGTTCCTCGTCCGCAATGGCGTCGCCAACATCCTTGCGTCGAATCTCCCTCAGCTTGCTCTCAACTCCAGCAAGATCTAGGCCGACAAAGTAGTCAATAGCCTCTTCGGCGGACTTGTACACATCTGTTCTCTCGGCTTTGCCTTCAATGAGGGGAGCAGTCTGCCTCCTGTTCTTCGAGAGCAGTGAGGGGTTGTTGTCAAGTTCACAATCAGCAAGACTTGTTAGATTGTTGATGAGCTGGTCCTTTGACTCGCCATCTTCAAACTTGGTATAGCTACTTTTTCTAATAGCATCAAACTCGCCCTTCTTCTTGAAAGCATGCAGAATACTGTTGATGGCAGAGTGTTGAGCTTGTGTCACAGGAAGTTCGGACAACTTGAAGCGTTTGCGAGACTGCAGTATAGTCTCTTCAGCATCGTCGCGTTCTCTCTTCGGACTGAGCACACCCGGCATCTTCTCAGTGCTTTTCGTGTCGAAGACAGCGAGCATACCACGTCACACTATAGTTCACCGCATGCATACACGAGGTTGCGTCAATATGGTAGAGTATGGTAGCGCAAACAGACGGGAGAGATCCGAGATCCAGTCGGAGCATAAGGTGGAAGTACTATCACGTGACTGTTCATTGAAAGGATCGACACTCATCCTCACTTATGCTTGACCACTCCAAGATCTCACCAAAGTAGAACCACCAATACCTCAAGCACATCCTTCTTACCTACGGACGTGTCCTCTAGAGCTCTGCTTCGCCCGACGAAGATCGACATTCGTCCCACGAGCTTTACCAAACACAAAAACCTATACGTCTGAGCTTCCGACCAAGCTCTGGTTCACATCTGTGGAAGACACGACACCTTTCAGACATGGCCATTGACAAGATCCTACTCTGGGCTGGGTTCGGTAAGGCGCAAGCAAGAACATGTTTCGCCATGCAATTACTTATTGCTGAACAGGCATCGCAACCCGGCTATGGCAGCTCGGCATTGAAATGCGACCACTATTCAATCGCTCCTCTCTCTGGGTTTACCCTGTATACGCCTCAATCGGCGGGTCAGTCGGATACTGGCTCAGTGGAGTAGAATCCCGACAGATCAACTTCCTCAGCCAGCGACGAGAAGCATTAATGGACAAGCGCCGGAGAAGAGCAGAGAGAGAAGGAATTGAAGGACAAGGTGTGCTCCCTGGCGAGGAGAACGCAGGCGAAGGTGGATCCTCATACATCGGTGGTGGAAAGTATGCTGGAAGGACTGGTGTTGGTCAGACACAGGGTGAAGGTAGACACGCGGGTATGGGGCAGAGTGCGGTCATGCAGCAGGGACAGGAGAACTGAACGTCACAAGGAGCGACAGTAGAGGCTCAGCCAGGAAAACGAAATTGCCGACGATTGCAGAAGGTATACGTCAATTGTGGGATGTACGGAGCAAGAAGGCAGGAAGTGGAAGTGGAGGCTGGGAAGTGGAGGCTGGTTAGTCGCAATCCGAGCTTGCGTTTGCTATCTTGCAAAGGTATCGGGATGTGCCATTAGTAGTAGATTGCCAACAGGCATGGGCCTCTTCTGCCTGGTGAATGTGCCTCCATGGCCATCATACTTAGCTTGGCGTGTCAAGGACAGGGTAGAGATAAATTATCAAATTCACCATATTCGACCGCTGTGCTTGTCGATTTGTGCCAGATACTTCGGGAGTTGTCAGTGAACTATCTCTAGGGTCTGCCTTGGTCTTTGCTCATGCGACGAAGACCTGTAGTGTGCAACATAACAGGAACCTGAAACAAGCCGGAAAGCTGAAACTCGGCGATGTGCGCAATGTGCCGGAGGCCGAGCCCATGATGACGGCGTACAATTAAAGTACTTCCGTGCACAACAGCACAGCGTACTTCGTACAGTGAGCGACATCGACCTCCGCCTCGCAGCAAATCTGAACGCAATACGGATATGTAAATCACATACATAACATACCACTCACATCTTTTGCGCAATGGCTGAACGCAGAACTGTCGATACCAGCGCATCTGGCTCCACACTAGGCAGCAGCAAGAGCCGGGAAGGTGCGGATCATGGCAGCGCTCAGGCGACTGGGTCAAGGGTGCCAGCTCCGGCACATCAAGAGGAGCAAGATCAAAAAGAGAAGAAAGAGAAGAAGCCCAACTATGTAATCAGGAAAGCGAGAGGGATATGGACCACGCTCGATCTGGACAAACCTACTCTTATGACAATGTTCAAAGCTGCTTGCGCGCCTACCATCTCTTTGGCCTTCTACCAAGCTGATGCTGTGGCCAACTATTTCACCACTCTCGGATATCTTGTTGCGATTGCTAGCATTCTGGCTGTGCCCATCATGCCAAGAGCAAAATTTCTACAGAACCTGCTATTCAATACTATTGCTGTTTGTATTGGCGCAGCTGTCGCACTCCTCGCAATATGGACGGGCGTTCAAGCTCGAAACCATACACAAGCAGCTGGAACACCCGCTACGGCTTATAATTCGTCGCAAGCTGCAGTCTGTGCCATCTGGTTATTTTTTGAAGTATTCCTAATCAACACTATCCGCTCCGCGCGCCCACAACTGAACTTTACATGTATCCTCACCTCGATCTTTGCTGTAGTGAGTATGACATATGGGCCCAGTTTCCCAACTATGGCTGCAGGTATCAGCTTCGCGCGTAGGCTTATGGTCTCCTTTCTGTAAGTCTTCTATCTCATCCTGTTCAAAGCCCGTCAGACTGACTATATGCTTAGTACCGGTTTCGCTATCGCCACCGGCACAAATTTGTTCATATTTCCAGTCTCCAGCAGGCTCGTAGTATTCAAAGAAATGACTGGCTATATCATGTCTTTTCGCAAGGTTCTCAAGCTTCAGATGGCCTACTTCCGCAGCTTGGAAAGCGTGGATATGTTCCGTGATAGTAATCCAACAGTGGCCGCTGTCAATGGTGCTATTGCGGCACTGAAAGCACTACATGGGAAAATGGCTTTGGATCTCGTTTTCGCCAAGCGTGATTTCGCCTGGGGCCATCTGAAGGCATCAGATATTGGCGAGATTTCCAGGTTGCTGCGAGGTGTTATGTTGCCTCTTGTTGGTATGTCGAGTATGTCCGATATCCTCCACCGTGTCGCAGAGCAGCAAGGCTATACAGGAACATTGGATGATGATCCTACCATTGTTAATATGGAACACCGAGCTGTTGAGGAGTATCATCTGCTTATGAAATCTTTACATGGACCATTCGAGACTATAACAGTCGCTATGGACGAAGCACTCGAGCACGTCCTGTTACGTCTGCAGTTCATAAAGCCACCCAAGGCGAAGAAGCACAGCACCGGGAGCTCAGACGAGGCCGATATCGAAGCAAAGGCAGGAACTGTCAAACCTGGTAGTAAGGACTTTGCCAGACAATTCGAGACAAAGATCGAGGAGTTTTACAGCTCTCGAGACCAGACAATACAAGACTGGTGCATACAGAAAGGACTAGGTGTTCCATCGAACTCTCTCCGAGATCATGTAAACTGGAACAAGGCTCTGGAGCTCGTGTCTACGGTCACACGACAACGAAACCAACGAGAGCTCTTCGTGGCGCTTTACATGGAATATCTGATGTGGTCTACCGGAAAAGCGATCCTGGATCTCGTTCGATTCGCAGACAACAAAGTCGAAGACGGCACGATGACAAAGAACCGCTTGATCTTGCCTGGTAGAAAGCGTTTCATCAAATGGGTCATGAGCAGCTTGAGTTCTGATAGCACTCCCCACGAAGATGTCGGTACTATTGACGTGGGTCACAACCAAGTATACTTGGGGTCGTCGTTTTCCAATGCGAAGGATCCCGAGCATCTTCCTGCCGTCAACGCGTGGCAGAAGGCTGGCAACATGGTTCGGAAAGTACCCAGGACAATGCGATCGCCGCACGGTGCATTTGGCTTTCGAGTCGCCTGCGCTATGATGAGTGTAAGAAATCCATATCATCGCTTGTACTCAAATTACTAACCACTATATTTAGATCTGCATAGTCGCCTTTCTCAAACAAGGTCACACGTTCTTCCTGCATCAGAGGCTATTCTGGTCTGGCATCATGATTGCAATCTCAATGAATCGTCTGGCCGGGCAAAGCGTGTTCAACTTCGCTGTCAGAGTCCTCGGGACCTTCATCGCAATGGTTGCCTCACTTGTTATCTGGTACATTGTCGACCAGCACATACCAGGCATCCTTGTCTTCGAATTCGTCTTCATCTTCTGCGCTTTCTGGATAGTGGTCAAGCTCCCACGTTTCATCGTTGTTGGCATCATCTCCTCAGTCTCGTCTGTCCTCATTATCGGCTACGAGCTGCAAGTCCGCAAGATAGGTGTTGTCACAGCTATTTCGAACTACCAGGCGTACTATCCAATATACGAACTCGGCCCGTACAGACTCGCCACGGTAGCTGGTGGTCTCTTCGTCGCGTTCCTGTGGACCATCCTGCCTTACCCAATCTCGGAAAACTCTGAACTTCGCAAAGACCTCGGCACCCTCACATTCTCCCTCGCCGGACACTACGCCATCGTCCACGAAACCGTACGTTCCCGAGTACGCGGCGATGAGGGGTCGGCACTCGACAAGGACTCCCCCGGTCGCAAGCTCGAAAAGGCGCGCCTAGAAATCTTCGGCAAAGAGCAGCTCTTGATTCAAACACTCAAAGCGAACCTCGGTTTCCAAACCTGGCAGATCGAAGTCGGCGGCAAATTCCCCAAGGCTGTTTACCTGGCCCTCATCAACGAAGCAGAGAGCATACTCACATGGATGAACCTGATTGCGTTTGCTAGCAAGAGTTTCGCGGTCAGCAATTCCTCAGGCACAACAGATGAGTGGCAGACAGACTTTCTCCGCCTCATTTCTAGCGTTCGCACGACATCAGAGCAGGTCTCTTCGCGTCTTGCTCTGCTCTCCAATAGTATCACCAATGGCACGCCTCTACCGCCTTACCTCCAATCCCTCGAACCCTTCAACCTCGACGACAGGCTCAGCACTCTAGATAAAGAGATTCTAGGTATTAACCATATTGCGCAGCCAGGTTACGCCGCGTTCGCGGTCATGCAGATCGCGAGCAGGAGTATTGTGTTCGAACTCAACAAACTCACCGAGAGCGTGAAGAACCTGGTGGGCGAATTGGACTTCTCGTTCCATTTCGCGGAAGAGGTCGCGTCGGAGGCATCGTCGAAGGAGGACTTGACGGGGAAGAGTGCGAAGAATGATTGAGATGGCGCATCAGCGAGGATCGCCGGTGTTAGTGGCGAACACGCTGAAAATCGAGATGTTGCTCATCTGACTTCACAGTATCGAGGCTACCTCCCTGTCCCGCATAATCTCTGCCGGAGAAAGCGTATCATAGGGTCTCGAGCGAGGTGCTTGGCTCTGCGGGTATACCACCAATACCAGTCCGGAGGACGCAGAAAGTCCCAGGCACGACCTGCTCATGCACTTCCAAGAGGAAGCATTGCCGAGCATGCCGTGACCCTAACAGCGGTCGCGATCGTCCGCCAGCAGTAGTCATATTGTGCTCACAGCAGCAATTGCGGCACGAAAGTAGTGTACATGGCGCCGCACTCGGCAGCAACCGTCTGTCCAGCGGCACGATGGAGTGTCGTGAGCTTAGGTAGGACTGTGGGTCGAACAAGGAGCCCGGGAAAGTAATAGAGGTCCAGACGGAGCAAATAGGTTCATGGAATGAAGAACGTGCAAATCAGGCGGTTGGGCGTAGAAAATGAACTCGGGACGACGGGTGGGAGAGGGAGCAGGGCGCTTGCAAATAGCGACATGTATATGTAATGTAATAAGAGAGAGCCGTTCATCATATTTCAATTCGTGTGGTCTTCATTTCCCGAAAAGGACAACTATATACATATGCAGTGCTCTTATCTATCATGCATTGCTTCTCATTAGGCAAACGACTCATGCCCTTCCGAACGCCCGTGATGCTGCTCTCTTCATGCTAATGCACATTTCGTGACTCATCATTGTCATCGTCAAAGTCATCACGCTTGAAATCACAACGCCAAGCATGGTCATGCTGTACCTCAACTACCACCAGCTATGCCCTGCACATGCTGCTCCCAGCTCTTGCCATTCCTCACATCTGCACTCAATCCATCGCCCACTGACTCACAGTAACAAACGTCGTATACCCCATCATGCCAACCCCGACCACCATCATCGCCACATCCCCCGCCTTAACCCAGCGACTCCTCGCCAACGCCCTGTAATGCAACAGCGGCGGATAAATATACACCAATGGAATACAAGCAAAGCTGCCAATCAAACTAACGAACTTATCCAAATCATCCATGCCCGCCCACGCGATCAACGCACATACACATACACAGACCGTGCGGAAAGCGTTCTTCTTCCACTTCGTACCTGCGTCTTTCTTTCCTGTCAAGTGCCCGAAGAGTTGGGATTCGAGGATGCGCACCGGCGGGAAGAGTTGTACAGGCGTGCCAACGAGGACGGCGAATGAGTAGAGAAATTGCACGGCGTTGACGAGGCGGCTGTCTTGTGGGAAGTTGGAAATGATTTCGATTTTTGTGGCGGACCCGAAGGCAGCGTAGCTGAGGGCGCCGACGGCTGTGAAGACAACGGTGATCAGACCCATGACGGCGTAGAGGAGGGGCGCGAATGCTTCGGGCTCCTTCATGGAGTTTTGGATGGGCAGGAGGAGGCCGATACCCTCGAAGGTGAAGATGGCGGACCCGATCGTGAGCGCGAAATGGTCGGGGTTGAAGAGGACGACGGAGGAGGGGAGGCCGTTGGTGCTAATGCTGTTGATCGTGTAGTAGTAGATGTAGCTCAGGCCGATTGCGATGCAAATGTCTGCGACGAGGGCGGCACCGCCGAGTTTGGATATGTTGCGAATTAGGGCGAGCGGGATCAGCACGACAACTTGAAGCGCTATCAGGATAGAGGCGGAGATGGGTTCCGGCCCATGCGCCACGGCGACGGCAAAGGAGTGCAGGTTCTGTGCGGTGAAGATGAGACCGGCGCACACGAAGCCGATCTGCGAGAGGGTGATGCTGCCGAGAATAGTGGCCTGTAGCCAACGACCGCCGATGGCCCCGCCGATTTCACCGTACCCGCCGCTGTAGTGCGCTTTACATTGGAGGAGAAGGCGGAAGCAGAATGTGGTGACTAGGGAGACAACGACCAGAGTGACGCCAGAGAAGAGGAGACCGCCGTTGTTGAAGGCTTTGGGAAGGAAGAGGATACCGGTGCCAATGAAGGCTTTAAGAAGGGTGAAGAAGGTTTTTGTTTTGGAAGCGTCGCCTGTGCGTTTAAGGCGGCGTGTGGTTTGGCGGCGGCCGAGGAGTGGACGGGTTTCTGTTGCTTGGGAGGGTTGCGACTCCGGGTCTTCTGTGTAATCTTCCTCGTCGTCCGACTCTGCGAGATCTTCACCTGCAAAACTGCCGTAGAGGTCGAGGAATTCGACGAAATTGCGTGTTACTGGTTTATAGACATTGTCGAGACGACTCCCTTGTCGCACGAGGAACTGACGACGGAAACCTCCTGGCGCGCGCTGTTGAGAGGCAGAGAATGGCTCATGTGACACTATTGGAGCGAATGAGGGAGCGGAGGGTCGTGGTATGTCGCCGAGAGTGGCTGCTCGCTTGTGTAGTTTTTGTCTCGCATTGATACGGAAGAGGTCTCGATGTATATCGCCGCCTTGTAGTCGGAGAGAGGATTCTTCTGTTTCTGATATAGATGGAGCTCTGCTTGTCTGATTGCTGGGTGTGACTGTGTCGATGCCAGCAGAGTAGCCTTGGGGGAGGTGTTTAGGTAGGATGGTAGTGTCAGTCGTCTCGTCTTGATCTCGCGTTGAGCGGTCGGTGTGGGGTTCCTCAGCCATGCTGTGCAGAGGCGGAAGATAGAATATTGTTTACACTGAAACACTGACGAGACCAAGGGACGATCTTTTTCCACAACAAAACACCGTCATCGACACGTGACAGATACCTGGTATGATCGATGGCAGCGGAACAAGGAACGACAGTATCATCTTGGCATACGACGGCTCTTCAAGTATGGACGGTTCTTCCCTGTAAGATATATAAGCATACAAGGCTCGATCTGATTCTGTACATTGATTAAACACTATCCAAGGCTGTTAAGGCAGTAGTACCATTAAATGGAAGAGCATATCTGCTTCAGCAAGGCTTTGCCCTGAGTACCCGAGTGACCAAAGCTTTCACGACGCGAAACACTGATGTTCGCCTCCTGTCTTACTTATTCCCCCTGTTGTAGCTGTGCCTGAGCAGCTTGCAAAACGGCATCACTCCAGATCCGTAGAGAAGGCTCAGCTCTCAAGCGGACGGACGAAAGTAGCTCTTCTGCAAGATATTGGGGAAGAGATAAATCTAACACACGAGCGCAAATATCTATTCCGTCGACCACATCCTCTTGTGTACGAGGAAGTGGATGAGGGCAAGCTTCAAAGCCACAGATGACCTGGAGGGTACCATCGCCGTCACACCTTCATTGAGCCATGTACCGAGCACCGAGCAGAAGGCAGACAGCAGTGTGAATGCGGAGGAACGACGCCTCAAGGAAGCCAAAATTACCGCAAAACAGCGCAATTAGACTTCACATCCCTCTCTTCGGCAGCGTTCCCGTTTTCGGCGTCGCCTTTGCAGCAACCACCACGCTCTCCTACGAAGACGTGACCGACATGGTCGTCCACGGTACCCTCAAGACAGCACAATGGGTGACTTCGGGCTGCCTAGCAGAGCTCATGCTGCTAATGACTCTGCTTGCCATTCTGCACAGCACAGCCCAAGTTAAGCGCCATATAAGGTGCTTGTCAACAATCGCAACCTTCGAACACTGCCACAACTCTGTATCGTTATCATCATTCCGTGCATGCCTCTTGTGCTGCATCCTGGGTACCAAATAGGTACGCTGGCTGGATCCGGAGTCTCTGTCTTCGAGTTTGTGGCATCGTGGAGGCGGGATGGGAAGGCCTTTGTACCGAAAGAAGTCGCCGGAGAGGAAGTGAAGAAGAGTGAAGAAAGGCGCGGGGCGGCTACTGAGGCGAAAGTTACTGGCGTCGAGGCGGTAAGTGAGGTGTAGAAGCCGGTTAGTAAGCGACACAAAACGTCGAAAAGCTCTCCAGGTAGTATGTCGTATGCTGCTCGTCGAGCCAAGGTCTCGTGGAGTAATCCATCTGAGCCGTGCTACTCGGAACATGATCTACGGATATCTCCGTTCTCGACCTGCGCCAATCCAATTCGGCAGGTACTCTAGCGAACGTGTCTTCAGACAGTCTGTAATCATGTCGGCTTGGTCCTTCCAGTATGAGTCTCCGGTCTTTGCCAAAGCCTGCCTGAACTCCTCCGCCGTCTCGTCCGAGAAGCACGGAATAGGATCGCAAGCACCTGGGATGTCATCTTCGATGCCATCCCTAAGATTGTGCAGCTCGCTCTGGAAGAAAGACCAATTATCAGACGGCCGATCACGTAAGAAGAGGCGGTAAAAGTTACTCTGAGAGAACATGAGGTACAAAAGATTCCACATCTTCGCAGGGTTCTCACTGAGCTCAAGGGCGACCCGAATTTCAGTTATCCACCAGTTTTGATACAGCTTATTTCGTACAATAAGATGGACGAGCTGGTAGTCTTCTTGTACCAGGGCCCGTTGAAAAAGATCATGCGATTGTTCGTCTCCATCCCCTAGTGGATCCAGCTGAACCAGGTAGTAACAGAGCAAGATACGGAGCAGCTCAAAGCCCCTATCGGGAACGCCACTTCCAGATTGCGGTCGATATCGTAGTAGTGTTGTTGGCAGGCTCAGGTTCAACCCTGATTGTTCAGTAGCTTTATCGTGGTCCTCCATAAATAGTTCCAATCGCTCGGTATCTGGTACATTCCTGACTGATGCTAGGATGTGACCTCTATACCGCTCGAACCTGTCCGCAGTCATCCACCTACATAATAGCACCTTCGTTTTATAGGATTGTATATCCTCGAGCTGATCTACGATACAAGGTGGAACCACATCAGCTTTACCTTCACGTGATCTGAGGACTATGTCTTCCATTTTGTATCGGTCGACCTGCCAGAATAGACGCAAGAAATACGCGCGATAAACCGCCTCGCCAGATAGTTTCTCTCCAAGTTCCATGCTGGCCTGCGGTAGTGCCATATTGCATGTATAAGAGAAGATGTGCTGGAGCAGCTCGGCCGGTAATACTTCAATGCGTGAAAGAAAACGCTTGGAGTGCCTCGATTTCTTTGATAGCTTGCCATGCGGGCTTGAAGTGCGGCTGGAGGCGGATGAGGACATTTGTGAGACTTGTCGTTTCCTGCGGCTGGCGACAATAGGTGTGAGAGAGCTGAGGTCGAGGTCGCGCTGTTGGCGGCGGAGGTGGAATGCCATCTTCTGGGGATCTTGAGGCTAGAACAGAGAAAGAGGGAGATATTGTTGAAAAGCGTAAAGTGATGATGATGATGGCGGAAAGACAATATTGCTGATCTCGAGAGATTTACCATACTTCGGGCTGTCACGTGTCAGTTCTTACTTCACCTCCACGTACAGCTGTTTACCTCACCGAGTACCAGTATACTCAGGCTTATGGCGCCGCCTTCCGCCCTGCCCGCAGCTCTAGAGCACCTCAGCCACCTCATGTCAAATTCTAGCGTGCGCGCAACTGTCGTCCTCGCCCGCGCCACAGGGTCTATCATTCACAGCTCCGGCTTCCCATCTGAACCCTCGTCCTTCAATGACGCGCCGTCTTCCTCACTTCCTGCTCGCTCGAGCGTCGTTCTCGATGCTGAGACCCACGAGAGAGCTACTCGACCTGGTGAGCTGAAATCTGCACGCGAAGTCGCGATGGCAGTGTGGAATTTCTTCGAAAGAGCTGGCACAATGGTGGAGGAGATGATGGTAACTGAGAGCCATGGTGTGCAGGGAGGGAAAGACGAGGAAGAGGAGATCAGACTTCTCAGGTTGCGTTTGAGTCGGATGGAGATTGTGGTTGTTCCTGGTAGGTGTGATAGAGTAGCACAGCAAGATTGCAATCGTCACATCCTGAAAGCCTCAAGCTAACTCGGCGCAAAGATGTGAAGTTCTTGCTAGTGGTTGTGCACGCGACTCCTGCTGCTTGATGAGGTGCACGCATGCTCACCCGAAGGGTCCCAAGATGTCTACGTAACACATAACCCGAGCACACTTGCTATAATGGCAAGTACGACTTGCGATAAGCAGAATTGGAGATCAGTCCTCCACGATGAACAGCAAGCTGGCGGTCGATAGAAAGACTATGTCAGACTGGCGGTCCACTGCAGAATCCCGTAAAAGGAAGCTGGCGACGCTCGCGTGAGTTGTGAAAGGCAAGACTTGGATGGAAGGTTGAAAAGCAAGACATGAATGGTATGTTGCTTCTTCATATTGTTTCCTAGCTTACAGTTCCAGATGTCTTCGCATGTTGGGATTGTGGCTCGTGAGCAAAGACAAGTATATTCTACATGTGCAAAGCTTTCTCTCATCCACTCCATCTCCCGATCAGCATTTTCTGGGATCTTCCAATCGATCCTTCCCGATTCTGACAGGGTCCATATGATGTACAGGGACAATTTATTTTTATCCTGTGCATTGCTACACCAGCTTTTCGTGTCGATTGGCTCTCTGAGCACTTGTCTTGCCAAGCCCGCACTTGTGTCAAGATAATCACAGGGTGCCCAAACATGCCCTTGTTGCGGATTTCATGCTTGGTGTGGGACTCGTCGTGGATACTGTCGCGGAGCGGAGCGCAGAAGAACTCACCAAGGTGCATGTCTCGGATAGTGAGACACGGAGAGCTTGCGTTAGAGTCAAAGGAGGCTCGGCTTGGTGAGGCAGCGGACGAGAGTGAGTCTTCCGGTCAGCACACCAGTTAGCGGAAGCCTTGCTTTTGCAGTGACACCGACCTTCCGCCGAACAACCTCGCCGTCCTCCACGCTTTCGATGTTGTTCTGTGCGAAGGCAATGAGTCGATGACGGTATAGTCGTAAATCCGACAGCAGAAGCTCTGGAAGGGTATGTCCGTCGATGCTTGCTCGATGTCGGTCATCGAGGTTGTGTTGAGAATAGAGTTTTGCTTTGTCTGCCGAGACGTTGCTGATCGAGGACATGATACGCTTCACTAGGTACTATACTGAGGTCAGTGCTGTCCCAACGTGGCAGGCAAGGCGGCTTACTGTATGGTATGCTTGAAGTGCGAAGCCAGTCCACATCCGAAGGTGATGTTTGTCATATTGATGATGTGGTGTTGACAGCATAGTGGCAGCACAATGTGGCGTCAAAGAAACGGCAGCTGTGGCAAATGTCCGGGGAGACATGGTAGAGGCAGGTATGATGATGGTAAAGAGGCTGAAAGAGGAGATGACATTGAGATGCTGTTGGCCATTAATGGTGACGAGGCAAAGTGATGGTATTGAGAAGCAGATATTCGAGTATGAGAGGAAGATGGAGATGGAAGGAGAAGAAAGAGGAAAGAAAAGCAGACGACGTTTAACGAGATGTTTTAACCTTCGAAATCATGGTGGCTTCCTTCGAAGCTGGCTTGTTCTCCGAGATAGTGCAAGGCGGAAAGGAGCTCTTCAGCATGTTCTGTATCAGAAAGACAGAAAGACTCAATGACGGTCGGACATCACAAGTAGCCCGCAGAAAATCAAGTAATCTATTCGTACAACCTCAAAAGTCCAACTGTTGCTATTTGCTTGTGTCAAACCATATTAGCAAGTCTGTTACTATCGTCTCCTCGGCATACTAACGTCAAACCACTATCTTGTAACGCTGTGTGACCCAACTATGATATCCTACTCTCTACCCTTGCGCAATGCCGTCTTCAAGGACATCTCCACAAAGTTCAGCTCCAACATCGACGCTTGGGCGTATCTCAACTCTTCCTTGTTCTTTGGCCACTCCATGACAGCACCTCTGAGAAGACCACCATAGAAATCGAAAGCCTCATCCGTCGTACCAGGGATCCAGGAAACGCACTCGAAAGGCCAATCAGCGGCGACGGGGGGAACATAGGTGCGCGGCTGAACGAGCCCAACGGCGGCAGCAATGAGTTGAGCGCGTTGTGATTCGCTGAAGGAGGGACATTCGAGGCCAGCGTGGAGGAGGTCATCGAGCAGGGTCTCGTGAAGGACATGCTCGGCAAAGTGGCGCTGGATGTGGTTTACGAGCGTGTGGATGTGTTTGAGGACAGTCGAGAAGATGAGGTCTCGCTCGCCGAGAGTGTAGTAGTTTGTGGCGAACCAGGGATACTGCTCAGGTTAGATACTGTCAATAGAAGTCGAAAGGCAGAGACAGACTTTGAAGAGGAGTGAAATCATTGATTCATATGGTCGTTGATAGTGGTCGCCAGTGAACCTTGACTAGGGCTTGTCAGCTTGAGAATTTGAGAGTCAGAGTGATCATGCACACCTTGTGTGGCTCTGCTGCGAATCTGGCAGTCATGACCATCTCTTCTCCAGTCACGAATCCCTGGAAGCCACGACTATAAGATTCCTTTGGCGGTAGAATGCAAGGCTGGTGATCCTCCCAGTGCACATCTTTGGCTTTTGGAAACATCAACTTCATCAACTCTGTCTGCGAGCTGAGAGTGATGTTGATGATCCGGTCTCCAATCTTGCGTCGTCCATTGCGAGCATCACGACCGTGTACACGCTTGAGAAAGGTATCAGCGGCAACGAAGCTCGGAAACTCCACATAAGCATCTCCAGACTTGGCGCTGCTGCGATCAAATTCGATGTGAATAGCGTAGTGTCCTGAGCTGGGAGGCATGTTGACGATTTCTGAGCGCTCTCCAATGCATGCGATGATCTCGTTCTTCGTCACTCCATATGCAACCTAGTCGTGCTTCAGTGTGGTGGACGATGTGATGGTTGAGCGAAAGAACTCACATTTCCAAATTTCAAAACTCCAAAGGTGTGAGGCTCTTCCTGTTGAGCACGAACCTTAAAAGGCAACTTGCCGCAGATGTCGGCCCAGGCGGTCGGACGAGCAGGAGGATAGTCAAGTAATTCTCCGCAACGAACGGTCCTCTTCATGGCTATGCCATCACTGAGCTGGGAACTGCTAGAGTTGCTAAGGTCAATTGATGATCTCGAACGTGTAGAGAAGGTAGGAAATTGTGATGGCAAAGCAGACGGCAGAGGCAGAGCGGGCGGCTGCGGCAAGGCATAGTGAGGATTGGCAGGTTGGTTGTAGTTGTTGTGGCTTGTTATGAATGGGTCGTTCTCGAGCGCCTCGAGATCATGACGTCGGAGAGGACGACTGATCTCAAGTCCACCTCGTCTAATATAGTCAGCAAGGTCTCTTGGACTAATGTTGGCTGGCAATGCCGGAGGCTCGGGAGAGGATCTGTTGGACATTGTAGTACCAAGCTCTGCAGCATGGGGACTTCCTCTGAGCATTGGTTGAGCAAGCGGACGCGGTGAAGAGTCGGCGGAATCGATCGGAGCATAGTCAGTGCCGCCATTTGAAGCACTACTGGTGTCGAGACCAGCAAAGTAGTTGTACCCGTGCATCTTTGGCTTCCTGATTGGTACGGCTGCTCGTGGAAGTGCTTTGAGAGGCGTGCGCACAGATGGGTCTCCCTCCTCAGGACGAGTATTGACGGGGGAGTCCCACACGGAGTCCGCTCGTGCACTTTGTAGTTTGACACCTCCTTTCATGCTGATAGAGTCGGACGGTGCAAGCGACGAAGTTGAACGAGAGTGGTGGTGCGAGGAAGCTGAATGAGAGTGATGGTGCGAAGCAGGTGTGGGTGAGTACAGGCGCAACGGCATGTCGGTAGGAGTAGTCCATATGTTGTTGTCAGACTGAAGCAAAGCCGGGCGCTGTGGAGTGTGAACAATGGGGGTTGAGTCGTTCGAGGCAAAGGAAGCTCTGACAGCGTCGCTGTCCCATCCCGATTGCGCCATTCGGTGGATGACGGTCACAGGATGCGCTGGTGGATGCTGAGTAAAGGTAGTTGTCTGCGTAGATGACGTAGGTCAGCAGACATGATTCTTTGAAGTTTAAAGGTAATCGTGCCACGACATACCGGACCACGTGGAGTTGTTTCAGTTGATGTGTGCAGCTGGCTCGGGCGCAAGAAAGGTGTCTCAGGAGGACTTCCCGGCATGAAGGTATCGACTTCCAGTGGGTAGTACTCGCCGTCAATATCATCGACTCGACTGCGCGCAGCAGGAGTGAAGACTTGGGCTTCAGCTCTGAAGGATCTCGAGGGAGTCATAGCATTCGAGGCACCACGAACAGCCCGAGTTGTGGTGTTCGGGTTCGCCATCTGTGATGCCGCCTCATCAGCGAGTGTTTCGGATGTGTCGGGGCGGATATCGTAGTCTTGTTGATGAGTAAAAACTTGAAACATACCCTGAAATTACCTTACGAGCGGTGAAGGCGTGGTGGTGAGGAGTTGTCAGAGAGAGCGAGGCATGATCGATATCGAGGGGGATACAGAGGATATAAGTAGCCTCTTGAGGAGGCATTACTAAAAGGGTAGCAAAGAGTGTTCCATGGTACAATAGGAAATTAGTCAATAGAGCTCGAACTGAAACGCTTCTCATACAACTTTTCGAACAGATCTTGACCTGATTGGTTTCTGTAGCGCGCCGTTAGTATTACTATTACAATCGCTGAGGTTTTGGAGAGAGCTAGAACTCAAAGTGATGTGTCGACGAGATCTGAACTAAATTCGAGGCAGCAAAGGGGTGGTTGATTTAGGTCCTCGTGGAGTGTCGTCATGACAGAACGACAGAGTCGTTCTTGAAACGCAACACCTATGAAACGCAGAGTCTGCAGTCAAGAGAGCTGGTCGTACTCATTGTGCTCTGGCTGCCAGTACAGACAAAAAAGTTCATGAATTCTCTATGTAATGCGATAACGCTTTTCGTTCGAGCAAGCCTGCCTTCCCTGCCGAAACGCCGCATCTCGTGTATAATCAATATCTCAGTCAAACTGTACAATGTCAGTTACCCAGCATTGGTGAAGTAAGTTCGCTGGTAAACTCACAGGTGTCAAAAAAGATTCCGCAACAAAACGTGCGCGTGCATTCAACTTGCTGGTCGTCAGCAATTATCGGCAAGCAATGTTTGGAAGCTGTTACTTACGAAAAGCTTCATCTCTGATATCTCCTTGTCCACCTCCTCCATGAATTGGATGATGAAGTCCACCAGCTTATGCTTCAACATCTCCTCGGTATGGAAGTTGGTGATGAGGAAGGAGATGTCATAGCCCTGCTTGCGTCAATGCATGCCCTTGCAAATCTCTGGTACCTCATGCCTACCTTGACAGGTTTCCTCCGCAATATAAAGAAGGCTTCCGCTCGTTGTGTCAAGAACCTCGTAAACTTGTGGACCAGGATGTGCTCAATCTCGTCTGCTTGCTTGATCTTGATGCTAACGCGAACACTGTTGACACTCGGTTCTATCAAGACTCTTTCGTTTTCATTGCGGGCTATCGAAAGAGGGTTAAGAAGAACTTCCGGAGAGCTGGCCGCCTCGATTTCAGGAACGTTATGTCTCTCTGATGTTTGCGATGCGAAGTTGGCTAGTGACAAAGCCGCTGTGAGGGAGGCACGGACACATTGGAGATACGGGCGCAATGATTGCGACTTGCAGACTTAGTACAACAATAATTCCACGCAGGATCAAGCAGACATACCATGTTTGTGTGTGTCGCAAGCAGTGGTGATGACCCATTGGAGCGCGAGTACTACGTAGTCCATTGCGGGGAACGTCACATGTCGTCGAGATTGCCTCTGCGAGCAACGAGTTGGCTACCTTACAGATTCACTGTCATTCTCCAACCTTCGACCGCTGATTTCTCCTGACTTCTTCTGTGTTTCACAGATCAAATATCTTATTCGTGGAAAACACAGTATCTCCTGTCCTCACGATCCGGAAAATCGCAGTCGAACGCACGAAAACACCGACAATATGACCACGATACCAGGTAAACAAAGCCCGTTGGGTCCCAGTCTCGCTGCTTCACGCTAACATTTTCGTAGTTGTCGTCAAGCATGGCAAGGAAAAGTATAACCTGGAATTGGACCTAAGCAGTAATGGCGAAACCTTCAAGTACCAGGTCTTCTCGGTGTCAGGTGTCGAACCAGAGAGGCAAAAGATCATCATCAAGGGGGGCCAGCTGAAAGATGACCAAGACCTATCAAAACTCGGTATCAAGCCAAATCACCAGTTTATGCTCATAGGGACAGCATCAGGTACTGCCGCGATCCAGAAGCCGAAAGAGCAGATAAAGTTCCTCGAGGACATGACCGCGGCAGAAGTGGCGCAAAGCGATGGCGCCGTGCCAGCTGGACTGCAGAACTTGGGCAACACTTGCTATCTCAACTCCACATTACAGACACTCCGCGCGATACCAGAACTGCAGACTGAGCTACAGACCTACAAGTCCTCTAGCAGCGCAGGTGAGGTCGATCTAAGTCAATTTGGCCTTAGTGGTTTGGGTGCGTCTAACGATATCCCTGCCTCGTTACGCGACCTATACAAGCAGATGGGCACCACACAAGACGGTTTTCCACCGATGATGTTCCTGAACGCTTTCCGTACTGCATATCCCCAGTTCGCAGAGCAGACACGCGACGGACATGGTTACGCTCAACAAGATGCGGAGGAAGCCTGGTCGCAGATCATCACATCACTAAGGCAGAAACTGAAGGTCAGCAAGGATTCGACATCACCAGACGCCATTGGTGAGGCATCGAGGGAAACTCAGCTCGGATTCATCGATCGATACATGGGCGGCACATTCACTCGTGTCGAGGAGTGCGATGATCCTGCTGCAGTTGAGGCGGGCGAGAAGCCGGGAACAAAAGCAGACGAGCCATTTTTCAAGCTCGACTGCCACGTCGCCGAAAGGGAGATTCTGCACCTCAACCAAGGAATTACTGCGGCATTAACAAACACATACACCAAGACTTCGCCAACTCTTGGTCACGAAGCAGATTACACTTCTCGGAGCAAGATCTCTCGCCTGCCAAAGTACCTACCTGTGCACTTTGTCCGCTTTTTCTGGAAAAAGGCGATCAACAAGAAATCCAAGATCCTGCGCAAAGTCACATTCCCCTTCGAGCTCGACGTGACAGAGGACTGTTCGGACGAGCTGCGGAAGATGCTACTACCTGTCCGCGACAAGTTGCGCGATCTCCGCAAGCAGGAACTCGACGTCGAGCGTGCACGTAAGCGCCAGAAGCGTTTCGACGACGGTGCCGAGCCCGAGGCTGCTCCCAGCTTTAAAGCCAAAGGGCCTGCTTCCGAGACAGCGCTTGCCAAGGATAAGAAAGCTGCTACAGGCTCCAATGGTGATACGACGATGAAGGACGCCGACGCAGAAGCCGAGAAGTTCAAGACTGATGCAGACCTCGCAGCTGAGCGTGCTGCCGCCATTCTTGCTGCCAAGAAGGACGTCCTCAGCGCTGTCAACCCCGAGCTACTGCGTGACGCCGGAGCCTGCCAGACAGGGCTATACGAGCTTCGTGGTGTCATCACGCATCAAGGCGCTAGCGCTGACAGTGGGCACTACATGAGCTACGTGAAGAAAAGCGCGACAGCCAAGCCCAAGCCAGGTGGGAAGGCCAAGATTGATGACGACAAGACGGATAATGGGTGGTGGCTGTTCAATGATGAGAAGGTTAGCGAGGTTGATGAAGAGAGGATTTTGGCATTGGCGGGAGGTGGTGAGAGTGCCAGTGCGTTGGTGCTACTGTATGCGGCAGTGCCGTTACCCGAACTGACCGCGGAGGAGAAGGAGATGGAGGGTAAGGCGTGACGTGTGCTTGATGAGTTGAGATGACGAGGAGCAGAACAGTAGACGAGCATGATTGGGTGAGCAGTATGTATGTGGCCGTATCCTGGCTTCCGAGATAGACTGATGGCATAATGTCGACATTTCAGGGTTGATGTGATTATCAGCCACATGATGTGAATGAAGTTGGGTATTTTTTATGACATTCAATCTCTGTCTGATGATACCTAACAAGCTACTCGTTTGGCCGCCGACGTGCTCGTCTATAATGTGCGAGATTGCACATCTCTTGCTTACCCTGCCAAGACCAGCAGCGGTAATATAAGCAGGACTACCACGTCGACGACGACGAACAACAGCGGCACTAGGGACGTCCAAAATCTCCACAATCCTTACGCTGCATACCGTCAACAAGACACCGTATCCGTAGAGTACTGTCAAGCACGATCCTGCACGTCCCGGGAGAAAACTTATTCACCCACCAAGTCCAAACGAGAAGCCGGGAACAGTGTCTATTAAGGTCACGTTAAGGCGCCTCCGTCATTGCTTACGCTTCCAGACCAGGTTGCTAGCAAGATCTGCTCATGCACTGGCGTATCACATGCTTCTTGTCTAGACGTCGCGTCGGGAGCTGAGGATCGATAGGCCTCCCACTTCTTGATGCGGTGATGCCCACCACTCACGACCCGCCGCCCACCACTTCACTCCAGCTGAATCTCGCCTAAGCTAAACGCCCAGGACCTTCTGTCTCTGACCCTGGGAAAGCATTCCCTCCACATCCACATCCACTTCTTCTTCCTCCTTCGTTTCCACTTCCAGTTCCGCTGCCCCAGCTTCCATCTCCAACTTCGGCTTCATCCCACTGAACAGCCCACTCTCCTTCGCCTCCTCAACCCACGCCTTCACAAACTCAACCTCCCAGTCCTGCGTCGCGCGCACAGCAGGCGGCGTGATATCGTCAGATTCGCCTATCCCATCTGAGTCGTTCATCCCGTTTTCGTCCCAATGATGCACCGCGCCCTCAATAAGCAAAAACGGCTCACTGGTCGAATTACTTCGCCACTCCCACTGCCTCAGCTCCTCCCTCCACGGCGTCGCCGGCGTCCAGGGATCCGCACTCCCCGCGATATGCGCCAGCCTGGGCGCGCTGATGTTGAAGCCGCCCCATTTGTTGATAGAGTATACGTCGGGCGGAGTCGTGATGTTGAAGGCGGCAGAGCAGATCCGGGACATGTAGGGGAGGTCGAGGGTGCGGGAGATGAGGGGAGGGAGGTGGGAGGGCTGGTTGGAGCCGGTTTGGAGGTATCCCCATTGAGTGCAGTATCTGTTTGAGGTTGTTAGTTTGGAGTAGGGAAGGAGGATTGGTGAAATGAGAGGAGGGAGGAAGGGATGGGACGGAGGAAGAAGTGGAATGAGCAACAATGGGGCTGGGAAAGGTGGGTGAATAAAGACATACTGATAAGGCCACGCACGCCATGTCTGTTCTCGATCGTCCTGAGCGTAGAACGTCGCATTGTTCGTCGAGTAGCAATCATCCAGCGTCTTGTTCCTCCCCTCATCCCCGGGTGCTTTCAAACACGGCACCACGATCTTTTTCCTCAGATACCCAATCCAATTCAATGCCGCCACCGTAAGATTCTGGCTCTTCCCCGGCATCGCGCCCGCAGCAGCCAGCAGATCCGCCATCGCTGCTGCGCTGCCGACGAGCTCGGGATACAGCAGTTCGCTGCTTGTTAGATTATCGCAATAGTGCCTAAATCCGTTCCCACTGACTTTCGGATCCCAATTCCGTGCCTGCCAGCCACCAATACCGGAGAAGGTCAGAACATTGGCGAAGTCCTGGTTATCCGACAAGCTCGCCATGCCAAACACGTCCTTCAACTCGGCTATCAAGCCCTTCTTCTCCGTCAAAATTGTGTCAATCGCGCCCGTCAGCGCCTCAGTGGTACGAATACACTTCTTCGGTCCATTCTCCCGGATCGGCTCCCAGTACTCAGAGTACTCATACAGCGCCTCCGTAACCCCCGAGCTGCTGATCGCGCCCCAGAAGACGCTAGGATACAACGTCCGTTGGAACGCAGCCTGTGCGCCGGCGTAGGAGCCGCCGTAGACAATGTAAGGCACTGCGTTCGCCGTGATATCCTCGTCCTCATGACCCGGAAACACGACGTTTTGTGCAAAATACGCCGTATCCTCTAGCGCCTGCTCCGTGGTCAGGAAACGCAAAGACTCGGTTGAGAAGTTGGCGGTGGGCATGCTGCCGCCGTAGAAGCGGTGTTCGAGGATCACGGCCATGCCGTGCGTGGCTTTTGCCAATTTCGCTGCAATGCCCTTTTCGAGGAAGGGGAGGCGAGTGTCTGCGCCGATTTCGCCGCCGAGGAGGAGGATGACGGGACCGCCGGGGAGGTAGTAGCGGTCGTCGAAGTAGTAGAGGTTGTCGAAGTGGTCGTGGGAATGTGGCTCGTAGGCGGAGGAGTTGTGGAAATGGTCGATGGGGATGGAGATGTTGTGCGCTGGGTAGGTTTCACGGCGGTGTGCTGTCAGTACATCGAGACCTTGGGCGCGAGCGGTGCGCGAGAGGGATTGCTGTCGGAGGACGGACACGGGAGGTACAGGCCAGTCTGCTAGAGCAGATGCGGATAGCAAGCATAATGGTGTAGCCAGCGACCACACTGAGTGTTTCATGATGAGCTGAGGTCGGGTCACACGGTATAGTATCAGTGAGAATATAGATCGAGTGTGACCTCACTTAAGTAGGACTAAAAAGATGATGCTCGGTTACTGGTTGTCCGATGGGGAAGATAAGGTGGTGGTTGTCGGGCAACCCGATAAGGCAGGTCGACAACGTAAAACGATTATCAATTGTGGTAGTAAGAGGTAGTGGCACGGTAGCGGCAGCAACATCACTCGACTCCTTTGTATGAATTACTACGATTACAGGTATGTATACCTTACAAGCTAGACTACCCAAGTATCTCCTTTATCCATCCTCTTCATCCCAGTCTCCGATGGCGTCTGCTTCAGCCCAGCCACATCTCCACCTGGCGCCCTCGCCCTCCCCATTCGACCTCATTTCCCGTGCTCTATTCACGTCTTCCCTCCATATTCTAGCAGTGTAGTCATCGCTTACACTCACAAGCTCTCCATCATTCGTCCACGACACCCCCGTGACCTCTGCATCATGTCCTCGGACTAGCGGTGTGCCGACATCATATATCTGAAGCAATTCCTCAGAATTACTCTGCTCACTACCAGCTGCACAATGTCCGATACGGGCATCTCTGCCGCCAGTATAGTAACGCTCATCAGTAGGGAACAGAACAGGAGATCCAGTACTGCTGCCAACAGCCAAGATCTCTTCGTGCTCAGGTCTGTGTTTCCTGACCGCACAACGGACGTAGAAACTTCTTGTCGTCAGACCTGGATGTCGTAGACCGTAGAGTGGACCAAGACCATCACGTTCCTTTGCCTGCCTCCAGGGGCGCTTGCTTTCTTCCTGAAGTTCGGGTGCTTGTCCCAGGATGAGATGATTGGTACTATATGCATACACAGTATTGTCCTTGCATACAGCATATATGCGGCTTGCATCTGTATTGAGAGCGATATTGCTGATTCCCTTTGGCCTTGCTGCCTGCGAAAGCGTTGGACCGTAGGGTGTTTGCCGAATCGTGTAATCGTGGCTAGGTGGAGCTGTTGTCGCTGAGAGTGGTATAGGACAAGGTCGTCGATTAGTGGTAATATGACGTGCACGAATATCCCATAGGCGAAGGCGTGCAGATGCGTCGGATGAAGTGAGTAGTAGATTAGACCGACTCGCAGATAGGAAGCTCAACGAGGTGATCGATGGAGACGGTGTAGAGGCGCCACGAGAGCCTGTGAGCAGATCTGGACGATGAGCATTGCTGATTGCGTTTACTTTCGGCACGCGAACAGCATTGTCGTCCATATCCTGCGCAGTCGAGATGGACACAACCGGAGCACGTCTGGCACAACGAAGGTCCCACAAAGCTACCACGCCGTCCCTGCTACATGAGGCCAAGATATTGTCTTCTCCAGGTTGGAATGACGCCTGTTTGACCGATGAAGTATGCTCAGCCAGTGTGAAGACAGTCTTCTGCGTGAACATGTCAATGACTTTAGCAGTCTGGTCACCAGACGCAGTCGCCAGCCACCGATCGTCTGAGGAGAATGCGACACCCATGACTGCATTATTATGCGGCTTGAAAGATAGAAATGGCGTGCTGAAGTCTGATCGACCTCCTTTGGATGAGTCAACTATGCGGACATGGCCATCTTCGTCACCGAGTGCGATCAAGGAGTTCGTATTGCAGCTGGCCACGCAGAACGGTAGAGCAGGTGGCGCGTTAACAGCGTACGAGTGAATATCCTCTGGTACAGTGCAGAAAGTCGCAGTAGCATATCTCGAGTCGACATTGACGACCGGTTGACGTGCTCTTCTTATTGCGCTAGGTTCCCACCTGCAAATGCTTCGGATCGATTGTGGATATACCGGCTTGACTCCAGATTTTGGACATGGTGACGACCGTACAGGAGACGATGGTTCCAGAATGGCATCACTGTCGTAGTCCAGGGGTGTTGACGAGATTCCATCCTGTCCAAACAGTTTCCGTCTCTTGATAGGTCTCGAAGTTGGAAAGTCGTCGAATTCGACTAGTCCATCTGCTGTATCTCCATGTCGGCTGTTGACAGTCCCTGCGGTGAGTGCCTTCAGTGCTCTCGTGGAGAGACTTGGGCTGGAATCATTGGCTCGAGATGAGGAGGGATTGAAGAAGCGATTGAACCGTCGTGGCGTTATAGTTGGTGCTCTTTTCGGCTTGTTGCTTCGTGATGGCAAAGGAGGTGATGATGGTGGGACCTCAGAAGGTGCAGTCTGGCTACTGAAGATAGGATCAACGGCAGACATCGTATCACTGTCGAAATCCATTTGCTACGACACTGCAAAAGTGAGCAAAATGGAAGAATGCGCGGCGACCAGTCGCGTGAACGCGTTTCTAGGGAAAATCAATCTAACTGTTTTATCGATAGGGTCATAGTTCCCGTCTCTATCGCGATACATGACTTCAGGCTGCTTCCCTTTATTCCTTTGTCCCACATTGTCGTGACATCCAAGCTGCCATCTATCGATCCGATGTGAGCGAGAGCATGTGTTCTGTGGTCTGATACATGCGAGACAGCAGTGTGACGTATCTGAGTATCTTATCGTACCAAGTATCAGCAGGCGGAGAGCGAAACACTGCAAAATCAAGCTACTGCATAAGCTCCGTCATCTCATCCGGTACAAAGTGCTCTAAGTGCTCCAGCCACTGTAGCATACGCAACAGCATGCCATACAAGCACCAATAGCAGCACTGAACGCCAGCGGCGAACCTGCCACGCATGACCTTGCAGCTTATCTGACACTTCAGATACATGCGATTTCCGTGAAGTGTGATGCAATACTGCCCCGCTATTGCACGGCCTATCTTTACCGCTGAGCTTGAGCTGCTGCGTGTGGTGTGACCTCGTGGCTGCCGTGCCGTATGATGTCTTTTTGTATATTAAAGCAGTGTCCCTCCCTCACTCTGCCTCTACTCATCCACAAATCAACCCACACATAAACTATACTATACACACATACCCTAGACCAAACAACTTTCCCATAACCTATACTCAACATGTCTGACGCCGGGTATGTCTTACGAAGAATGCTTCCTGTATACAACTTCTAACATCTTGCCCAGCCGCAAGGATCTCACCTCTCAAATCAGCGAGAAGGTAACTCCTGACTCCCAGAAGTCCACCACCGACAAGGTCAGCTTTTCCCCTTCCTGTCCCTCCACTCTTTCGACCCGGGCAAACCACCGCATACAGCCGTCCATGCCTTACCACCTTCCCAACCTCCTTTCACAATCTCCGCCCACTCTTCCTCCTCCACCACCCACTAACGTCTCACCTTCCACCAGGCCTCCGAAAACGTCTCCGGCGCCGCCGACAAAGTCGCCAGCACATTCCAGTCCGAAGACTCCAAGTCGACCACCCAGAAGGCCGGCGACGCCACCCGCTCCGGCGCCGATGACGCTCAGAACCAGGGCGGCAGCTACTTGGAGAGCGCCCAGAAGGGTTTGAGCGATGCTGCGGGCAGCGTGCAGAATGCGCTTGGTGGTGGTAGCAAGTAGATGATGTGTCAGCTGGAGGGGAGAGGAGGATGATGAGGATGAGGAGGATTGAGGGTTGGATAGTTACGTATATGTAATGATATGAATTGAGGAATACTTCCGTCTCCAAGGCATGGTGGTGTCCTATCTGACTTGTCCCTGATCTTAAGTCTTGCCTGCTTCCACACGCAGCCTTCCACACACCGACCTTCTACACGCCAACCTTCCACACGCCAACCATCCACACACCAACCTTCTCCACACCGACCTTCCAGACATCAACCTTCCACATACCAACCTTTTCACGCACCAACTGTGCACACACCATCACCATCACGCCCCCATCACCATCACACCACCACCCTCACCATCATCCTCCTCCCCCGCCTCAGTAACCACAGCCCTCATCTCCGTCCCGCCATCCACAGCCATCCCCTGCTCACTCCACCTCCACATCTCCTCCCATCTCCGCCTCCACACCTCAGCCGCCCCGCGCCCGCCTCACACACCATCACTTCCGCATGCATCGTCCCGGAAGCGAAGCAACTGTCTCACTGAAAGAAAAGGAATAGTGAGATACCAGGGAAAGGCAGGAAGGTCGGTGGGAGTAGAGTGGAGCCAGGGATGGACTCAAATGGCTCGGGCGTGAGAGGGATGGAGCTTGTCGGGCTTTGGGGGTCAGGTAAGTATGCCGGAAAGAAGGCACGCGAGGATACTGGGGGTGGTGATGGAGGGCGAGGGATGGGAAGGGTGGACATGTAGTAAAGAAGCATGTAGTAAAGAGGCATGTAGTAAAGAGGCATGTAGTAAAGAG
>Ga0058698_10000175_pt1 | contig 37373 bp, 31 predicted proteins | sample AgamicAsSfe_FD_67288 | JGI IMG/M metagenome (GOLD analysis project Ga0058698, IMG submission 67288) | Agave microbial communities from Guanajuato, Mexico - As.Sf.e | ecosystem: Host-associated > Plants > Phyllosphere > Phylloplane/Leaf | place: Guanajuato, Mexico | collected 2012-05-30
GTCATGTACTTCTTCGAGTCCTCACGGAACCAATGCCGTGGCTGTTCGCGCGTATCGCGTACAGGCATTTGCTTTACGTACGATCTGATGTTGAAGCATTTGACGTTGTAGGCGTGGTAGAGGTAATCGCGAAGGTCGTACTTTGAGAAGTCGAGCGGGACGAGGAAGCGGGCATGATACGGGGAAAGGTTTGGTGTACGAAGGAGTGCGACTGTGAATTTAGGACTGAATTGTGTTAGTCCTGAGCATAAACGATGTAGCGTAGTGGCCTACAGGTATATCTTCTTGCTCCCAAAGGCTATCAGTTTTTTTGTGATGGGTACGGCGTTCATGGCGATGGGTTGCGATAGAGTCCAGCAAATATGATGAGGTGCTTTCTAGGGAATCAAATGGCGCACGAGCAATGGGTACGGCGGCTTCGAGAAGTGCAATGCGCGACGATGCCGCGTGATTCGACTTCTAGTGGTAACTTTGGTGATGCTCAGAAAATGGATCGGAGGTCGCTCCGCCTAACACCGAGCCCCGCCAAGCCTTTCCCCAACCTCTGTGCCTCTGTGACAATGCACAGCGACTCTTTGCCATCCTGATTTGACGTCTTGTGCCTCCTATCTACAACCTCTCATCTGCATATGGAACCTCTATGTAAACGATATTCACGATCTCCTCGCGTGATACTCGGCAGATCAGGTCACATGTGTGGGCAAACTAACAGCTTCGCTCGACGAATCTCAGCTGCATCGAAGGTCTGTCTGCTCATAGTTGTGATGAATTGTCACATACTCGCACTCTCGAGTGACATGTATTAGACTGGAATATATCCGGTGTTGCTGGTGGCGTCCACGTGGTCAGTGCCCTTGAGTAGGTACCTAGGTAAAGCAGACAGTTTGCTTTCGTCGAATGCCGCCTTAGGCGACAGTGTTCTCAAATAAACGGCGCTCCCTCTCACTCGAGTCAATAGGTCACCCGAATTCTTGACACCATGAACCTTTGTATCCCATCTTTCCGTTCTCTGCACGTTGAGCCCCCACAAATCTGATTGATACCTCTTCTTTGCTCCTTGACTAATACAACAAGCTTTATGCGTTGTTGCACACAACTCCTTCATATCACTGGAATGCAGCGTGCTCTTAAGCGTGCTTCTACCAATTGGCTACACTTACGGCAGGAGTGGACGTGTCCAAGCGTCACTGCGTGTCTGCTCCTTCCAACCCGGGTTCACCTCGACCTATCCTTGCAGATGAGCACCACGGTACTGCCCAAACACTCCTCTTCCCGACGCCATTACTTTGACACTGCTTCTGATACGCCACACAACCAAGAGTCTACAATCATGAACCCAGGCGAAAGTGGCCCGGCTCCTAGGCCAAAGCCAAACAAAACCATATTAGTGCCTCAAGAGTTCCGTCGTCCCACTCATGCCAGAGAGTGCGACAACATCGTCAACGAGGTTAAGGTCAGAACTGGTTGTGCAGTCATTCCGCAATGGGATGATGGGAGGATCTACCAGTTCGGCATCGCTGGAGGAGGCGCAGGACTGGAAAAGGCGGTCCGATATATCAATCAGTGGATTTCCAACGCGCACGTCAAATCGAAAGATTCCTCAGCGTGGGCAAAGATGCCGGCTTTCGATCCGAACAAGTGGTACTACGAGCAAATTGAAGAAATGGAGCGACAACGCAAAGAGGCGTTCAGAGGAACAGCGCCCAAAGTGTCAGAAGGCGGAACACCGCTACAGTGCTTAACCATACATTGGCCAGAGGATCTGATCAATCTGAACATAACTCCTCGCGATGTCTTCGGCAACAAGTTGGAAAAGCTGGATGCTATCCGGACTTACGACGAGGTTTTCATATCGATTCTCTCTGCTCAGGGCGATATCGGGCAGATAGAGATACAAGGTGCGTTTTGGATATATAGTATTCATATAAGCCTTACGCTGACTTCTCACTCTCGTCTTCGAAGCGGTAGACATAGCGAACATAGAAGCAGCCGAGGCGCATCTCAAGACGATGATTGACAAAGTCAAAGCTGAAGAGATGGGACAACATCATACGCTCAACATGATCCTTGATGATCAAGAGGGGATGGAAGTCGAGCTGAAAAAGGCTGACACTTGGTGGCCGAACCTGTGCGTAGATTGCCGGTATCAATTGTGTCAGATATGAACTAACTTCGTGTACTTAACTCTAGACAAGACCGAGTCGTACCCCACCTCCTTCCCAATAATATGATGGACCCTCCTGGACGTTTTCGCGGTGCTTTCATGCACTCCAAGCAGCTCTCGAAGATCCAGCGTTCTGTTCAATTAGCTCTTGACGCCGTGCGTCACAAGAAAGGCGCTTACGATATGACCATCTGTCTAGGGTCTCTAGCACTGAATTCGAGGCATATCAGAGAGAATGAAATTGGCAAAAAGTACAGCAAGGATGTCTTCTTAAAGTCGATCAATGGATCGGTGGGCCTTGAAGTAAAGAAGTGGCAAGTCAAGACCTTTATAAGAGTATCATGACGGTAGCTAACAGAACAGGCTTGTCGACGATGTATTGGGCTGCCAGATACTGAAGTCTTTCTTCACGGCTGACGACTTCCTCGAACCTACAAAGTCTTCAGACTATTTCGGCTATATGCCCAAATCTCTTCAAGGAACCCGCCCTATGTTCCGAGGAACATGGGTGTTCGCAGATCCCAGCATTGCTACTGCTCATCCGCCTCAGGCTACAGCTACCCGCCATCCCGGTCGACCCAATCCATCCTACCAAAAGCCTGCTGCTACCGCGAGTTCGACACCAGTACCGGCGGTACAGTCCAGCCTTATCGTGGTTCGAGTTGATTGGACGGACGACGAAGAAGGGTTGTACGAGAAGACCACTACACGATTCTACAAGACAGAACAAGGTAAACTAGGTCCAACGAAGAATATGGACATCAACCTGCTTGAGTTAGGAGAGAGCCAAGGATGGCACTTTGCCCTCGAATCATTGACCCCCGTGGCATCAAAAAGCATTTCGCCTGTGATAACTGGTTTCGCCGAGCGAGTTAAGATGAGGCCCAACCATGACCATCGTTCCAGTGAAAGCTTCGCTGAGTGGGAGCAGACACCGACTGTCAAGAAGTATCTGCGCACTGGTCGTTTAGATACTATCTACTCTTTCGGAATTAAGCAAACATGCTACAAAGTTGAGGTCACCGGCATGTGGTACCCGGGACAGAAGCTACCTGTCTGGGGTCTCTCTATTCGTCATCTAAAATGGGCGACTCATCTCGCAGAGCTCGAGCGACTGCCTGTTGGTCGCGAGGCTGACTGGGGTAATACCATCGCTGCCTTCTTACCAGACGACGGACATTCAGATTGTTCTAGTGCCACCGAGCGTAAGTACAGAATTCATTTGACTACCTTCAGGGTGACTTTTCGCGTCAGGTTTCTGTCTTATAACTAACGATGTATTGATCAGGTTCTTGGATGACGGAAACGTTACCGAAAGATGAAGACTTCGGAATAAGAGACCTCAATCTGGGCTCTGGTGTCGAAGCACCACCACCACGCGACGGTATCCGCATCCTTATGGACAAGCTACTTCAGCTCTCAGCTATCGTCAGCTCAGTCACCGAGACTTCCGCGGCGATGGCGGGAAGGAGCTCGAGCTAGGCGCCTGCAATGACGTGGGTGGTCTTTCGCGGTACGCGCTAGATTTAGGTTGGAGGTCATATTGCTGTCGTGAGTGGTTGTGTCGTGCGACTGGGGTTGACGTAAGTGTCGCGGCTCGTTTACCATATTTTGGAGCGAGAGGCGACATGGGAGGTGTCTCTATTCAAATAACAGGGAAGCGATGGATCTGCACACGGAATACGCATACAGTATGTCTGCATGTCCTCTTAATATTCAATAGCCCAAAGAAATCCGAGGTGATCTGAAAGGGCGGTGGGTCTAGGAGTCAAGTCTTATATAGAACCATGTCAACAGCATGATATCTGACTTTATTCCTGGCCCTTGCTATTTCGTTCTCCACTTTCGAAGATGTGTCTGATCCTCCAGCTTTGCTCCTGCTCGTGTCAACACAGCTTGACCAGCAGCAATGGCAGTCCTTCCACAAGCTAATCCTTCAATGTTCTTTGTTGATACTTCAGCTGCCTTGCTCCTCACCCTTGCCTTCCTGTGCGTTCATGACCTTGAGCCTAATAACCTCCTCGACGACTCTAACATTCTGCGCTTTGCCCTGTACAACACCCTCCAAGTCCTTCAAGCTGTCACCCAGATCCTTGACCTTGCGCTCATAGAAGTCCTTTGCGCTAGCAATATCTTTCTCTACAAAGAAGCCTGTGCCTACATCCACCAGCACATGTTCATGATCCGTGAGTTTCCCCGGTACGTATAACGAGGATGTCAAGGGGACGAGAAGCGGTTTCGAAACGGTCGCTGGTGTGAGACCCGTTGAAATGGAGGTCAGGCAGTCGCGGAACTTGGATTGCGCGGTGCGTAGCGATTGGAACGAATTTGAGAGGTGGGTGAGCTCGGCATCGAGTTGGGTTTTTAGTTCTTGGAGGCGGGGGACAGGGAGGGATGTAATTTCGACTGCGAGGTGGAATTAGCACGATGCGCGATGGATTGGCGTTTGGCTGCTATTTACTTTGACCAGGCTGTGCGCCTTGAGCTTGTGCCATGTTGGTGACGCGTGGGCTGATGGGTGTCGAGCTTCCGGGTGTTTGTGACGATGTAAACTTTAGGATGGGAAGGTTTTGGCGGGGCGGCGAGCTGCTCGTGTGGGGTACGGTAACGTGAGAGCGTGTCAAGCTTCTGGGCAAGTCGCATCCACGTAATCTATCATACCTCACCATATTTCAGTCCTCTATGCCGAAGCCGGGCCCTCTTCTTCCTCGCCACTGGATTCGCAGGCGTGATTTAATGCCGGTACGCAATACGCGTTTCCGAGTCTTACAAAACGAACAATACTTGGACAAGAAGAAGCAGCTCAGCATAACCAATTTCAAATCCGACTATCCCGCCGTCTTCAAAAAAGCTTTCCTGGATATACCCGCAATTGAAAAGTGGTTTCAGAAACTCAGTGAGCGGCCAGAGGTGCTCACAGGTGAACAACACCTAAAACAACACGATCAACGCAAACAACACCAACAACGCAAACTTGATGCACTCCACAAAACGTTCAGATATCCTCAGGAGCTGAATACAGCATATCTGGAGCAGTATGGCAATGCAATTGTGCCGTTGGAATTGACCCGTGTTTCCACCAACGGCAGCGCTCGAAACCAAACTTTCGAGCGCTTCGAAGCACCGCTATCCCTCCTTTTACAGCATATGAGTGCTGCTGAGACGCAAGACACCAGTTTGTACCTCGCGCAACACTCGCTAGCTGATCTCCCAGCGCCGCTGCAAGAAGACCTCCCCACGCCCTCGCTCTTCCTACCGCACCTCAAGGCCCGTGGCGATATCTATGCGTCAAGTCTCTGGATGGGTAGACCGCCTACGCGCACGCCGCTACACCGCGACCCGAATCCAAATATCTTCGTACAACTGGCAGGCAAGAAGACGATTAGACTTATGAAGCCTGAGGTAGGCAGGGGTGTATATGAGATTGTAAGACAGAAAGTACATGGGGCTGGCGGAGACGCGAATATGAGGGGAGAGGAGATGATGCAAGGAGGAGAAATGGAGGGCTTAGAAGATGCAGTGTGGAATGACGACCCCGAGGTAAAAATGGCTGACGCAACCGGCGTAGAAACAACTCTGAGGAGTGGAGATGCGCTCTACATTCCTCATGGATGGTGGCATGCTGTTAGGGGGATTGGAAGGGGCGCAAATGCTTCGGTAAGTGCAGTATAAGATCTTTTCTGAATATGTCGCTTAATCGTTGTCTAGGTCAACTGGTGGTTCCGCTGAACGAAGCTTCATCGAAATCGCACTCTTTGAGAATCTGATAGAGTGTTTGAGGATATTGAGCCGTCACGACTTAATTTCCACCCTCACGGTAGCCTCCGAGCCGTCAACCCATGTTCCAATCGACCTCGTGCCGGGCACAATCTCCACCTCCCTCATGACACGCTCCATACCCATCTCCGCCTCGCTGTCCTCCGAGTCCCAGTCGTCGTCTACAATATCTGTCGGTGATTTCCGTACCGACATCCAATCGCCGGTCTCCCATGTCAATTTGCACGCCATGGGCTTGATTTTGAAGTGTTTTCCAACGATACCAAGCACCGTGTACGCGGTACTACTCATGGGTATTTCCGTCTCGAAAGTTGTATCCGTAGCTGCCGCGAGGTAGAACTTGATGCGGAGCAACCGGGCAGCAAGCGAGTTTGGGTTTACGGCATTAGCAGAGCGCTGCACATCTGGCTCGCCATACTCTTCACACAACCATTTGTACCGCGGATGGCTTTTCAGTATCTGCTCTCGCTGGCTCTCAGGTGCGAACTGCACCTCCTTGGCGATCATGGACAGATAATACGACTCTGCATTCAGCCGTTCTTTCTCGTGGATGGGACTGTGGTTTAGCGTCTTGAGCTGTCCCAGTCGCGCTAGTGTAAGCATATACCCATCATCTGCCGTCAAGCTCCTTCCATCTGGTGCTTGCAAAGACTGATATAATGGGTTTTGCGACACGCGTAGGCTTTGGAGACCAGGAAAGACGTACACGAGTTGCTCGATGAAAGCCCATGTTGAAATTTCATTGAACGAAAGATCCACTTCTCGTACCGTACTTGGGAAGATGGACATCGACGCGTCTGAGCTAGTTATCTCGGAGATTTTGTTCGATTTGAGGATTAGGCGACGCAGATTGGGCAGCGTTACCAGACATGCTAGCGATGATAGACATGTGATGTGGTTGTCTTCAAGTGTCAGATCGGTGATAGTGGGGTTGAGGGCATGCTGAGTGAGGCCTGTATAGAGGTTGCTGGAGGCGGAAAATGTGGTGACAGCTGGGAAGAGGTGGGTCAGGAGGGCGAGATCTGCCCAGGGAAGGAGATTATCTTCTAGTTTTAGGGAGGTGATGCCTTTGAAGGCCTGGAGACAGCGTTCTCGCTCTTCTCCAGATAGGGAAGTGTCGCGGAGTCGTATACCACTGCGCGGTTATTAGTATATATAGGAAGGGACTGTGTGTGGATGACTTACTCGACCCTCAAGCTTCTCAATCCAGGTAGTTGCTCACAGATTGCAGCTACTTCTCTCCATTCTTCAAAAAGATTTCTACTCAGATCAAGCTCAATAGCTTTTGGACATGCTTCCCTCACATCATTCTTCTCTCCTCCTCTTAACCATTCATCTTGACGTGCTTCGGGTCGATACATGCATAACCCATCCAGGATGATAATCTTCAACTCCGAGAGCTGAGCCAACTGCCTCCGGATTTTGTCGAACCCAATCTCCTCAGCTGGTTTACCATTAAAGTGCACAGGTTTCAGCTGTGGAGGTTGATGATTGAAAACCACATGTACATCTGGATCTTGGAAATCCTCCGTAACAGCTTCAGACGCATATTTTGACTTTAATGCTTGAACAAAGGTGCGTGGTGGATCTGGTTTGCGGGTAGGACGGATGAAGGATGCGGATGTTGGTGACGGGTTCAAGCATGTGAAGTATCGTGTGCCATTATGTTCGCCGGAGTGTTTTCCTCGAGTTGGTTCGTCCCATTCCACGCCGAGCCATTCGCCTTTAGTTCCTTCGACAGTGCCGTAGTAGCGGACGGTACAGAGGCGGGCGTCGAAGCAGAGGCGCTTTCCTATGTAGATATTGGTTGCCATGATTGGCTAAGTCGTAGTAATTTTCCTTCTCCTTTGGCTAGTATAGCCGGTGAGCAGATTTCTTGAGTTTACTTCACCAGTATTATTGTCAGACTCCCCCAGAAGAGCGTGGAACCGGCTTCCTAATGCGAGGGTGAGCGTTGTATGGTGAATGTGTTAAGGCAGCTGCGCACGTGATTATGGAGGTGACAGGGATTAGGTATCGTAGCACTAGCGTCGCACGCCTCCAGAAGTTCTGTCGCGCGACATCACTCCAACACGCCTACGTCTACGCGGCTCCACACTTCACCATAGCCTACGTAAAAGTCATATTCACCTCAGTCTGATCGCGAGAAAGATTGACATAGTAGATCGTACAGGTTCTCCAAGATGGATTACCAGGTACGTTTCTCGTCGCGACATTTAAGAACAGCTACTAACTTCTACAGAATCGCGCAGGCTCCAAATTCGGAGGCGGCGGCGTCGCATCACAGTCGGCAACCAATGCCGACCGACGAGAGCGTCTCCGAAAGCTCGCGCTTGAGACCATCGACCTCGACAAGGACCCGTACTTCTTCAAGAACCACGTCGGAAGCTTCGAATGTCGTCTCTGTTTGACAGTCCACCAGAACGATGGCTCATATCTCGCGCATACGCAAGGAAGGAAGCACCAGACAAACCTGGCACGTCGTGCGGCGAAAGAACAGAGAGAAGGCAAGAGGGACGACGTGGGCCAGCAAGGACTTCTGGCTGGTGTGCTGCCCAAGAAGAACATTATCAAGATTGGCCGCCCTGGTTACCGTATCACCAAAGTACGCGATCCGAACACACGCCAGAATGGGTTGCTTTTCCAGTTCCAGTTCCCGGACCTCACACCCGGCATCACACCCAAGGTCCGCGTCATGAGCGCCTACGAACAGAAGGTGGAAGAGCCGGATCCAAACTACCAGTACTTGATTGTTGCTGGAGAGCCCTATGAGACAGTCGCGGTCAAGCTACAGTCGCGCGACATCGATAGAAGGGAGGGCAAGTTCTGGTTCTGGTTCGACGAGGATGCCAAGGAATTCTGGTGTCAGATCCTCTTCAAGACTGAGCGTGACGAACGCTTCAGCGCAGTGCCAGGTCTCGCCCCTGGAAGGTAGTGGCTTTCTTAAAGGTCGGTTGTTTTCAGTACTTTCATTACCTCATGCAAATCAACTTCCCAGGCGTAATGGCGCATTCATTCGGGAACATCACGACTACGTTTTAGGAGCTCATGTCGGTGTAGGTAGTCCCGATACAAAATATTGGATAATACAAGTCCAACGTGACCAAACAAGCTCTTGCTACTTGTAGCCCGGTCTTAAGAAAGGTTTCAGTCTTAAAAGTGTTCTTTCAAAAGTTGCGCGTCCAGCTATGCAACCACATCGCGATGCGCTGGACACGAGAATTCTGTGCCAAGTTTCCGCACGGTGGCTTGCTACTAGCACTCATGACTTACTCCAGATAAGAATCGATGTGAGTTGAACTTTCGCCGGGCTCAGGGTGTACGAGGTACGCCTGCTCAATTATCGATGCTCACATGGCAAGAGCGATTTCGCCTTGCGTCTGTGCGCCTTCCTCACTCGACGTCCGAACCGGACGTCTTCAACAGCATCTGATTCACCAGCGTTACCTCCTCACCGTCTTTCTCGCTTCTGCATTCAACCGACCACATCTCTCCGTTAGTCCGCCACTACTTCAATTTCAAATTGTCTCCTCAGCTAAAACCTTGATCTGTTTGCCGTCTGCGGACAACTAACCCTTGCGGTACTCTATTACACTGCTTCAGCGACGGGCTTATCACGCAGGCCAAGAAGCATAGACTTCTAGGCTGTTGCTGTTGAATGTTGCAGTAGCGTGCAGGTGTTGGTGTTTTCGCCTCTCTTTGGTTTTATTCAATCAAGGCATGTTTCGATGGAGCATGACAGTGTTTTCCAGGAAGGCTACTAGAGTGCTCACTTAAATGCTGCAGCTCTTTGCTTCTAGCCGCGCTTGTTGAAGCCGATTATGGAAGGTCGCCAAGCAGGCATCGAAGCCTAAGGGCTTTTGCTGCCGAGGATACCGCATCATAAACTCCTTTGGACGGCTCTAATTCAGTACAAGACCCTTTGTACAATGCATTACTGGGCAATCCAAACTGCCAGGCTAGGCTAGGCTGTGTTGAGTGGACTCCATCTTCGAACGCATCGTACGAGGGTCCCTTGAACGCTGTTCGCGAGGCAGATGTAGCTGGCATCAAGGGTGTATGGCACACAACAGCATAACATAAATTCCAGCTAGATGGATGTGTGGAACTCTCTTCACCGCATTTCTCACTCACATTTGCCCCAGCATACCTAACATTGTGAGTGGAGACAGCAATTCCACGAGTCTCATTCTCCTCATGTATGGTCAAATGCATACGCGGGTCTTCTTTAGGTCCCACCGATTCGAATGCGGCACTGAATATCTATCTAACTTAAGGCGGTAGGCGTGCATTTAGCAAGCTCAACAGAGATCACATTCTACATCGACTCATCTTCGGGTTGTTTTCAGTATCATCTGATGCCCATGGATGGATAAATACGATAACGGCCCTGGTCTTTTCAAGCCGTCGGCGTAACTGGTAGCACCTGACCGTCTCTTCGTCGAACGAATACTGGATCTGGTCTGATGATTGGCCGCAACTACCTCGAACGTTGATGCAGCCTCGCCACGCTTCCCCACTCTAGAGTGGACCGCCTCACCGTTCGAACGCAGTTTGCCTAGCTCAATGCTACAACATGGATGGAACTACATCGCCCGGCAGGATTGGAGATCCAGAGGGGTTGGGGTTCGTCTTTAGGGTGTGGGTAGCGTAGCTACTTGCTAGCGAAACTCGGGGGTATGCCGAAGCCACTAGCGCCTATCATCTTCCTGATTTCAAAGTCATGAAATGGCCATCTTGCAAGTTAACCGGCCATTGCTGGCGAAACCTGAGCATAAACAGTGAGCTCGCTGTGGACGATCACATATCCTATTATTGGACGTCTGATTACAGTTCTGCATGACGGATCTGTGTGTGTACGTGGTAATGCAGCAACGTTTGTTTTTACTTCGGTGTTCCAAAAGCCGATGGAGAAGAGATGTGCTTCACCGCTGAAGTTGTACAACCCGCTGCATGTGGCTTTCATACAGGAAGCCAAACGGAAGCCATGTACAGTGCTAGCCTGCGGGACATCCGCAGTTGGCTGCAAGAACAAGCACTCACCAGTGGGTGGTCCTACCCATTCCATTTCCTCGGATTTCTGAAACGAGGCCTCGACATTAAATGGCCTCGATATCATGGTACGGATACAACCGCCGTACGCCGCGATCTTCAATCTAACTTGAACGTGGGACGACTTTGGCGTCTGACGTCTCCCGACGCTGGGATCCAAGACAGTGGATACAGCTGTCATATGATCAAGCAGCTATCCTAGCCTGCCCGTAGTGCCCCGCCAAGGTATCGACTAGGTCTAATACTTGAATTCGCGTTGGAATGTTTCAACGATCCTTGTAGTTAGCGCACTGCAGATGTCATGACAGCGGTGAGCGGGTTTGTTAATATGACGGTAGACGTCAAAGGTCGGTACGATGCTAACGAGGGGTAGAGTAGGTAGAGGACTTGGAGCCGTTCTCGCGTTGACACTCACGACATATGTGGCAGGTGTCGGACCATAGAACAAGGACGACATGTCCCACTTGTGTGGTAATCCCGGTTTACGAAGGGTACGGATATAAGCGACTGCACTCTGTTCACATCACTCTGTTCAAGAAGACTGATCGTCCGTGTTGTTTCTTCATACCCCACTGGACAGTACCGAGTTCGGACGCAAGAAGGGCTTTAGCAAACAAAGAATGGCAAACACTTCTCAATTGGCTTAGACCCTGCAGAGAGAGGCAGATGACAAACTGGGGCCTCAGGGTCTAAGACATGGAATAATGTGGCACAGCCTCCTCAAACGCGTCAGGAAAGAGACGCGAAAGGTTGCGTGCTCCAAGATGCCGAAGCGGATGCCGGCATCCAGGCCTACAGATGGACACAGTCTGTGGTCCGTCCAGATAGATTACGTCTTGAACTCGCGTAGTTTCAAGAGCATGTCAACAACACGGCGCACGGACAAAGTGAGTTAGACAGCGCTTAGGACAGGAAAGACGAACGGACATGGCGTTTCGACTCCCGCTAAGGCAGTGGCGCGAGCTGCGGAAGGGATGTGAGATACGGGCAAGGTAGCATGGTGGGGATCGGTTACAGCACGGGCAGGCCAAGGGTCATTGACACTTCTGCCCTTGTTGGTTCGGCGGGGAACGGGTCGCTTGGTGGAACAGATCGCCAACTCTGCGATGAATCTGCTGTCCACACGGAACGAAGAATGAATATCGAAGCGTCCAAGCGTTGCAACTGGATGCTTGGGCCAGAGGAGAGAGTAGGAAGCGATTCCGATGCTATGGATGCGCTTGGAGCTTTCAGCTGCAGCACTGCCCATAGGCCCGCGAAGACCGACGGCGCTACGAGAGGACGAGCCTCAACTGGGCCTAGGAAATGCTAGAGGAAAACGAATTGCACAGGACAAGCAAAGGTCGGCGATCAGCGCATCATTTTTAGACGTCTTGACGGAGTAGCGGGAATACGAGCAGAGCAGGCAGCAGAAGCGCGTCCAAGATGAGGACTACTGCTTTTGACAGATGCAGCGCAATAAAGTTGGGCTTCCTTATTCGGCTGTTGCGGCAAGCATGAGCGGGCTGGGGGGAATTGGCTACGGGCGCTGAGGAGTCAGACGATACGGGTTGATTGATAGAGTGAGAAGGTCGAATGCATGACGACTGCGGCCGCCAATGCAGGCGGCAGCGTAGTCTGTCTTGGGCGGGCTGCAGGCCCACGGGTCTAAAATCAATGATTCGATAGCAGCCTGCTGACACGGTCGCCTTGTCGGGAGCTGCTCAATCAGCAGCAGGCGGACTTGTGAGTGGTGGAGACTACAGGATAGGCAGCGCGTCTGACCCAGGCCTCGCGTTCGCGCAGAAAGCATCGAGCATGAGAGAACAAGGCCCGGCGCGCTCGGGTGCTTGGCTCTGGAGTGGAGACGGAATATCGAGAGCAAGATCCAAGCTAGCGGTCGCTATCTCGCAGCATGATGCAAGTAATGCTGTTCGGCTCCGTGCGCTCTGCGCTCTCGAGGTAGTGAAAAGCCACCGGCTCGTGCAGGGCCGCGGGAGAGCCACTTTTTATCACACTGCAGCGCCTCTAATGCCTGAAGCTTGTCGCCATTGTCAGTGCGTGCCATTTGCTCACTAGACGAAGACTGTCGACGTCCGCCGCGCGGGCCGTCAGCTGCTGGGGTTGCAGGGCATATCAGATTGGGCTTCGCTCCCATTTCGTAATTCACCATAACCCGACTTCCCAGTTGCAGCAGCACCCAGTGGTCTTTGCTCCCGCACCACGCAGCGCCGCGCCAATCGCCCACACATACGCCCATACAGCCCGTACAGCCGCCCATACATATCTTGCACCAAGGGCTCCTGCTCCCGTCGCTGGTTAGACAGCCTGCACCGCCCAAGGTTCGTTCCCCCAACCGTTCGCTCGCTCCATCTGTCCTGCCCTGCCCTGTCTTGCCCTGCTCGGCCCTGCCTGCTGCGAGTCACCCTTACAGCGGCTGTTCGCAGTGCAGCCCTCACATGGCCTGTTTTCGCGCCGTCACCTGAAGCTCAAACCTAACCGCGTCCTAGTCCACGAGCAGTATATCGATCAGCCAGCGCCGTCGGAACATTGCGCGCAGCTCTACCAATATTTGCCCGTGCTTGTACCACCTGTTCTGGCATTTTCCGCGACGTTCAGAATCTTCCGTAGTTATTGAGCTCGTCTGCCTGAGTGGTGTCGCCATCCCCGTCCGTAGCCACCGAACGCGCCTTCCCGGCGAGTCTTGGCCCCACCCGCACCTGCCGAACTTGAACCTTGGTTCGCCGCGCCGACACACTGCCCGTCTCCCATCACTCACCAACACATGATCCCCAGCGACCGCTGCGGATTCCCGTGCGTCTAGCCCTACTACCTGCGCCGCGCCCATTGGCCACCCTTTGAGCTTCGCGACGCTCGACGGAAGCTTCCTTCGAGCTCGGTTGCTCTTGTGCCGCCTGAATGTACTCAGTGCATGTGCAACACCCTATACAAATCATGTCGAATGGTGGTTTTGCCAACGGCATCATGGATCCGCCTGGCACCATTGACCCGTCGCGTAAGTAGTCGCGTCCCCCTCGTCCGTCGCAGGCACTGGCTTGCGCGTCTGTTACATCCGACGCAGCCTCCCGCGAGCAATTGTTGACCAAAGCCAGACGTCTTCGGAGGCCCGACGCAGCCCGTCGCACAGCAACAGCAAGCATCGCGAGGCAGCCTGAAGCGCAGTCGCTCGCCAGAGAGCAACTACGACATCCAGGGCGATGACACGCCCAACAACAAACGCAGTCGCGGTCGCCCTCCCAAGGCCACCAGGCCGCCCTATGCCGGATCGCCGCAACAGACCGGCATCGCGCCGCCCGTGCAAACACCGCAATCACAGACAACAGCCCTGCCCCAAGCATCGCCTCCCCAGACCTCGCCATCCGCCAAGGGAACACCCACCAAGCCCGCCGTCATCAAGGCGCTACCCACTGTGCGCGACCACACTACCGACCAGCTCAATGCCGAAGGCGACGAATACATACCGCGCGAAATTGACGAGGCTGGAGAAAGGAAGGTTACGCAACAAGGTCACCCACTTGACGGCCGCGAATACCGCTGTCGCACTTTCTTCGTCCCCAACAGAGGCGAGAAGCTCTTCATGCTCGCAACCGAATGCGCGCGTGTTCTAGGTTACCGTGACTCGTATCTACTTTTCAACAAAAACCGCTCTCTGTACAAGATCATCGCCACGCAGGCCGAGAAGGACGACCTCATCCACCAGGAGATTCTGCCATACTCGTATCGGTCCAGACAGATTGCCATTGTCACTGCCCGATCCATGTTCAGACAGTTCGGAAGCAGATTGATCGTCAACGGCCGACGTGTGCGCGACGACTACTGGGAGAGCAAGGCACGGAAGCAGGGTTTTACCGAGGAAGACGCGGCGGGTGAGAAGAGGCCAGGTGCAGCAAAAGCAAGAGAGGCAGCCGCAGCCGAAGCGAACCACGCCAGTGCCATGGCTTTTGCCCACCCAGGAGCATACACAGGCAACAATCAAGACTACCTGGGCGCTGCGATCAACCCTCTGCAGCCATTTGGCGGTCTCAACCCCGCACCAGGAAGCATGCCCTCCACAAACGCAGACGCATACAACCAGCGCACAACGGCTGACCTGCAGCCTCGAGACTACAGTGGCGTACAACGTCCACGACATGAGATGCAGGGCGCCCCGTATCAGGACATGACAAGGCCAACTCCGTCTGGCGAAATTCTCAATGCAGCCGCGCAAACAGCCGAGGTCAACAAGCAGCTAGAGCAGCAACGCAAGCACCGCAAGGACTATCTCAACGATGTCTGGCAACGTCCCCACGAGCCGCCCGTCCAGCCGAACCGTCCAGGAACCGCCGAAGGAGAGCACGCCCCGCAGGTTACTCAAGCCGTGCAGTCTCCACGCATGCCCTCGACAGCTGTCAGCATGCCAGGAAATCAGTACGGAATGCCAGCACAGACGCCACAGAGGCCTGGACAGCCCATGGGTCCTCAAGCGTACCGCCCGCAGCCTATGCCCCAAAACAACATGGTACCTTCACCCATGGCTCAGCAACACACACCTCTCCGTGCGGACCAGATGCACCGCCGTCCACCAAGCATTGGAATGCCCCAGGGCATGAACGCCTCTAACATGGGTCCTGGAGGCATGCTTCCAGGTGTCCAACAAAACCCAGGCCATGGGTACCCTCCATCACACATGTGGCAAGGAGGACCACCACAGCCCTCTCCGCTCTCCCAACAGCACAACATGCAGCAATATGCGCAACGACCACAGCAGTCGCCACTTCCGCAGCAGTCTCCCATGCATGCCTCACCACAACTCCACCATGCCCAAAGCAGTGCCTCCATGCATGGCACACCTGTGCAACAGTACCAGACTATGGGTGCTATGGGAGGCTCTATGCCTGGCGGGGATCCCGGGTACCAGGCTATGGGACAAAACCCTTACCAACCCAGCCCGAGCCCTCACCAGTTTATGCAACACCAAAGTGCTGCCAGTCAACAGCCTGGCATGCCTGGCTGGGCACCTCCACAGGCTCCACAACAGGGAGGGTGGTCGACATACTAGGAATGGCCACAACCCTATGATGTGTTGTCAAAAGCGGCACTACCGCATCATGAGCCGAATTCATTCTTGAGTCCACGAACGATGGTCTGATTTGGCATCATTATTGGAATTCAATTGTCCATGCTCCGATCGACACCAGGGGCTACCTGCCGCAATTCATTCTTCGTTGCACTCTGTACACTAGGCTCATCCTATCTTGCTTTTCACTCCGCTCCTCGCTCCACCAGCAACAATGAAATCACGACATACGAGACGGTGACGAACACGCTAAGCAACAAATACGACAATACGAAAGCACGATGGATGCGGTACACAGTGCCATTCCTTTATTCCCTTACTACGAGCTCGGCTGTTATTTCCTCGTGGCGACTTTGGAACGCACGTTGACTTCGTTGATGAAACCTGGACGTCCGTTCACCTGCTATATCTTCGCATCGCATGGATACCCCACAGTACTTTGCGGCTTGGCAGTATTTGCATGGATTTGCGGGCAAGAGTGCATGGAATATTTGAAGGAGATTCATTTCTTGCATTGCTGGAAAACGACGTTTCCGGATCAGATTGTCACATCGTCTTTTTTCGCATTCTTTGTCAGTATTAGCAGATCCCCGTCCCAGTCGTCTTATTCGTGGTGGTTTTAGTTATAGCTTTTTGCACAAGATTCCCCCAGATTCCCCAACACCTTGTTTCGTGTTTTGGTTACTGATTTGCAGTCATTTGCATCATTGGAAGGGACGCAAGTTATGCTCCCGCAAGCTGGTGCTCTGGGATATTGGAGGAACAGGTAGAAATGCGCTACCATTACGCTTCGGGACGCATGACAGGAAGGATCTTCTTCACGTATCCTTTCATTATTAATAATATTACCCATTGCGCAAATACGGAATGAATCTATCGCACTCGGTAAAGGCTTGTGACTGTAAAACACTTGGCTATGCAGAGATGACATTGGTATCAGGCAGGGTCTGCAGCCAGCGACATGGACATGTCGAACAGCAGATGGCTTTGTGTCGGAATCTGCACCCCAGAACGTGAGAATGTGTCATGTCGCTCCATGTACCCCAATTGCTTCCTGCGCATGCATCTGATCGGCGCCATCAACCGCCAGGGGTCGATTCACCACCTGCGTGAATGACGACGTGCGTCTAACCTACAGTCTAAGCATGAGGAAAGACATGGTTCATGGGTTTTGCGACACATGGTCGAACAGAGACCGGGTGCGGGAGCGGACGGCTGCACTGGACCGAGCTCAGACCACGATGCATCATCGATTCGCGCGAAAGGGACTCGATGGCTCGGTTATCTTGCGTAGCCTACCATGCTACCAAAAGTCTATAGACGCACAGTCCCATTGCCCAGACATATACGTGGTTGACGTTATTGCTGTTGCGGTTCATTCATGTCGTTTGGCTTTGACTCCGTGACGGGAATAGGCAGATTCGAGGCAGGCAGGGTTTCTTCCACCTGTCGGATCTACTCCGGCGGCTTTCAAGCTGGCTGCAGTGCAAGTGGCCTAAGGTTGCGGCTCAACGTATATCGGGTAAGATGATTATCATGCTTTCTTCTGCGCTGACAAGCCCATATCATCGGTCAGTATGCACGGTTACGTCTGCCCTCCGCGGTCGTCTCAACGGTCCAACGACCACCGCTTGTACGTGTGATTGCTTTTCCCACTACGAATCTCACGCTGCGGCCACGTGATGGGCGCGGATTCGTTCCTTCCCGCTGCCTGCAACATTTGCTTTTGCGAAGCGGAGAGCAAAGGTTACATGGCAATGCATCTCGCTTAGAGCCTACGTTGCATACATACGCGTGGAAAGTTTTTCGGAGTCATGTCCTGTATGTACGTATGCATCAAACGGCGTCGGAGCACGGATGCCTCTTTCGATCTATATCCACTTTTGCCATGATGAACTGGATTTCCTATGGGCACGGGATATCAGCGTGTTACCCTGGGGTCCCTCGGCGTATGTACTGTACTATGACCTGCATACGTAAATCTCAACAGATTGCCACATGGATTCTCATATAGGCGGCAATTGTTGCCGTCCATACAACGACCACAGAACAATGAGCGTTTAGTAAGCTGGCTTACAGGACCCCCTGCAGAAACGGTAAGAAGGTTCACCGTACCTCGTAAAGGAAGACGGACCCCGCTATTTGGGTAATTTAGCCCTTTGGTCTTCTTAGCTTGGTTATAGTCGGTCCCAAGTCTGAAGGTCTGGTATTGACGTGCAATATGTCTGGACCCTTTTCACCTATCCAGCCAATCTCTTTCGATTCCATCGGAAAATGCAATTATCGTCGTCGTGTCAGTTTCAAGTGGTCCATCCATACACGCTCGCTGCGCACTAAACCGAGAGACGTGTGTGGCTGCCATGCGCTTCTGTTACTTTTTCACACATGGATCGCGCATCACCCGTCGCTGGCACTCCTCAATAGGTCGGCATGGGTTTCTGTCATGCGAATGTTTGTTGTAGACACAGATCAAAGTGGATACCTACGATGCATGCAGGTGAATCACAGCGCCGTTACAATTGCATGCTGCTAGTCTGGTATTAGGGCCATATCCCGTGGTCTGGGATCAGTCCTCATTGCGTCGCATGGGCGGCTACTGCATTCGGACCGACACCTTTAAACTCAGGCATCCGAAAGATTGAAAAGGAATTTGAGATGACCAAGCCAACGGCATTCAACGCCGTCTCCATATAGCGGCCACGGACTCTGAATCTCTAGCTGAGTAACTAATCGCAGGGTAGATCCGCGATCCTACGATCGGTACGAACAATCGGATCCTGGATCTTAAGGATCTACTTACTTGCCTAGGTAGGTAGTTCTCACGGTGAAGTTGCGAAAATTCAGCCTGCGTCACTAGGAAATATGGCGGCTGACCCTACGTCCAGGCGATTCCTGCTGCCACTGCAATTGGACGCATGCAAATCTTATTGTTGGTTCTTTCTTCCTCTAACTTCTCTCTTGTTCGCACGCTACTGGTAGGCAGCGAAATCACCTACTTGGCTCTAAAGGGTTTGAACACCTACACCAGCATGACTAAAGCATCGCGGCAACCGAGACAACCGCCATCAACGCCAATGTGGCTTGGATGCGTGACGATCATTGTTCTTCTTTTCGCATCGACCTGGCTCATGGAAATTTTATCCGCAATACAAACTCTTGGGCCAGTGTCGGATCTCCCTTCGGCTTCAAAGCAGCTACCAAGGGCGCAAAAAGCAATCACTGTGATAGTCGGCGACCCATCCGAGATTATTCGACGTAGTGTCGCTTTTTTTGCTCGCTCGCTTGACTCGGCATCTATAGTGACTCGCTATAACCGGACTTTATCCTCCTCGGAGAGATCTGTCAGAAAAGAAATGGTGTCTGCCAAGCCAATGGTTCCCAGCCCCCAACCCGAAAAGTGACAGATCAATGCCTCAAGGCTTGCGCACCCATCTAGTACTTGACACGAGCAAGAAGCGGTGATACTTAGTTTCCTATCGATTTGAAGAACCAAAGGTTGATGTGATCAAAGCTGAAAGCAGACCCAACAGGCATCACAGCATTCCACAATACAATCCACGGACGACACGGGTGACGCCGTGACGGAAACTCGGTCGCTTCTATCGATACTACAATCTGGTACTTGGGACCTGTACCTGCATTCTACCAGATTTTGCGGTAGTTTCACATCGGTCCCGCAAACCAGAGTTGACGGTACCAAGGATACAGCATAACCCTCAAGTGGTTCACGGAATACCCGCGACCGTGAATCAAACTCTGTACCTGCATGTGCGCGGATCACTGTAGTTTCATTGAGAACTCGGAACCAGCGTCTGACGACCAAACTTCGTGGATTTCCTCTTTCTGACAATCAACGCGATACAGTATCTTTTCATAGAAGCTTTGTGAAGAGGCGGAAGACATCTCCTGGCCATACAGAGATCGAACTCGCTACCTGGAGACTATGAAAGCCACACGAAGATCATCTTAAAAGCACAAAAGGACGTTTCGACTGCCGTCATGACCACTTCTGAGTAGACAAACCCAACCCCTATGACCAAGTTTGGTAGAAAAACCAACATACTAGCATGTTTCGATTCCACAAACTAGGGGACGGTAGATTCCGCATGATCCGCAAGGGAAACATATCTCAGGCTAGGAGAATGCCGAGTATGTCACGGACGAGGAAGTAAATAGCGTTTGTCCTGTGCGCATTGGCGTCTATGCACATATAAATCCGAAGACTCTAAATACGGGAAAGAAGCAAATTTTCGATCCCTAAACTCTTTTTGTCCTGCTAATCAGTCGTTCACGCAGGATACCGTCAGGGGAGACGGGATAGCACGCTAGGATACGTGTGATGGTATCAGAAAGAAGAGAGACATGGTAGGTGCCGAGATGACTGGCTTGGAGAAGGTTTAGATGGGCTCGGGCTTGCTATTGGAGCGGGTACTGCATCCGGATCTCAAATATTCACGAAGTTGAGATGGTGGAGTCGCGATAAGATTGGGGACGAGGGAAGAGTTGACGGAACTCAGCAGGGGAGCCGAGATCGTGTGGTTTCGAAGGCTGCTGGTTTAGCCGGAATTGGAAAGTGATAGCGAGCAAGACCATATGTACATTGTGATGCGGAGCATGTAATCAATTCACGAAGATGCTCGTTTTCATTGTGTCGTACTCTAGGTCATAAAACTTATCTTCAAGAGATATAGTGTTACATGATCGATAAGTTGATGAAGGGGAATGCTATGTATACCTTCGGGGCGCGATATTGGTGGGGAATAAGTCAAGAATAACACGAGGTTCTTCATGGTGAGCACGAACGTTGGACTGAGCAAGCAGAAGGCCTTGTCCGTTACATCACCAGTTTGCTCGATATCCTCAGTTCAACCGCATAGGTAACTGGTTCTACATGAAGGATGTAAATATCAAGGCAGTGTCCCGGAGAAAAGCGTGGATGGCAGTATGCAAGAATATTGTTGAGAGACACCGAATGCAAACAACCAGATTCTTCTATGGATGATAACGATTCGTACTTTCTTTAATGACAAAAAGCTTCAATATATCATATCGGTTGGACGTGCTTTTCAACCTGAGGTTTCTATAGTGGTAATATGTTTGGGCCTATACACAAGGCCATAGATATTGAAAAGTAGAAGGTTGAGGTTCCCAACACTCTCACAAAATATATCATTTTCTATGGCTTCTTGCAATCCGTGAACTCTTTTCACCGCATTAACCTCCTGGAGGAGAGCAAGAGTTATTCCAAGGCAGTGTGTGTTTGACAACCGTTGTCGGCACATGGTCGGCTTAAATCACTCATCAACTATCTTGTTACTTCAAAATAAACAGTTTTCATACTTTGTCAAACATGTCGTTGATCCTGCCTTCCTACACCTCATGTCGCTTCACTCACACTCAAATCTCTCTGACGGAGTTAAAACCTGGTCTGGGATATCTAAACAGAAACGACGACCCACATGTCAGCAAGTCGACTGATTCTAGAGAGTGGGGATGGAGAGTCAATAGAGTATTAGAGTGGTTCAGTTGAATGCCACTCATCATGTCACTAGCTCATGTAGCCCACGAATTCTGTTTACTCTTGATCGTAATGTAACCCATCATACTGCATATCATTACCTAGGACATCGCCACATGAAGTTGTATGGCTTACACAGGTAAGTGGCGCAATAGTCTGGGTTCCGTAAAACTGGTGGAAATCTCAATGAAAGGCATTTCGGTACACAAAAGGTTCATGCATATCATGGTGCCAGACAATCTGTATCTCAAATACGAAGAAGGGGAGAGCATGTAAACGGCTTTGAGATGATCGAGCATGTACTGTATGGGCCCGACATTCTATGAGAGGCCCTGTATAGACGAGAAAACATATAGAAAAACACTCACACGCTTGACAGTGCTCACAATCGTCCCCATAGTCAACACTAATTACCTGACTGGAAGCTCGGTCTTCGATTCGAAGCTGTACCGCAGCCACTCGCCAACTGCCCTCAAGCTCTCCCACCGTACGCTCTCATCTGCCTCCTGCATCAGCTCCATAACCCTGCCCTTCAGACCCAGCTTTTCAAGTTGTTGTCGCTTCTCTGGCACCTCCTTGACCAAGCACGCGACATCGTTGCACCCAATAGCCAATACCTGCTTATCGTTTTCCCAGCTCTTAGATAGAATCTCCGCAAGTTTTCGGGGTAGTGCGCCCTTGTCCTCTTCTAAGATGCGACGCGCATTGTCTCGCCAGAAGGTAGGGTTGCGATGCGGTGGCGACCAACGAAGGTGACCCGACTGTAGCTCGGCAGCGTACTCATCAAAGGTAGTCTGTGTCTTGGTGTACTCCTCGAGGAGCTCGTTCAAGGCCTGTAGATCTTCGAGCGCATCTTCGTCGGTTAGATGTCGTGACTTTAGGCTTGAGAGAAGAGAGGGTAGGCGAGCAAGCACGGCTGTTGGAAGAAGAGTCTGGCGGTTGGTAGTCAAAAGGTTGAGGAGAGTGGAAAGAAGAAGACGAGTGGTCTTCTCCTTAGGCGAGACCTTGAGGAGTTGCGTGTAGAGAATGACGATATCGTGCTCCCTGTAAGCTGTTAGTAAATGCGAAATGCGATTTAGAAGAGTAAACATACTCCTGAAGTCCTTCGCCTACGAGCTCGCCCTCAAAGCTAAGCTGCCAGATGACGAGCAAGACGTGGTACAGAAGCTGGAGACCGACACCACCAGAGATGCCACCATCTGTTGTACGGATACTAGCACCGCCACTATACAGGGTTGAGTCTGTATCCTTGGCAGACCCAGCTGCAGCCCGCAGAATATCAAACAGAGGGCTAAGTGTCTCCTTCCTCTGCTTCCAGAATATGCACCTTGATTTGGTGCTGCGAAGTACGGCAGAATATTCCCGTACAGCGATATCCTGCAGACCGGCGTCGGATGCCTTTGCGAGTGTCGAGAGGTAGGTGAAGAGCTGTGCTAAGGCCTCATCAAGCTGGGGTGTGTTCTTGGAAGACGTCTTGACAGCCTGCGATAGAAGGCCGGACAGAACGGAAGACGTCAGAAGCGGTACGGGGTCTTCGTTGTTAGATGAAGCCTTCAAGAGCGGCAGGAAAGGCTTGTAGGGCGCTGGGTGTTGGACGAGAGCCGATGTGAGTGCAGGTATGTCTGGAACTGTGTAAGCTTCGCCTTGGATCTAGAGAGGTTCGCGTTGCTACCATCAATCATGTCTCCCAACAAGACCAGCATGTAGTGAATGATGTCTTGGCGCTTTGCAGCTGCCTCAAAGATGCTCTGCGATCCATTTCCGCCCACTAACAGCGTCACGAAGCTATCCACATCAGACTCGATGGTCTGTTTCCTCTGTTCCTTGCGCACTTTATCGATTGATTTAATCTTCTTGAGGTCTTCGTCGGTGATGGTCTTAGCTCGCACAGCTCCTTCCCATGATATGGGCCGCGCGCGGATGTTGTTCTGGATCGAGGTGAGGTACGTCGGCGGATCTAGCGAAGACATTGCGATGGCCGTGGCAGGGGGGCAGGATGTGAGCGATAGAGCGGCTTCGGTGCCTGGAGTCGTGGTATTGGAGCTCTGCCCAGGTGATGTTGGTCGCTGTGAGGGCCCACCTGGGAGCTCCGTCATGGTGCGGAGCTAGGTAGTGGAGCTAGGATCTTTTGATATCTTGGCATCGACCAATCTTTCCCAGACACCAACACCACGCGCCTTCGTCGCTCATCAACCAACACACCTTGCCCCAAAGATGGAGTACTTCAGTCTGAAGCGGTCGACAGCTGCCGATCGTGGTGAAACCAACCTGTCCAGCAAGGTCTACGTGCGGTCTACCAAAAGTGGCAAGGTCCAGAAAATTGTCAGAGAGTTGTATTTACGACAGGACATTCCATGCTCGTCCAATCTTTGCAGAGCATGTCTAGAGATTGCGCCGACGGACTATTCCAAGAAAGGTTCGGTCGCAAAACCTCACGTGCAGAGTTAGACTAACCTTTGTCAGTCGCCCCATTTGTCCTTTCAGACACGCCAGCAGGATCCAAGGACTTCCCAAGTGGCCAATATCTTATTCCGGACACAAATGCTTTTCTTACTGGCATGGACTTATTCGAAGTTGAGACCGCATTCCATGATGTTATTGTCCTCCAAACTGTACTAGAGGAAGTCAAGAACCGTTCACTTCCTCTATATCATCGTCTGATATCCCTGACTAAGAACGAAGGAAAGCGCTTCTACGTGTTCTTCAACGAATTCAGGCAAGAGACGTATGTGGCGCGGGAAGCTGGAGAGACCATCAATGACCGAAACGACCGGGCTGTTCGCAAAGCCGTACAATGGTACAATGACCATATCACACAGGCTGTTAAAGCGCGGAGCAAAACGCAGACGCGGATACCTACGGTTGTCATGATCACCGATGACAGGGACAACTTGCGCAAAGCTAAAGCCGAGAAGGTTCCTGGCAAGACTTTGTCAGACTTTGTATCGGGTTTGGAAAATTCGGACGAGCTCCTAGACATGATCAGCGCAGCGCAAGAGCAACGGGAAGTCAGGTCGAAAAAGCCAGAGATCTTCTATTCGGAACATTATACAGTCTCTAAGATGATGACTGGTGTAAAAGCTGGCACTTTACACCAAGGCATCTTCAACGTCTCCCCGTACAATTACCTCGAAGGCTCAGTCCACGTACCTGCTTTCGATAAATCTCTCCTTATTCTAGGACGTGAGAACAGCAATCGCGCTGTCTCTGGCGACGTAGTAGTTGTTGAGGTACTGCCTCAGGATCAGTGGAAGGCGCCTTCAACCAAGATCATTGAAGAGGAGACAGTGAACAAGAACGACAACGCAGAGGCTGAAGAAGGCGAGAACGTCATCCCAGAGCGAGAACGACGAGCGTTACAAGAGGAAGTTAAGCGTGTCCATGGACAAAGCACGGAAGGCAGGCCACAGCCGACTGCGCGTGTAGTAGGTGTCATCAAGCGAAACTGGAGACAATACGTCGGCCACATCGATCGCGACTCTGTTCGCTCTTCTTCAAAATCGAGTCGACAGCAACAGACCGTATTCCTCGTTCCGATGGACAAGCGCATACCTAAAATTCGGATACGAACACGACAAGCTGGAGAACTTCTTGGTCAACGTGTTCTGGCAACGATCGATTCTTGGGATAAAGATTCCCGATATCCGGTTGGCCATTTTGTACGATCGCTTGGCGAGCTTGAATCTAAGGGCGCAGAGACCGAAGCTTTACTACTGGAGTGGGACGTTCAATACAAGCCTTTCCCCAAAACGGTTCTGGACTGCTTACCCGCTGAAGGCCATGATTGGAAGGTACCAGCTAGCTTGGAGGATCCAGGCTGGAAGGGGCGTAAAGATCTTCGCGACCTCTTGGTATGCTCTATCGATCCTGTTGGTTGTGTTGACATCGATGATGCTCTCCATGCCCACAAGTTACCGAACGGTAACTACCAGGTCGGTGTTCATATTGCAGACGTATCTCATTTCGTCAAACCGAACAATGCGATGGACAAGGAAGCCAGCCAACGTGGAACGACCGTTTACCTGGTTGACAAGCGCATTGACATGTTGCCTATGCTTCTTGGAACAGATCTATGTTCCCTGAAGCCATATGTCGAGCGCTACGCTTTCTCTGTAATTTGGGAGGTCACTGAGGACGCCGACATCGTTTCTTCGTATTTCACCAAGTCTGTTATTCGTTCAAGAGAGGCATTCAGCTACGAACAAGCCCAAATCCGGATAGACGATAAATCACAGCAGGATGATCTCACGAACGGCATGCGGACGCTGCTCATGCTCTCCAAGAAGCTGAAGCAAAAGCGAATGGACGCCGGAGCATTGAACCTATCTTCACCAGAAGTAAAGGTCCGAACTGAATCCGAAACTTCAGACCCGGCAGATGTCCAGACAAAGAAGCATCTTGACACCAACTCGCTCGTGGAGGAGTTTATGTTGCTCGCCAACATTAGTGTTGCCGCAAAAAACTACGAGGCCTTTCCACAAACAGCTTTGCTCCGTCGCCACGCTGCCCCTCCTAAGACGAATTTCGAAGAGCTGGATAACCAGCTCAAGGTCAAGAAGGGAATGGAGCTCAAGACTGATAGCTCGAAAGCTTTGGCTGATTCACTTGACAAGTGTGTTGATCCCAATGACCCATTCTTCAACACTCTCGTCAGGATTATGGCAACACGTTGCATGATGTCTGCTGAGTATTTCTGCGCCGGAACTCAAGCGTATCCCGAATTCAGGCATTATGGTCTTGCTAGCGAAATCTACACTCACTTCACATCCCCCATCCGTCGCTATGCTGATCTCGAAGCACATCGCCAGCTTGCTGCTGCTATCGAGTACGAGCAATTGGACCCTAGCCTACAGTCAAAGGCCAAGCTGGAAGCTGTATGCAAGAACATCAACGTGCGCCATCGCAATGCACAGATGGCCGGTCGCGCTTCCATTGAGTATTACGTCGGCCAGGCGCTCAAGGGCAAGGATATCAACGAGGAAGGTTTCATTATGAAGATCTTCTCCAACGGCTTCGTTGTTTTTGTACCGAGATTTGGTATCGAGAGTCTCATTCGATTGAGGGATCTTGCTACACCGGAGCCGGAGGCTGACTTTGACGCCGAGAACTATGTGTTGAGTATCAAGGGCGATGTTAAGAGGACTATCGAGCTGTTCGAGAAGGTAACTGTCAGGATCACGGACGAGCTTGAAGAAAGCACCGGAAAGAGAAAGGTGCGATTGAGTCTGGTATGAGGCTTAGAGAAGCCATCCCCTGGGTTGGGTCACTAGGCGTTCAGGGCACGAAAACGGGAAAGCGGTTTCCCTTGGACTGTAGAGCTAGTTGTCTTCGGGTTCATGATCACGTCCTTTCTACTAGTATATTCACGTTTCATCACATCCAATTGTCTCTGCTGGTGGCATCTTGTCTCTTTAGGCCCAGAGATGAGATCTTCGTTTGTCATCGTACGTCCTGATCAAGTATTTACACACCTGCATAAGACTAATACTGACAATGGAGTAAACGACTTTCACTCCAGTACCCGAGCCCTTAGTATGGATGCCACCTCAACGTCTAGATCTTCAATTTGGTGACAAATTACGGTTCAAGGCCAGCCAATATACCCACACTCGGTACTCCTCCGACGCTTTCTCTCGCTCTCAACCACACTTACGGCGTGGCGACAGGCGACAGCAGCCTCCCGCTTTGTATCAGCATCTAGGTTAGCACAACTGCACTCATACGTAAACACATCCAGGCACGACTCAAGACATCTGTCGATCCATGCCCATCCTATTCGTAACCTCCACCTGCCCCGTTATTGCGCAAGCGACGCGCCAACAAGCTCACTCGCGACATGCCGCTTTTCGACGCTCGGCCATGCCGACAAGGTTTACGACGGCTCCTGAATGATCGCTTACCTACCTTACAATCGTACTTTTCCAGCTTCTAATCTCGATCATCCTATTCACACGTCATTGCGCTTCGAATCGTACTGATCATTTGTAGAGCTTTCGTTACCCGGAAACAACAATGCCGATCATCTGTATAGCCGGCGTGAAAAGTTGTAAGGCATGTTTGAAGCAAGCCACAACTGGGGAGAAGGGGTAGTCATCTCCTTCCTTTACTGGGCCAAGGTGCAGACCGTGGCGCATGATTAGCCCGGTAACGGACCGAGCCCGTCCTGCATCTTAACGATCCGCAGCGGAGGATGATGGCCGAAATCGCCCTTTGAGATTCAAAGGTTCGGCAAACCTGCACTCAAAACTCTTTACAAAAGCCGTAAACTCTACCGTCTGGCTTGCAATGAGCGTCTTCAAACATGACAGAAGAGGGGATGGCGCTTAGAAACGTTCCTGTCACTCGGGAAAGGCCGTAAGGCTGGTGGAAGTTGAAGTAGTGAGCGAGGTCGCTTATAAGGTTTGCCGTATCTGAGACGTGCGGAGACGACCCCGGGGAACCGATGCTGCTAGGAGAACGTGAGAGATGGTGGTCATGCACATACGAGCTTAGTTCTGCAGTGGATAGTTGACCGTCTCAGAAGCCACGAAGACATGCATATGTAAAGTGGAGTGGACACACAGCCGTGTCGCTGGGGTTGGAGTGAAGCTTGGTTCTATCTCGGCGATCGAGATAAGGGGCGTTCGTGAAGTGTTTGGTACGATATCGGCCCCGATGTCGTAGTGTGTACTTTACAGGATAGCGTTCCGTACCTTTTTCTCTGACAAATCGTCTTGATGTTCAAGTGGTATTGTGGGTAGTGATCATTGACTTTGTTCCTCATAAGAGTGTGTACAAGTTGGGCGAATTAATGACAAGATGATTGTATGTGTGAAGGCCATGGAGGGAGAAGTGAAAGTTTATTGGCGGCAGTAATTCCCGGGTCGGTTGAACCCCTTGGACTAACGCCACATCGTGCGACTCTCTGAAAGCGCAGGTGCTCTTGGTCGGATTACAGCAGCAAAAGCAAATCTGTTGATCATGATAACAAAGTTTTGCAAAGCCCTACAGCTTGATCGCTAGTTCTCTGGATGACCTGGTCGCCAGGCTTGGTCGCTCAGATAGCGGCGCTTGTATGCTCCAGCATGCATATAGCACCTGCACTTATTGATTGCGATCTCGCTCAGATCTCGGTGTAACAAACAACACGAACAGCGAGGAGGAGACCTTTCCTGCAGATCCTCAACGCTCCACTTCTCACTGAACGATGTCACATCCTTCTCGTAGCAAGCGAAGTGAGCATCAATATATCTCTGATTATCATAAGCATCATGAAGCGCTTCCTATAGTAGATCCAATATACAGATACATGCACAGCCGCCCCCACGAACGTCTGTTGCACAAGCGACGTGGGATTTTTGACAGGGTCATCCAATATCTACCAGTCACACATAAACCGCATGTACCTAGGTATGAGTCGTAGATGTCGGGTGAGAAGGGCGCAATGTGGACAGATGCATGGCCGTTACCTGACCCCAAGACGCCTATCGCTCTGACAAGCATTACAGCGACTCATGTTTGATTTCGAATGTCGGCTTGCAGTGAACGGTAGCGTCAAGCCGATTGAAGGAATACCTGCGCAAGCGTCACCGTTCATGACATGCGAACGACACATGGTCAGTCCAGCTGACCATGATGCGCAAATGTAGCTTCCGACATCATCCGTTGCTAAGTCCTTTATTGCCGAAACTCCGGTCCATGACTTTTGTTGCATGGGCATAGGAAATTTTTCGTCGTTAAGCACATTCGCCGTGAAATACCATGAGCAATAGTGTGTCTGTTATAGAGTGTCGGGATCAATACCCACCCGATGCCCCACGCAACCCTATATGATCATTGGAAGACAGGTATGAGCCCACGTAGCCTGCGAAGACCTTGCTGAGGCGACATAATCATTCGGATGCCACCGGTTCCGAGGCACCTTCAAGGAGAGATTTTATTCTGATCATCTTGCTTGAGTGGAGAGGCTGTGCGGTGTGTGATGAGGCTGATGTGGTGTCGGGCGTTCTTCTCGTTCGAGAGGTTTTGCGTGCATCTTCATCTCAATGACTCGCTTCTTCCAGGTCATGACGGGTGCACTTCGGTGCCAAAATCAAGGACAGCGTAGGGAATGCGCCGTCGCTTTCTTACCATATTCAGGAGTTCACGATGGTGGTGTTGAGGTTGCGGCTGAGCTTTGCTGTGGATATGCCATATCTAAACCCTCATTGGTGGCAGCAGGAAATGTTAGATGCAAGCTGCAGTCTTGACACCTTCTGCTTTGGTCGCACCAATGACAGCAAGACAGACACAAGCATTCTCTCCCCGCTGTAGATCAGGAGATATCGAAAAAGCAATACGACATCTGCGACACATCGCGCATCTTACGCAGCCATCACAAGTAGTTCCAAAGACATGGTCCAATTCCTCGCACAGGCAGCCGAACAAAGTGTCCGCCGCTATGTGTGCTTCCTCTGGGCCACTACACCACCGTCGGTTCGTGGCCCTGGCGTCGCACGCTTGACTGATAGTGATAGCCCACGTGCAAGTTGCGCAGTTTAGCCGGCAGAACGACAGCGCCAGGCGCTATGTTCCAGCTGCAGGTACCTACCGTCTTGCACGGCATGGCGGCAAAGCCGCGCGCTCACAAACTCGGGCCCTGGGTACCCTTGGCCCAAGTGACATTGAAGAGTTCTGGGCATACAACCTTGCGTGTGATCTTGCCGCAGGCTTCAACAAAGAAGGATGACCCTTGAGTTTGCTATAAAGATAGGTAGCGGGTTAAGCGACGAGATACATATGGGTTGCGGATGATGCCTCTTTGGTCGTGGCTTGTAATGAAAGTCTCATTTCGGTTGCAGGATGGGCGCGAAGATCATGACGACCACGGGTTCAGGAGCCGAGCCTTTCTTCGGCGTGGGAAGTCTTTGTAAGAAGTCTAGCATAAGAAAATTGAGACACAGTACTTGGATTCTGCAGAATTCGAAATGTTGTCGTCAGACAGGTCCCTTGACGGTACGATCCTTCTAGCTGTCGCACTTGGAATGGTTCTGCGAGCATCGGGGACGGCTACAGTGACGACCCTCAAACGCAAAATATGATTCGGAGAGTTTTCGACGTATGCCGCTAGTTGTATAGGCTTTGATCGCTCTGATGAGTCCAGATGATGCACCATCATGGCACTACCAGTCCACTACGACTAGTCACATTATAATAGCGGAGCAAACTGCAAGCCTCAATCGACGGCTCTCATGTCATTGTAACGAATGTGCATGGGGGCGTTGAACTCGTTGTTCGACCAGATTCAACCAGATTTGATGTGTTTCAAGAAGGTCCGGTGAAGGCCCTCAAGCGCTATTGGCGGTCATCGAAATGGCCCCGCGATGAAGCATCGGAGATGATTAATAGTGAATGACCTGGCACGCTGGCGACCAAGCAACCGTTCTTGCCAAGGAACATGTCGGTGCGTTTGCGCTATAATGCCCGGTTTTGCTGCACAAAGGCCGTCGGTGCCAGGGTTGTGCGATAGTCAGGAACGCTCGGCTTCTAGCCTATAACCCAGTTGGTTGTGTCGACCAGTAGTTTTCAGTATCGCGAACGCTCCAGATGTCGGCATCGAAACTTGTTTCGTGCAGGAGCGAGTCGAGGTGGTGACGAGCTACAGCTGCTATGGGCTTGGGAACGCACACCATCAGAATCTGGATGCTCTCCGTCGAGGGCTAAGATAAAGAACCTTGAAAGGAAGCTATCGCGGGACGCACCTAAAGCCCGACACGGGATTGGCCAGTGCCTGGAAGGGAGCGATGCTAATTGCGGTTGGTGGGGTTTGATAGATCGACGTCGTGTCAGTGCCCCTGCTTGCTCCAAGCGAAGTTTCCGACCGACACACGCCCCTTCAGGCAAACTGAGCGTTTGCTTGTCTCACTCGTACTCCGCCCTCTAGCGATGCAAGGAGAATTTCGAAAAAGAAAAGACTCCCTTCCGGGGTAGAGCTGAGGGGCACGCACGAACGGGTGCGCTGTTGCATTCGCTATCAAGCCCTCGGTGTCAAGTTGCTGAGGCTGAAGTGACTTCTGCCCCTGGATTCGTTGTGAGATCATGGTGTGCTGTCAAACACCAACATCGTGCTGACCTTAACGACGCCACGTTGCCCGCTTCACGGCTCTGGAATGGCATATACTGGACGGGAGTGTCAGGCCCCTGCTGCAGGCACGGTGGAATTGCCTATCCCGGTACTTGCGCCATCGCCAACGGCGGGGTGTCGTTCCAAGGTCGTCGAAATTAGCCCATCATGGATTACTCTTAGTGCACTGCTCACCGATATTTCCATGAGTCTGCCGTACTAACAAACTTCGCAACCCACCATCAGGTACGCTATTGTACCTGCATGTCGCCTCAAGCCAAGCTTGTCCGGTCTCTATAACCCGCAACACTCCTCTCACTCGGTGCGCCATCGTTGCTCTCTACCGAAGGACCGTTCTTTGTGCTGCCTCGTTTTGTGGCGCTAGGTGCATACCATCATTCCCTACTACGGTGCTGTGGAGCGAGGGTAGACGCATGACCCAGGTCTCCGCTCTTTGCTTCCCGCACTACTTTATCCGCATCACCCTCCAAGGTTCATATCAGACAGGAGTGGGCTCAAGATTACTACCATCGTTTCGTCGACCGCCACCTTTCTGGAGTAGCCGCATCAACCGCAGCCACAGCCAGCATGGTTGTTATCTGATTAACGTCACTCTCTCGTATATTCCTTTTGGATCTTCCTTCCAATACACCATCAGGGTCTGCTCAAAATAGCGACAACGACGATCGCAGCAGTCTTTGAGCACTTATCACCAACACTCCCGTTCAGCATTTACACTTGACATACACACCACCATCGCAATCATGGAGCAAGAAACAAAAGTCTGGATCATTCTCGGGGCCGTGGCAGGCACTCTCGTTCTGACGGCCGTTGCCGTTGCCGTTCTCTTCTGTTGGAAGAGATCTCAAAGAAGGATGCGAGGCTTCTCCTTGCGAGCAGTCACACCACTGGACGATGCCGAGTTTGAATCCTGGAGACGACCCAGCCAATATACCCAACGACCGGAGAAGTACGGCATCAGACCAGCTGTCTTACGGGAACATGTATCTCCCAGAGTCACTACCATGTTCGAGAAGGAGCTCAGCACATACGAGTTCCCTCCACGAACACCGTCATTAACCGACATGGCTTCACTAAAGTCACCCACCAGTTCAATACGAAAGCCTGAGCGTGCACGAAGGAAGTCTAGTGTAGCCTCTTCTATCGCAGACCGACCTCCAACGCCTTACTCACCATGTTCACCAAGCGGCGAGTTCAACCGGGGCTCCACATCTTCACATCGGTCTCAACCTTTAATACATTATCCATCCGTCGATGAAACATCTGCTTTCCGATTCAACTTCGAATCAGAGTACGGCACTCAACAGAAAGGTGATGGACGCTGGATTTAAATGCCAGTGTCACTCGATATGACTCAACTCATCAAGTCATATTCAACCTCCAAACATGTCCACTCGAAGTGGTCATATATACCGCCGGCAGCCTGCCTAATGCACTCAAAGTGAGTGATACATGGCTGACATCTGTCTGTGTCACGACGCACCGCTTTCTGTTGTACACCCATCGAGACTGTTGCGGTACCAGTCAACACTTCGCTTTTACGACCTTCGCTTCGCATACATACTTTACGATTGGACATGATTCTGTCTTTTGGGTTTTGGCGTTTGGCGGCGCATTGCATATATGATACCAGACCTTTGTGTCACTACACAGGCCTTGAGCCTCTTTGTTTCTTTCTGTTGGAGGATGCAGCAAGTCGATGCCGAAGATGGCACAGGAAGGGATCTAGTAGATAGCTAAACATGTACCTGGGTATGCAGTTGTAGCACTGCGAGAGGCTAGTCCTTTCTGCCCAGAAGAAAGAATGAACACATTACCACCTGACACTTTACCAATACTGCAGTGATGTTCCTTCATTGCGCAATCTGCCTGCAAGGCACCACGGATCACGACATCAGTCCAAGCGGCATCTCGGCAACGACCGTTTCCACCGACGGCACGAGTGGTGCATGGAAGACCAAAAAACGTGGTCTACACCGCCAGTTCCAAGACCCCAGAATTTGCAATACTTAGATCTGAAACTCTGCTCTGCCGCGATCTCCACTCGACTCCACATAAGCTATCGAAAAGCGACGGGACGCGATTCATACACGATCGCGCTTCCCGCGCACAAGAAGTTCACCGCATCATCAGACCGGGTGTACCCCGCGACATGTCGCGCAGTGGTGGTGCAGATGGGGCTGAAATGCAAGACGCAGGGTGGTGGAGTATGATCGTCGGTGTATGTTACTTTTGCGCATCATGAGTGGATTCTGGTGGGATGAGGTGGGTGACTAAGCTAGCGAGCCGAGCGGATGACGTGCAGCCAGGATTAGGTGTGTTGAGCTGCATGGCTTGTGTGAAAGCGTTTTAGTGGGTCAACGTGGACAGCTGTCACCGCAACCGTGTGCAAATGTGCAAACAGGCAAAATATTAGCCACACGACAACAAGCCCATCGCGTGCTCGTCTTTCCCATCTACCACGCGTCGCTCCAGTCATCCGCTACCCGCGCGCAGATCCGTCGCAAGCGCGAACTCGCCTTTTGCACCCCACAACGCGTCCATCGCGTCTTGCACACGACACCTGCACGTCCAATCGCAAACTGCCCAGAATGGACTTTATACAGGGTAAGCCTCGACGATATGCTTATTGTCATCTTCTTGCGTCGCAATGCACTATGCTAACATGTACTGCCAGATTACGCAGCGCTTATCCCGCGCTTCCTCCCACCCTCCTTTGCAAGCCCCCTCCTCCAACTCCTCACAACCTTCTTCGGCATCTCGCGCACCCTGACCACGCACCTCTCGCCTCTCCTCAACAAACTCATCACACAGCCCGATGTCGCCTCCATCCTCGCCCTGCTCGCCATATTCTTCATCTCGCTCAAGATCCTGGACATGATGTACCGAGCCGTCATCTTCTGGGTAAACCTGGCTTTGCGTCTGGTTTTCTGGGGCGGGATTCTCGTCGTGGGCTTCTGGGTATACAACAGGGGGCCTGAGGGCTTTGTGGAAGATGTGCAAGGCTTGGTCGAGTACTGGCTGGGACAGTATGAGATGTACAGTCAAGAGGTCAAGGGATTCCAACAGCAGAAGGAGGATCAAATCAGGATGAAAGCGAGTGCGCAACAGCAGCAGAAGAGAAGGGGGTGGCGGTAAAGATGGTGTAGAATGGATTGCAGAGCATGTATCTACAAAGAGATTGGATTCGGACGTTGGTCAATATTTCGACTCCTTTTTACATATACGGTTATGGCGCCTGGGTATGTTGAAAAGTATAGGACTGGCTCTGGCATCTGTTGGCCTCGCACTCACCGTTGGACTGTTTGGGACAACAAGTTGTATATGTTTGAGTTTCACGAATAATGGTATCCATGATAGTATTCCTTACTTGATCCCAAAACTGTGCCATACTGCGCTACCAATGGTACTATTTAGTACGCATAAAAACACGCGGAATCACACGGACAAGGACAGTCGCGGTCTATCGACCGATGGCTACGTCTCACATCTCCCACGCGAGATATTACGAATGATCTTTGACTTTGTATTTGTCTAATCGTAAGCATACCCCGTCAACTCTGTCCATTGAAACTCAAGAAGAACGGCATCCCCACCATCGTCGTCAACATGCACTCCGCTGTCACCACACTCCGCTACACTGGTTCCTTTCCATAAAGTGTGATCAAATCATTGCTCGACTTCGATGGAGATATCACCATTCTTGACCTACGATCAAATTGTGCAAGGGCACAAAGTTCCACATGATTTTCCTAGATGACTTGTCCAAGACGAGGTGTTTGGAAGGGCATATCCTATGTAGCAGTGCATTAAGACTTGTCGTAGTGAGTTGAAGACACAAGGCCTTGGTGCCCAAGCCAAGCAACCAATGACGTCGCAAAGTCCCCGCAGACCTCCATCAACGCGTTCCCAACTATCAATGTTCCACACGCGCAACGCAACACAAGCCTACATTCTCGCATCCTATGCAAATTTAACATTACCACCATATTTAAACATGGCTGCAACATCCACCTATCCTGCCTCAACGCCCACACCAACACCCTCCACAGCAACCACCCTCACGAACCCGAGCTTTGTGTTCCCACCTCAATACTCCTTCCCGCCCTTCTTCACCCTCCAGCCCGTTGCCAGCACACGCTCCTCACAACTGGCTTCCTGGTCCATCCTCATCCAGTCCTACTGCCGCCACAACCGCATCTTTACCATCTCCCTCATCGATGCGCTCCCAACCCCTCTCTTCACAAACGCGACCCTTCGCAGGAGCCTCTCCCTCCGCGATGCAAAAGCCATCCTCACATACATGGCCTCACCCGAAGGCGGAAACCGCGCTGAATTCATAAGTACAAGCTCGTCTAAGAAGGGAATAAAGCCGGGAGAAGAGGGTGAAGGAGGCAAGGCGTGGATATATTGGCGGAGACCTGAGGAGTGGGCTGCGGCGTTGGAGGAATGGGTGGAGAGGACGGGACAAAAGGGTACGGTGCTCACGTTGTACGAGATTGTCGAAGGGGACGTGAGCCGTAGGGAAGAGTTTTATGGAATGGATATGGACCTGTTGCAAAAGAGTTTGGGGGTTTGCGTGAAGAGGGGGAAGGCGCAGGTTTTTGGGTCTGGAGGTGAGGGAGAGGGTGTCAAATTCTTCTAGGACATGTCTTTGCGTGGCTGCTGGATTGACGAGGCGTGTCATATGTCAGCAAGGAAGACGCGGCAAAGAATGAGGGGTGTGGAGATGAGGACATGGCGTTGAATGATACCCAATCGTGTTTTGGACATGGTACTATAAGGCATAGGCTAGAGCTTACACTGCAATAGATTTCAAAAAAACACTCTGAGATATCCGAGAAACCGGAAAATCTCAGCTACTATACTCATCCATTCCCAATTTAGGCTTACAGTGTCCTTATACAACCACCTATGTAACACCAGCGGTTTCCGACACGCATCTGTCAAAGCAAACGTCGGCTCTCTCCCCCATCAGCGGCATCTAGCCACACCCTCACCCACTTGGCTGTCATATCATTCTCACATTTATCCAGCTAGATTAGTACGTCGGGCCTAATGCTTTCTGTCTCAAAGACGCTAGATTAAGTAGAACAAACCCGAGTTATCTCATCTAAGAGGTATTTCCTTAGGCACGTCGCGTAGTAGTATTTCAGTTCTGTTTTGTATACTTCCGAGGTGGTGTTCGTGGTATTTCTAGGAGGAGCGGCGCGGACAAATTCTCCGAGAAACTGGGGTAGCTTGACAGCGGCGTAGGCAGCAAGCATGGTTACGCGTTTCCAGTCTGCTATTGAGACTAGACCACCTCCAGCAACGACTAGTATGTTTGAGATGCTTATGTCGCAGTTACAAAGGGTCGTGTGTTCTGCTAAAGTGCTGTCGTCTGGAAAGAGCCACGGAATTACAGTTTCTAGGCTGGAGCATACGGCTTGAATATTGCAGTGATGCTCTGTGTCGTCATCATCCTCTTGATCGAAATGGTGTACGAAGTGCTTGAGGTTTTGGTGACGAGCGGAGAAGTACTCGTGACTAAGAAAATGTCGTCGTTTTTGAAGAATGCAGGTTGAACGATCTCGCCCACAGTATATATGGAGTATGAATCAGCATAGGGATGAGACTTGTTGACGAGCGTCAGACTGCAATGTCTGAAAGCTCGATATTGAAGGATTGTAAAATGTATCCTACATCTTCCTGAATTAGTAAG
>Ga0058698_10000176_pt1 | contig 37355 bp, 49 predicted proteins | sample AgamicAsSfe_FD_67288 | JGI IMG/M metagenome (GOLD analysis project Ga0058698, IMG submission 67288) | Agave microbial communities from Guanajuato, Mexico - As.Sf.e | ecosystem: Host-associated > Plants > Phyllosphere > Phylloplane/Leaf | place: Guanajuato, Mexico | collected 2012-05-30
GTTCCAGTATCCTTATGATTGGCACTCTTCATGAGCCAATATACCACATTTCCACACCTAGAACATCAAACTTCTTGCCATCATCGCTCAGCGGCTCGTTGCCAAACGTAGGGCATGAATCGGAGATGCCTCTTTCGAGCGACGCGTCTAGCCAAAGCCCATAGTGTCCATCTCTAGAGCGCATGGATTAGTCTTGATCCCTGCTTTGGCCCCTACACACAGGGACTTACCCGCCTCCAATGCTGAGCATCCCATGCTCGCAGAAGAGCATGTAGTCGTTGATTCCACTGTACGGAAACGCTTTGAAGCGTATTCTGTCTGGTGTACTCGTTCCACTCCTCCCACTTCCCATCGGTGTGATCGTCCCAGTACCCATCTCTTCCTCCACAACCTCACTCCGCCTTGTCTTCTTAGCCCCGCCTCCCGACCCCATCGTGCCCACCGTCGTCATCCTCTGCGCGTTCGTCGTATCCTCACTCGGCGGCGGCGGCAAGCCCATAGCCTCCATCTCTGCAGCGCCCAACGCCCCACCCGCACCTCCAGCTCCAGATGTCGTTCCTCTTCCTTCTCCCGCTGCCGCCCGTCCTAATGCAATGCCCAAACCTCCCAAGGACGGCAACACCGTACATCGCCAAAGGAAGCACTCTCCATTCCCACTATACCCACCCTTCCCCGGCCTCACTGCCTCATTCAGATAAGCCCCGAAGACACCCCCAGACCCGTCCCTCACCACCAGCACAAATCCGCCCCTCTTGCCCACATAGTTTGCTGTGGCAGCATACAGTGTCGCGAGACTGGCGCCGTCGCGCTCCAGACTGAAGAGGAGGTGCCAGGTATCGACAAGTTCGAGGCGTGTGGGGACGAGGAGGCGGATTTCTTCGGCGAGTTGGCGGCTCAGGATAGGCGCAGGGAGAATGCCGGAGGTGCGGAGGGTGAGCGGTGTCAATGGCGGTGGGGTGAAAGGAGGGGTTGAGCGGGGTGGGGTGTAGCTGCGAGCTGAGGGTGTCATGTCGTATAAAGAGGCTGCGAGATTATTTGTGGCGGTTGTGAGCGAAGGGTTTCTTGAGTTTGAGGGAGAGGGATTTCTCGACGAGGGGCCGTCCACCGAAAGGTGCCTGAGGATGGCAGCTCCGACTCTCTGCATGGGAAATGCTATATAGGAGAATGTGTCCACATTGGTTCGGAAAGATTGCGGGAGAGATGTGGACTCTGAGGTCTGAGCGGGCGGCGATGTAGAGCTCAGGGATGGGATTTGATCTGGGTACGATGAAGAGCTCATGTGTCCATTATAGGAGTATAAAGGTGTGAAGGCTTGTCTAATTCGTGTGTTCAGAGCTGAAGGACAATCTCGTGCTTCACTCCATGCTTGGCGCGTGATGTCGATCACAAGGCATTGCATTCAGGTTGTCAATTGGGAGGTCTAAAGAATCGCATACAGTCACAGCTACGTTGACTTTCAATCTGGAAGTTGCACATCTCTCTCAGAGACCCAATGCGCAGCATTGATTCCCTGGTCATAGACTACCTTGACTAGTCTGGCAGCATTATGGCATGAATCCAAAGATGCCCCTTCCCTTACCCAGCATTATTTCGTTACTTGTTCGTTCCATTCATAAACGCCGGCAAAATGTGCTTATTATCTTATACTTGTAACCTCATGTCTCATAACATGTCTTCTTGACACGAAGAAATTCGTGCATCGCTTGGCATTTGCCAGCGGCTCATCACTTTAAATCGAGCATGAAAGGCTTGAATTGTGCTCCGGAGATGGCACAACGCGGGCATTTAGCCACTCGATCTGTGTTCATGCTCTGCAAGACATTCACGCAGTCTTGGCATACTCCGCAGATGCAGTTGACGCAAGCATAGCTGTTCGCCAGGGGTGCCACTCGATGACAAGCTGCACAGTAGTGTTGCACCAGCGGTGGCGACGGAGGAGGATTTTGCGCATGTGCTGATGTTGGAGGAGAGTACGTGTTCGATGGATATGCGGGGACATTGTTCATTGAGTACTTGTGCTGTGTTGTTTCCGGTGAAGTCGAGATCGTCTGTTCACCAAGCGGAAAGCTCGATCCTGAGGAGTTCGTATTGTGGTGAGTCCAATGGAAAGGATGACTCGGAGAGTATGGATGTCCTCCAAGAGACTCGTTTGAGGAGTGATGCTGATGATTATATGGCTGATCTGCGGGAGGAGGATGAACATCGTATATTGATTCGACCGAAGGAAACGGCTCGAGGTGTGGTGGCTGGAAACTTGGTGATGGCTCTATTGGAGATCGTGGTAGTACGCTGTTTTGCAATGGAGAAGCTGTATAGGAAGAGGCTTGCATGCCATGGAGACCGTGAAGAGCTGGAAATCCAAGTCTCGGCGAGGCTGCCTGCTGATGGGTCAGTAGATGTACCAGGATGACGGCAACAGAGCAAGCCAAACCGGGGTCATGTCTCTACTACGACAGTCTGCTTCACTCGCGGAAGCTGCAGCCTCCAGCAAGTCTTCCCATTTGTTGCCGAACGATCCATTAGGCTCGATAGATCCAGATTTCATATCTGACCCACGAGAGAACCGCTTGGAGAACTCTCTCTCGCGATCACGTTCATGCTTACTCTGTCTAGCATGATCCGAAACTGTGTTCTTCTTTGGCTTGGTCACCTTCACTCTCGGGAACGGCTGCATACTGGATGCTCGCGAGTCTGGCGCTGGTATTGGCATGCGCATCAACTCCGTTGGAGAGACGTTTTTCGGGAGTGGAGATGGCGGCATTCGAGCTTGATATGCATCACGGCTGCCAGGACCGACGAGGTAGTTGTGCAAGCTGTATGAGCTTTCCGCATCGATCCGAGGCAGACCGTCCTGCGTCTGTGAGCTCTCGTAGGCGAACATTAGGGGGTCATCGCATACTATATGATCAGCATCCCAATCATGTTCAACCCGTGTGTTGTGCAGTTGAGCCAATGCAGCAGCAGCAGGCATCATCGAAGGCCTACGAACGCCATTGCTATGAGTCACTGGAGAACTAGTCGCAGCACGGTGTGCTTTTGGTTGGTGAACTGAGGATGACTCGTCAGCAGTGAGGCATGACATGCTGGAAGTCAGACTGACTTGGAGTCTCTGTGACGCTTTCTGTCGTCGTCTTTGGCTTCTCAGATGGAGAGGAATTGACCATGATCCGAAAGCTCTCTTCATTGGCGGGTAGCTTCGGAGTGTAATACAGAGGATGAGCTCTTCTTATATGTTCTTGCATTGAACGATATCTCTTCTCCTGATGTCTCAAACAGATATCATTAGACCAGCTCATCTCATGTGGTGTGGAATGGAGGTTTTATGCAATCGGGCCTGAGGGTTGGCACTCACGCCGAAACATCGCTTTCGACAACTGGTTCCATCATTGTTCTTCAGAGGGCAGATAACCTCGTTGTTTGCGTCGGCACCAGTGAATGAGTTTGCGAGGGTAGATCTAGGCGGCATCGAGTGGATGATATGGGTAGGACGGAGTGGTCTAGTGGTCAATGGAGCATCCAAACTCGACAGTGGTAGTCAATCCAGGCGGAGCCTGCAGTGAGGCTATGTACGGGCGAAGCCTCGTACTTGGGACAGTCAGTACGGTACAGTGTATGGTGTGTATCAGGCAGGTAGGCGTATGCAGGCAAGCGACAGTGGGAAGGTGAAGTCAATGGCGATGGGCACAGTGAGGCTCCGAGGAATGGGATAGGGCATAATCAGCAGATGCAATACGGAGGAAATGCCGGCTGAGGTCGATAGCTTGTACTGGTACCTCAGATGGTGACGACGAGGGGAAGCGGATGGGGACTGGACTCAAGTTCATGGATGAGGTTACCTAAGTGGGGCATCAAAACGTCGATCACCAATACTTGAGACAATTATGAAGCAGCGGGTTGTTGTCCTGTGTATCGTCTCGTCTCTCATTATCATATCAAGATGCCAGGGCAACGAGGCCCCGTGCCTGTGCCACTGCGCGATGGTTCGCGCGATGTGACCCAAGAAATCCTCGACACTCTCGACGAGCAGACCGAAATCAATACCACAGACACTTTCCCGGATCTGCCACAAGAAGAAATAAAAGCTGCGTTGGACAGGCTGAAGTCACGGCTGATGCTAGAGTATGACGTTGTCGACAAAGAACAAGTCGAGCTCTCGGAAGAGGCACGGTCGATTTGCGAAACAGGCAGTCATGAATGGAAAGTCTGGAATGCCATCCAAAAAGCAGGGAAGATTGAGATGAAGAACCTTGTGGTGAGTGGGAAAGAACGCCCTCCAAAGGTTGTGTCTCTGATGAGAGTCTGCAGAGTCAAGTCGGAGAATCTGCAAAAGTCGGCCAAGGCAATGCAATGAAGAACAAGTGGATCAAGAAAGAAGGAAGCGCATTAGTGCCAGCAGTAGACACAGTAACAGACGAGACAAGAGAAACATTACAGAAAGCTCAGGAGACGAAAACAATATCAGACACGAAACTATTGGCAGATTACAGAAAGAAGAAACTGGTCACGATCAAGAAGGTCTTCACGTATAATGTAAGGAAGGGACCGAAATATGCCAAAGTAATGCCGGTCGAGCACACGGATCTCACAGCGGAGATGCTCATGAGCGGAGAATGGAAGACGGCAAACTTCAAGCCATACAACTTCAGGGCATTGGGTGCATCACAAAACGCAGGCGCATTACATCCTCTCAACAAAGTGCGGAAAGAGTTTCGGGATATCTTCTTTCATCTTGGCTTCATCGAGATGCCCACGAGCAGGTTGGTTGGAGCTCGATCGGGACTTAAAGGCAACTGCTGATCCACGCTGTAGATATGTGGAATCTGGTTTCTGGAATTTCGATGGCTTGTTCGTTCCACAACAACATCCTGCCCGTGATCTCCAAGACACCTTCTACGTATCAGATCCACCGAAAGCAGACAGACCACGAGCAGATCCCGAAATGGAAAAGATCATGGAGCGAATGGAGGCCGGTCTTGACAAGATCACTGGCACCAACGGCTCACGAGAAGTACATCTCCCTCGTTTCCAATTTCCTCACACCCAACCTAACTCCCCACAGCCACGAGACTACGAACAATACTGGAACAACGTCAAAAAAGTCCACCAAGAAGGCGGCTTTGGCTCCATTGGCTACCGCTACCCCTGGTCCGAAGACGAATGCCTCCGCCTCTGCCTGCGCACACACACCACTGCCCTGACAACCTGGGTCTTACACCGCCTGGCCTCAAACCCGCGACCCGCGAGGTACTTCTCCATCGACCGCGTCTTCCGCAACGAAGCCGTTGATGCAACGCATCTTGCCGAGTTCCACCAGGTCGAAGGTGTCATTGCGGAATACGATCTGAGCCTTGGCGACGGCATGGGATTCCTGGAGTACTTCTTCACGCAGCTGGGGATTCATGGCCTACGCTTCAAGCCGGCGTATAACCCGTACACGGAGCCGAGTATGGAGATCTTCGGCTATCATCCTGGATTGAAGAAATGGATTGAGATTGGCAACAGTGGTATCTTCAGGCCTGAGATGCTGGAGGTATGTGAAAACCTATGCTCCCGCTGAGCGAAGACTAACAATGCGTAGCCAATGGGTCTCCCCAAGAACCTTCGCGTCTTTGGCTTCGGACTGTCGGTGGAACGGCCGACGATGATCAAGTATGGCGTCAACAACATCCGTGACTTGGTTGGACACAAGGTCGATCTGAACTTCATTGAGGAGAATGCGGCTGTCAGGTTGGACAAGACGTGATATTGCCACTCGACTGTCACGAGTGTATGTGTGGAGCAATGGATGTAAATATGATCATGGCAAAAGCAGATGAAAGGGACGCACGCCAAGCAGTACACCATCGCAGTCAGGCCACAAGGGCGCACCGCCTGCTTGAAAGGAAGGGTGGTCCATGCAATATTGGCGACGAGCTACAGCACCACAACAGTCTGGAAATGATGTACAGGCACGCAGTACCATTCCGTAGCAGCAAACTCGTCTCGCGCTCGTATCGAGGACATCTACTAATGAAGTGTCCCATTCTAGCATTCTCACGTTGTGCTTTTGCCATTCCATCAAAGCCCCAGCTTGACGTTGCGATCCATATAATCACTGTATCAACGGCACTCTCCAGCCATCTCTAGGCTTGATTTAGGATTTGGAAAATAGACTCTTCTTGCTAGTTGTCTACTCGTGAGCTTCAATCAATATCTAGTACTTCCTGTAGGCTTAATCGGTCTGGCACTCGCCAGGCATTGCTAGGCTTCAGTGCATTTCTCCAAATTACTTCTTCTTGCTGACCACCTGATGCTGGATACAAATTCATGTAATGCTCCTAGCCTCTATGATTTCTTCGGCACCCTCCACAACTTTTCGGTCTTGAATTAGGTTTAAGCAATAGAGTCTTCTTACCTATCAGGTAGTGCTGGACAATTATTATAAAGTGCTTCTTGTATCTTTCAATCTCGTCGGCACCCTTCATGACTTACTTTTTGGTCATGACTTGAGTTCGTGTCATCGAACTCTTCTTGAATTAGAACCTGGTGGTGGATGTCTCATCATCTGCTCGATCTCGCTTGCAAACAGCAAGAACCAGAAATACCTTCGCCTCAGCCGCACCTCACGAGCCCATGCGGACCCTGATCCGTGACTTCTTCCCAGCCATCCATTCATTATCATTCATTCCTTCCAATTCCCTCCCACCCTCAATCAACGCCCCTCCACCCCTCCAACAGTTCATACCTCCCACCATTCCACCTCTCCAGCGCGCCCTCCACCCTCTCCATGATGCTCAGCACCTTTTCCTCCTCCAACCTCCTCCCAACCACTTGCACTCCAACAGGCAACCCATGCATCTTCTCCGCGTCATAGTACCTATAAATCCCCTTCGCAATCCCATTCATCTTGCCCAGCTCAAACGTCTCGGGTAGCTTATCCTTGATCCGATCAACCTTCGTCACAGGGATGACGCCGGCGGTATAATCGAGCAGGTTGAAAAGGAACGTGTAGCCACACGCCCAGGCCGCTGTGCCCATCGCATCGTGCGGTGTGGCAGGCAAGGCATTCACGGGGCAGAGGATGGCGTCGAGGCCGGACTCGGGCCTCTGATTCTGGACGTCCCACCAGTCGAAGAAACGCGATCTATATGCCTCGCGCCTTGCCACAAGCTGCCATTGCTATACAGCAGACCTCTCGCCACCAGTCCATTCGCTCAGGAGGCCCGCCCACAGCTCATCACGCTGCACGTAGCGTACCCAGAGGTAGTGTGCTTTGCGGAACAGCCAGGGAAGGCGCATATAGTTGTACATTGCAGCTGCAGCAGTATCCCACCACTCACCGGGCCGGGTGAACGACGCGAAAGTGCGGCAGCCATCGGCATTGAGGAGGATACTAGCGATGCGAAGCGCTTCGTAGGGTGGTGGTGGCGGTCGGGCGGAGAGGTCGTAGACGTTGTGGCCGTCACGGCGGAGTGCGGCGGCTGTTTCTTGGAGGGCGCGGGAGCAGGCTGGGGAGGGATCGACGACGTTGTCGGTGGTGAGGAGGCCGATGTTCAGCTTGGGCTTGGTGCAATACTCGTCGGCAGTGGAAGATCGCCAGGGTAGGGGGTGCACGGTGTAGTCGAGCTTCCAGGGCTCGCATTGGATGAAGGAGCTGGTGAAGTAGGTAAGATCACTCAGGGTGCGGGTCATTGGACTGTAGACAGACGCAATACCTTCTTGCCCGGGCATAGAGGTGTTGAAACCCATCTTGGGCCAGCGGCCCGTCGAGCAGCGGAGACTGTAGCAGCCTGAGAAATGGGCGGGTGCGCGGACGGACCCGGCGACGTCGGAGCCTATGCCTATGCGACTACCACCGAAGGCAAGAAGTGCTGATTCTCCGCCGGTAGAACCACCAGGTGAGTATTTGGAATTGTGAGGATTCGTCGTGCGGCCCCAAACGTCGTTGGTAGACTCGAAAGAGAGGAGGGACATTGGCAGATTCGTCTTTACATACGGGACTGCGCCGGCTTGCTTGAGCAGGCGAATCATCACGCCATCTTGAGTCGATGGTTTGTGTGTGTAAGAAGAATAGCCCACTGAAGCATCATGGCCTTTCACCGTGATTGAGTCCTTGACTGAGACTGGAATACCAGCTAGTGGTCCTTTGAGATTGACTTCCTCTTTCGCCCATCGTTCTGCATCAGATAGCATGATCTCCGTCAAGCAGTTTGTTTTCTTCTGTGCCAGCAAGGCAACCTTCCCGTATGCTCGCAAAATATCCACCGGATCTATAACCTCTTTCTGGACATCTTGGACCAGCTCTTCAATTGGTCGCTGGAGAATAGTAGTGACTTCTCTACTGCTGACAGGTTCATGATAGACAGCGGGCAGACTCGCTATCTTCTGCTTTCTTTCTTGTCGTTTGCTGGCGCTACGTTTTACTCTTAGTACAGCTCGGTGACAGTAGGGCAAGGCAACCTACCATTCTCGGCGGTGCCGAAAGAAGTCGGAGTAGAACACCATGCTGTCGGCTCATTCCTTGATAATCTTCGTGCACCTACTCGATTGGGTGAGACGAGCCTGACCAGTAGCAGTACAGCTCACTGCGAGTGACAGAGCGAGTGTGCATACCAGGGGCAATAAGTAAACAGCGCACCTTGTGACGAGAAGGAAGGAGCTCATAATGCGGGGAAGATAAGGCATGTGATGCTGGGCAGCGGAGCTCTATCCGATCACCCTATGCTTACTCCATTGTATTACCTGAAGCGGCAATATCAGCCCAGACACAACCTCTCCATTCCACTCTGTTGCAGCAGCACTATTGCTTTGGATCAACCGATTGGAAGAGTCGAAGGATGAATCATTGATGTATTACATCCATAATATATTGTATATCTATACACTCTTTACCAGTCCTTTGATCTTGACAAAGCTGGGAGCGCCATGTGGAGCCGCTCAGGCACTCTTCTTCTGTACAGTCAATCCAGTCAGGATCGTTCAATGTGGGCAACCTTGGCAAAGGTACGGTCATCTAAGCACATTGGCCAGGGTCTGACATCTTGTCAGCATCTAGTAATCGCTCAAGAGTGTACACATAAACTTACAGTTTCTCTTGGTCAATGGCTGAGGGATGATGCCAGCAGCAGTGAGATTTTGGAAATGCCACTCTGGACTCGATCTAGGCGGTGAGTTAGCTGGTGAGGGACGGGAGAGGAGTGCGGAAACGGAATTCAGGGTAACTTACTCAGTCTTCCAAGCCCAGTAAATCCAGCCAGCAGCTTGCTCGTATGCGTCCAATTGTGCCTCCGTAAATTTACCGAGGCTAGTCTTGACGCTGTCGGGCAGAGCATCAACAGTACCAACATCGAGACCAGCACAACTGCCAATGTAGCTGGAGCCAACACCCTCGTAGTTGAATGTGCCATCGTAACGTGCACCTACGCCTCGTCCATTGAGAGACAGCGCGCAGTCAGTCATAGCTGAAGTCCTGATATTACATTAGTGCATGTAGAAGTAAATCGTGTTCGTCATGACACTTACCACTCTCCGCTGATAGTCCACTTTGTGTCTGTTGCCATTGCAGTACCGAATGCACAAGCACTTCCGACGTGTGCCGCAGTATCCAAAGCTAATTGACCAGCATCGAAGACTTCGTAGTGGTGAGTATCAATTACGCTAGCGCCTATCAGTATCTTGGCTCCTCAGGACGACACAAGTGTCAACATACATGTTGGGTTGTCCAGGCAAAAAGCTGTTCCATGCTTGCGGGGTCTCGAATGCATCATGGAATACAACCGCGTTCCCATCAGTGTTCAATAAGTCATACGCCGAAGTGTAGAAAGATTGGATTGCTCCCATGCCTACACTAGGTCCCATCGGCTCGTTTACAGGCTGTATACCAGCTACAGCAGGGTGCGAAGCGTGGTCGGACACGATTTGTTGCAAGGCTGCCGTGGTTTGTGCAATTGTGTCTCCTTGGTTCCAACCAATGCCTCCACGTCCTGCAGAATTGTCAGTACACACTCGCTTATGCAGGTTAGAAGATTCTAGCATACGGCCAGAGTTATCGAAGCCATTCTGACTTCCTGGCGTGCCATGAAGATCCACAAGGACCTTTAGGCCTGCTGTTTGTGCCCAGTCAAGGGCTTGTCCAAGCACCTGGTATGCTCCTTGCACGTAAGGCTCGCCCTCAATCGGTGCAACGGACCAGTAACCGACGGGAATGCGGACTAAGTTGAGCCCGAGAGCCGCAATCTGGTTGAAATCATCCTGAGCTCTCTTAGCACGTCAATGTCTTGGTGGAAGGAAATGTCTCATACCTGTGTGATCCAGGTATTCCAGTGTTGAGTGAGGAGTGACTTTGCAGCGTCTGGCCCGAGCTGTTGAGTAAGGGTATACTCATCGACAACGTTCGCCGGCAGAGGGTTGAAGATACTAGGAGTTATCCAAGGCTCAAGGAGGAGCCAGCCTCCTAAATTAACTCCGCGAACTTTCTCGTTCCAGAGATCAAACTTAAGGGATTGTTGGCGTCTTACAGGTGAGGCAACCGCAGAGGAAGTAAGGAGTGCCGTAAAAGCAATAGCAGTGCTGAACAACATTATAGAGGATGTGGTGCAGAGTATTTGAGTTGTATCGGTGTGGAGAGAGAAAAGACTATGGCCTTCCGACGAACACTAGTGCTAAAGTGGTGAAGTCGGTTTTATGGCTGAGGAAGAGGCGATGCAGGAGAGACAGAAGAAGTGCGAGCAGCGGCACTATATATTCTTTACTGCTGCTTTCATAACCTGAAAAAGTCCCCATCCTCACTCCCGAATAGGAAGATAATGACGAGCTCCGCAGCTGACTTTACTGGACGATTTTTACTGGACGATTGGTGGTACAGAGGTCACGCCGGCTGCATGCCCGAGGATCATATCGCGGCTGTTGTCAGACAAGACTAGACCATCCACTCGGTGCTGATAGCTTCCGTCAGGTGGTCTAACGAAGACTGGATGATGTGCAACTGAAGTCCGGAAGTTAAGCTTACGATGACGATTGTGACTGATTGATTTGCAAGACTCCAGCTTGGACCTTCTTCCCCAGGATCTTGTGTTCCAACCCCGCATCTCAATTGGTCCACCCACCATCTCCGCAGATCAGTTTCAGGACCTGGCCCTCATCTTGACGAGAAACCAAGTTCTCGAAGAAAGCAATAAGAGATGGTTGTATGGAAGAAACCAAGCTGGGCTGAATTATTATGAGCCTCATTTCGGGCGGACCTGCAGTGGTTACATAGAGAATTGCTTCTGGAAGATCTTCGTTTGAGCTTTTCGAAACAGACGCGATGAACCTTGAATCCTCCACTGCAGTTGACCTAGGTATAGACCTCGGTCCGTTCAAGCCTGACATCATGAAACAACCTGGAGGCCTTCAGCCGCCAATACGTGATAGTGCAGCCTGAGAACAAGCACTACGACATCTAGAGAACGCGTGGACCAAGAAACATAGGAAAACTGACTATATATAGAGGTCCTTCGGTCAAGCTGAGCACAGCTCGCTCAATACAATCACACCTCGACAGCCTCGACAGAACTTCAGGAACAACAACTTATTTTGATCAGTCCCTTCTCGAGCACGCGCTGTCCGGCCTCCGCGTACAGACGAATACACATCTCCATCCGGGCTCGAGTCTCCTCATCTTGCTCCTCTTCCTCTGGTGGCCTCCCCAGTCGGTGTCGAGAACAGAGGATGAGGCAATGTCAGATATATCTAGCGTCTCTATTCCGGCATCAACAGGATATTCCTGATCTGCTTTTCGATTTGGGTCATTCTCTTCCTGAATCTTGTTCATCAGACTCAGCTCTTCAACCATCGAGTCCACAACTGCATCCGCCTCAGGATCCTCGCCTCGTGTACTTCTCGCTTTAAGATCTCCGTAGTAACAGTTTGTCTCTGCGAAAAGCAGTTCTTTCCTGGTCCAGTCGTCGACCATGTTGAAGAGAAGCTGGAGAGTCCTGATCCGCAAATATGGGTCGTTGTAGAGCTCCGCCAACAGTTCTTTGCAGAGTGCCCTGGCTTGCTCGTTGTGCTTGAAAGCGCAGTCTTTGCGTGGCTCATGTTTGAGTTCGTAGAGGTATGAAGCATCACGAAGTGTGTTGAGCACCGAAGGATGGGATGGTCGATCTTTGCGCAAATATCGAGCCATCTCTGAGTAGTCATGGGAGGCCTGGTGACGACCTCAGAAAAGAGGAATAATACGTTGTAGGAGAGAAGGAAGTGAAGAGTAAGTAAGTAGAAGTCAAACCAGTATTCAGGCGCGACTAGCTAGCTAGCCGCCCACCATGATCTGGTACAAGACAAGCACTTAAGTAAGGAGGCTCGTTCTTTATACACTATAGACATAGCCGATCGTGAGCCATACATACAGTATATCATAGACATGTTCCCATATACGCCATATCAACGAGATGCTCCCTCCATCTACTATCGAGCTTTCGTACCTTCCGAACGCCGCGCCATTGTCAACGTACACCCATCTCACGGCTCCACTATCCCCATCTCCTGCGCCAAACTGCCCTCCAACTGCCCCTTCTCCTTCTGCACCTTTCTAAAATCCGGCGTATTCGGATTTCCCTCCTTACACTTTCTCTTGTCCGGACCCTCCGGAATCTGCTTACAATGCGCTCTGTCCCAATCGCCAATGCGCGCCATCCCCTCGTCCATTTGCTGCCTCAAATCACTGTAATGAACAACCTTCTTAGCCTTCTCAGGCTCGAGGCAAAGTCCGAAGCCTTTACAGTAGCATTCCGGGATTGGGGGACAGTGCTCGTCCTTGTCTAGCCAGAGATAGTGCCAAACGTACTCCATGATGCGTCCGGCGTATCCGTCGCTGATGTCGGTCTCGAAGAGCCAATCGCGGAGGCGCTCGTATTGGGCTAGTGGGACTTCGCGGATCTTGTCTCGAGACAGCGCGAATTGCGAACAGCATGGTTGTGCCAGATATACAGGGTTGTGTGTCCGATTGGGGAAGATCTGATCCCATAGCTTGAGCGTGAAGAGATCTGCCGTACGTTCTGGGAATACTGCGTTTTCCTCTCGCGTTGGGTTCCACTTGATCCAGCGTGGACAGCCGGGGTACAGCTCACAGCGCATGTTGAAGTAGCCTGTCTCGACGACGTGGCGGCGTTGTAGGTTGTTCACCATGATTGCACCGTCCTTGTTCATGAGGACGTTGTTATGCCATGCCATGCGGCTGGAGTGGAAGAAGATTGTGACGTCCGAAAGCTTGTCGTAGTGCTCGACGATGTATTTCAGGTAGACCATGGCTTCGCGACCTTTGTTGCGATCGAGATGAAGTGGCGCATTCACGTCGTCCACAATGTAGATTGCCTTTGTGGTGATATCTTTTAATTCATTATGCAACCATGCAACTCCAGCGGGATCCTTGTCCAGACGCCCTACTACAATTGTTGTGGTCAAGTCGTCAAAGTTATCGGGCTTCTTTACTGCTAAGTCTGAATCTTCGAGATCTTCTACAATCTCAAACTCGTCGCTTGAGCTTAGCCATGTTGGCTCCGCTGAACCCGATGATGCGGTCTCATCAATTGGGGATCCTGTTGCTGTCGTCGTATGGCTTGGTATTGTTGTCAGTGCCGATGATGATGTGGACTTTGTTGAAGCAGGAGGGGGATATGAGACTGGCGAGTCCGTCGCAGCTTTTGTTGATGTTGATGTTGAGGATCTCGAGCTCGTTGATGACTTCGAAGAGGAGGACGAAGACGAGGACGAGGAGGATGATGACGATGATGTGGATGTACTTTTCGACGACGTGCTTGACTTCTTGATTGATATCCTATTCGCCTTCTCTTTCTCTAGCTCTTCCGGCGTCAAGCCATACGTAAATCCAAGTCCTTGCTTTTCCGGGTTATAGGGTGCTGCAGAATAGCCATCGAGGCTCGGTGGTCCAGGCGCCGGCGGTATCGGAATAGAGTATGTCTGATAAAACTGAAGAAGAACCCATACCGACACTATCGCTCCTACCAGCGTTCCGAAACCTCTTGCGCTGCGAAATGAAGACCGACCACCTGGAGAGCCCGGAGGCGTGTTAAACATGATGTGGGGCTAGCGACGAAAAGTTGAGATGAGGTGAGGTCAGTGGTTATGATCTCAAAAACACCATGACTTTCTGAGCGCAAGCAGCGAGGAACAATGCGAGGGGGATGCAGAAGTCGGCGACGAGGCAAGAATGAGTAGAAGTATACACAGTTTGCTGAAGTCGACAGGAGGAAGGAGACTCGCGCCATCTTAGGTCCTCTTGGCAAGGGCGCCAAGCCTTTTGACCACCATCCATCATCCCCGTTGGACGAGTGCCGGTGAACTATTTACTTGGGGTGCGACGTCCTTGCTAATGCTCTGGCATTGTCTATTGACTGTTCACTGTAGGTCATATGGATATGGAGAAGGCTACAGCAACGACGAAGCAAGGAATCATTCTGGGGGACGTGATGTATCTAATTTGGCCAATCCTCTATTTTCCTCATTTGTAATGACTCGCAGATACTCGATATCCCGAGTAGATACCCCTGCATGAAGCTGCAGCAGTACTCGGTCCTCCTCATTTCTGAAGTCAGAGATTTGTCTCGTTGCAGCTAAGGTAGAAGTAGAGGCTGTAGCAGAAAAGCCACGATTCAGGCTTCTGAGGAGGATGCGGTCCTGGTCACACACAGGCGCGAATGAGTGCCACGCAGGGAGATATACACAGTGATGCCAAGATGTGATACAGACCTCGTCGCGTCGCAGTACTGACTTCGTAATGGTCAGGAAGAAGGAGAATCTCAGTTGAGTAGTAGACCTGCCGTATCTATGACCAGCGAACCGCATGTCTTGAACCACTCGCAGGATTAGTAGCATCGACTTTGCGTCGTGAATGTGAATACCACGATCCATGAGGCGCATGATCCCGCATTGTCCCCATATCCCGTTAAGGCGTGCGGATATACGTTAGCTGAGGTATCAAGGACCGTGGTCTTTCCAGCACCAGCATTTTGCGACAGACTGATGGTAGTACAGACTGAGGTAGAGGGGAACATGGAGTGATTGCGAGGTATATGATATCTCGTTGATTATGCATGCAGTATCGTATCCTCTCGCTGCATAATTTGCGCAGGCAGCACGGTACTTTTGTCCCCCCCTGAGGCACAACGGCTCTCCTCTTTTCGGTGTCTCGGGCCTGTCCACTCGCGCGCAACGTAATAATCTATTTGGAACATCTTTACCTTTTCCGCCGCTCTTGCCTTCGTTGTACATTCACTTTCCAGTCCGATGAGCTGACCATCTTCTTCGGCATACACGTTCTCATAGTCAACGCCCTGGTCACTGATTTGCAGGTCCTTATACCGTCATTTTCGAGTCTCCCACTGGTTTCGCGCCGACACACGATAACGTACTCGAGACTCTGGAAGTCCATACGCATACACCATCTCCCCTACGACATGCCATCACTGGCTGGCCTTGTACGCCTTCTGCCAGCAATCGCAGCACTCTTCACGGCAGTAACAGCCGACCCACCGGCCTTCCACTCATCAGAAGCAGACGAATATGACAAAGGAGGGTTTGGCCTTTATCCTGAAATCAAGTACAAGACCACGGACCTCGTCGGAGCGCACATATTGAAACGGAAGTGGGACGAAAGATGTAACAAAGACAACAAATATATCTTTTTCTCACCAAGAGGTATGCTCGTTGGCCACCCCGGGCCAATGATCCTCGATCACGATGGCCAGATGGTCTTTCACACGGAAGCGTTTCCAATTGCGTACGGCCTGACGGTGCAAAAGTATAGAAGTGAAAACTATCTGACATTCTGGGCTGGTGACGACCAAGTTATCGGTCATGGTCGAGGGTCTTACTACATGGTATGCAGATAGTGCATTCCAGGAACACGAACTGTACAGCTTACTAACATCCTTCACAGTTCGACCAGAATTACAGGCAGTATAAGAAGATTGACCCCATCGGCAATCTAAGTGGACAGGCTATTACTGGAGACTTGCACGAATTCAAGATTACAAAGGACAACACCGCACTGGTCACATCATATGTGCAGTTACCCTGGGATCTTACCTCGGTCGGCCGGCCTGCAAACAGCTACATTTGGGATTGTATATTTCAGGAGATTGACATCGAAACAAATACGCTGCTCTTCGAATGGAGAGCAACTGAGCACTTTACCTTCGATGACTGCTTCAATCCTGTTCGCCAAACCGGTGCAGCGAACAACGCTTGGGACTGGTATCACATCAACAGTGTCGAGAAGGACAAGCATGGCAACTATATGGTCAATGCACGTTACTCTCATGCGCTTACCTATATCAATGGCAAGACTGGCGAGACGATATGGCACCTTGGCGGCAAGAACAATTCCTTCACGGATCTGTCAGATGGAAAGGCTACCAACTTCGCTTGGCAGCACGACGCACAATGGGTTGACGATTACAGTGCAATCACAATGTTCGACAACCACGCGTATTTTGCAGACCAGGTTACGCCAGCCCGTGGACTGAAAATTGCGGTCGATATGAAGCACAAGACGGCTGCTCTAGTAACAGAGGCTATACACCCGCAAGGATACATATCTGAGTCCCAAGGATCAGCCCAGCAATTGCCTAATGGCAATCTTTTCCTCGGCTACGGAAGTGCTGCAGCTTTCTCTGAATTCTCGTCCACTGGTGAGCTGCTCTGCGACATGCAATACGGTGCTCTTCACTATCACAAAGATGGCAGCTTCAGCCCCAGTGCGGTCATGAGCTATAGAGCTTACAAGAAAGATTGGGTTGGATATCCCTCGCAACCACCCAAAGTCAAGTTCGATGAAGGCAAGATGTTCCTCAGCTGGAATGGTGCAACAGAATTGAAGCAGTGGATCCTCGAGGGCACAAACTCGCTTGGCGCCTCTGCGAATGATTGGGATATGCTTGGGCACATTCCACGAACGGGTTTCGAAAGCAATATGACAGTACAAGAAGACATCTACCGCATTTTCAGATTGACGGCGATGGACAAGGACCAGAAGATGCTCGGTATGTGGATCGTTTACTCGGGTGGCGAGGTCAAGTCCATACCATATCCTGAAGCAAGTACTTCAAGAAGTCTTGGTCTTATCGTCTTTGGTGCGGTTCTATGCTTGGTTGTGATTGGTCTCTTCACCAGGCAGGCAGAGCTGCGGCACCGTCTTGCAGTCGCCCTTGGGTCGACAAAGCCTACCAAGTCTACGTTGGACTATGAAGACGTAGAGCGGATGGGGTTAGTATCGGAGCCGGAGGCGAAACTGTAGGCATGGCAAAGGACATGCATCATGAAAGGAGTATGGGGGAATATGCCTTGGATCAGTCAGGAAGACTTTGGAAGTGGCATTTAGTGCACAAATCATGGACATATGTTTAGCGTATATCGATGCATCACTCGACATGAATAATAGCATTACTATATCACTTCTCGTGGTTTTCTGTGTCGTTCTGAATCGGTTGCCTCTGGTTCGTCCACATGACTAAGGTATGACTTCGCAGCAGAAGATTCTAGGTCGGATTTAGGCCGGGCTTTACGCCGCTCCTCATTAGCTCATAAGCTCTTCATCTCTCACTTCCCTCTGCGCCCTCTGCTTCAACCTCAAACAACCTAGGACAGAATGACTACAACACTACGGCGACCTTTCGCCATTACCAGCGCTCTGAAGCAGATTGCCAAACCCGCCACCTTCAACGCACCTCTCCGCGCCACATTCCACCATCAAGCACCTACACCACTCGCCAAGAATACAGTCCATCCTTCCTCGGCATCAACGCCACTAGGCCTCCTCAGCTCATCGAGTCGAAATGCGTTCCGCCAGACATTCCGCCGTTACCAATCATCGTATCCCTCGGTTGGCGTCAACACTGGCGACTTCAAGCAACGATTACTATATGGTGGCGCAATCTTCGGAGGCACTCTACTTGCCATCAACTTAGTCTTCAACCGCGAGACGCGGGAAGATGGTGGTATGCCGCCGTTCGAGCGCAGCTACCTAAATGAGACATTCATGCACACGGGACTTGGTATTGGCATAATTGGAATAGCTGCAAGTGCACTACACAGGAGTGGATGGTCTGTCAGGCTTATGTCTGCAAACCCGTGGGTTGTCATGGGATTGGGACTTGTTGGCTCGATTGGATCGATGTACGCCACATTCAACACTGCACCTGAGAAGTAAGTCGTCCTAGCTAGCTATTTGGTAACTTTCATGCTAATGCTATAACAGCTACATCCCCAAGTACGCCTTTTGGACCGCCTTCAACGTTACTCAAGCCGCACTCCTGGCTCCTCTCTTCTTCATGCAACCCGCCATCCTGGCTCGTGCTGGCCTTTACACCGTCGGTATGATGGGCTCCATCGCCTTCGTCGGTGCCACCGCAAAGACAGACAAATACCTCTACCTCGGTGGCCCTCTCCTCGCCGGTGTCGCCATCGTCGCGCTTTCCGGTCTCGCGCCCATGGTCATCCCCGCCACCGCAACAAGAGCGCTCATGTTCACTGAGAACATTTGGCTCTACGGTGGCCTTGTCGTCTTTGGAGGATTTACTCTTTACGATGTACAGAAGGTGCTCAAGCACGCACGCATGGCACAAGCTGGTATTGTCAAGCGTGACCCTGTCAATGAAGCTATCAGCCTTGAGTTGGACTTCATCAATATCTTCGTGAGATTGGTGCAGATTCTGGGCATGCAGCAGAGGAGGAAGTGAGTGGGTATGACGAGTGGATGATGATGGTTTAGTTGGAACGACGTAATCGTAATGAACAAGATACCGTCGAGATGAGAGAGCCAGAGAGGTGTGAATCGGTAGGATAGTAGAGTACAATATTTCTCGGAAGGCTAAATATCATAGTCAAAGCCGATTCTCTTCTCCATTCGAAGTCCCAGACCTGCAGTGCTTGCCGTATATCGAAGAGTCCACGGGCTACATCACCTCCTCCATTCGTGTAGATCCTCGCCAACCTTTGCACTCGTCCATGTCCTATGCAAAACACCCAACAAGCATTTTTCAAATTTTTGTCTCCACATCGAACGTCGACTCTTTAATTCCTGCGCCAGCATGACCATCGCTCCTTCACTAGTTCTGTTTCCTCTCCTCCCTGTCCCTTCCTTCATTTCCATGACCAGAACTCCTCAGAACCAAGTCCCACGCCCCCTGACCCACTCCCACTAACACCACGCACCCCACCCCACCGCCTCCGCCGCGCCCTTCCCAAACACCTCCGTCTGTCCAACAAAATCCCAAATCACCCTCCCGCCATCTCCACCAGCCGGGTCGTCCTTGAGGTCAAACCCCTCGGCATCTCCTACACCACTACGGCTCGCACCAGGCACAACACCGACCGCCCGGCCCCAGATGTCTGAATCACAGGCTATGCGCATGGCGACATTGACGACGTCGGCTATGCTCGCGACTGCCAGGCCCGCTTTCTGCATGGCGTTGGAGATGGATGTAGAGCTGGACGTGGGGCCGAGCATACCTGTCGCCACCCACGACGGCGCTATCAGGTTGGCGCGGAGTGCGTAGGGGAGCTGCGGAGTGTATGCGCTTGAGCGCATGGAGGTCGACTCGGCGGAGGTGGTGGTAGTGGTGGCTGGAAGTAGGGTGTCAGGAAGGCTTGCATACCGCACGCTTTTGAAGAGCCCGCGGACGCTGAACTTGGAGAGGGTGTAGAGTGCTGTGAGCGAGGTGGGTGGGATGGCGTAGGCGGCGAGGGAGCCGAGGAAGATGAGCTGTTTGGTTTGTTTCGGCTTCTGCTTTTCCTCTTTCACCTTCTCCTGCTCCTGATTTTGCTCCTCTCCCTGACACTCCCCCTCAGTTCCACGTTCATGCGTCTGCTGCTGCTGCTGCTGCTGCTGCTGCTGAACACCCTCGCCACCACGCTGAAAGTAATGCAACGCCAATACAGTCGTGTAGTAGGCTCCTCGCACATTGACCTCGAGTGCTTTAGTCTCTGGCTCGGGCAGATCTTCTCCAGGTGCGAGATCAGGCGGAAAGCAGACGGGGAGGAGTGAACCACCTGCGATGCCAGCGTTGACGACGACGATGTCGAGACTATGATGGCGGGAGGTGGCCAGAGTGCATTTGAAGGCGGATTGGAGGGAGGAGAAGGAGGTGACGTCGGTGTGGTGGAAGGAGACGCTGGCAGGGAGTTGGAGTGTTAGTTGGAAAGAGAATTGGGGTGGTGGTGGTAGGTAGTGAATGATCCGAGAGTGGGGAAGAAGGTAGCGAAGGTGGGAGAGTGCTCACTTGAAGCCTTCCTTGGTCAGATCGTGTGCCGCTTTGATGCCCAGATCAGCGTTGATGTCTGCAATCGTGACGATGGCTCTGGATGTGTAAAGACGTGGTCAGCGACTCTTCATAGTCTGCCTCAAACGCGATGTGCTCTAGTCAACGTACCCATTCTCGGCCATCGCAGTCGCGATTCCAAGACCGATTCCATCGGCACCGCCAGTGATGAGGACGGCGCAGCCAGCGATCTGGGTGAGATCGACTGTTTTCCCGAAGTCGACGGGATTGGCGAGGGAGGGCATGATTTGTGGATGGATAGAGAATCACTGTATTGCTGGAGCAAGGTTGATGAGGGGGATGTTGTTGATTGTGAGGCAGAGACGAAAGAAGTGGATCCGTAGAAGAGAGGCGAAGAGGTTGATGTGGTGGAAGTGTGGAAGTGAATCAACAGATGTGAAACGTGAAATCAAAATATGAAACAAGGACGTCACTACAAACACCCTGTGTCATTTCTCGCTCTCGAAATAGGAGATCTTCACGAAGACTTGTCGATCTGATCATGACAATGATATCTCGCAGAGAGATTCAATTCTAACCACGATCATTGATGTGGTGGTGGCCGGCGACACTTATTAAAGTGCAGAACGAAGCACTACTAAAACAGGTAGTTTGACTTTTGTGTTTGATTTTTGAATATGCGTACCACCTCTATTCCTTGCGTTCAGAGTACATATTAGATCCTGGAAGCCACCGAGCTTGGTGACTTCTACACGCGAATAAATCTTCTCCACACCGTTTCCCAATGCGAATTGCGAATAACCAAGATGCCCCAACTCTGACGGGTTGCGCTTCGATCTTTACAAGCTGCGGCGCCTCCTCAATCCTCATTCTTCCGACTCTCCGATCAAAGCTCTCTCTCCTTGGCAGGGCGATAGTCGGCATATAGGGATGCTTCTTCTCCTGACTCGCCATCGCAGGCCGCCATCAAAGCCACGTGGAGCTCCTCATCGTCTTCATCCTTGTAGACAGTTCCGCTCGAGGTTTGTGTTTCATTAGGCTGCGTCATCACCTCGGTTTGTGGCAACGCTCCGATGGACATTCCCGCTGTAGCAGGCTAAGAACCGAGGTGCGGGTTCGCTTGCTCCTCTTCTGTGCCACCAACGTACGGCAACGCCGTTGGGACAGCATACATCTCGGCCGGCCACAAAGATGACGCGCCTACAGGCTCCACGACCTCTTCGTTCTGCGTCGATTGTTCCATGGACATCGCTTCCACCGCAGGCTGAGCGTCGAGGTATAGGTATGGTACTTCCTCTGCGCCAACATCGCAATTCGGCCTCAGCGCCATGGGGATCTCGTGACCATTTCCACCGTGAGAAGGATATTCGCGCGGCAGTGGCGCTCCAACAGGCTCTGCTGTAGCAGGTTGATGCTCACGGGATGGCCACGCCTGCTCTTCTCCCGTTCGCAGAGGGAACAACGGGGCTATTTCGTCGAGATCCGCGACGGGGTTGTACGGTTCTTCCGCGGGCTGCGACAGCTCCTGGTTTGGCACCGCCTCGACAGCCGCACTTGGCGTTGCAGGAATACTGCGAGTCCGATCCGCGGTCCTTTGTCGCTTCGACGCTATGTCCCAGTGGTTCTGTTTGCTTGATTCCGCACTTACGTCATCGTCGAAGACGAGGTGGCGGTGGGCGGTACCGTCCTCGGACTGGACCGTAGTTCTCTTCCTTGGCTGCAGTGAGGGTTTGATAGCAACAGTCTGCAAGGCCCCTTGAGCTGGGAGCGGGGCGGCAGATTGCGCAACATTGACGTAAGAGTTCTGGACTGGACCGTTGTTGAAGGTGCTTCCAGTGAAGGCACCGTAATAGACTGGACCGTTGTTGATGGTGCTGCCACCAGGGGGGCCGTGGGAGACCGGAGCCGAAGGGTAGTGCATTGGAGGCTGCTGCGGTTGGTACCGTGCAGACACGAGGTGATTGACAGGCATGAGTTGAGGCTGCTGATGACTGGCGGGGACAAGCTGGGTTTGGAGCTGGTGGTGGATTGGGCGGTTGATTGCAGCTACCTCGGGCTGGTGCTGTGGGTGATTGGGGCGGGGAACAGAGGGGACATGAAGCTGCTGCTGGCTGTACGGAGCCTGCTGAACCTGGGCCTGCGAATAGGCGAGGCGGTCGACAGGAGCCCCCTGGGGATGGTGCCGTGGGTAGTTTTGGCGCGAGGCTTGTGCTTGCTGATTGGCTGGCATCGCGCGTGTTAAGCCCTTGTTGGACTTGATCTGACTGCTGACTGAAAGGTCAGATATCGCTAGGGAGAGTGCCGTAGAGATTCAGATTAAACTTACAATCTTGTACTATAGTTACCACCTGACGCTAATGCTGCTGTTCAAGTTTGAATAGTATATGTCTTCACTTAATCCAAAAGTCTCTTGAAGACGTAGCGTGTTGTTCTAAGACTGGTATCAACTGTCTGGCGTTCGCTTAGATAGAAAGCTAGTCAAGACGCTCAGAAAAGTAGTGTGTGTATGTCAGTAGTTTTCGGTTGTGAAGGATACCGTGGGAGGAGGAGCGCTTATATAGGTAGTCTTCCCTTACGCTCAGAGTGGCGAAAAAGTCAACCTAAAGCAGTGTCATCGGGACCAGATAGACTCTCTCTCTTACGCTCAGACTTGATTCCAGTCACAGTCTCGACGTGCTCACTGGTCAGATGTGCCGTGCCGACAAAGACACCTGCCAAAAGCCCTAGTCCGGCAAGCACCGTGTACATAATCCACATGTTCTGCATCGCAGAAGCATACGCTTGCTTGACTGCTTCCTGCTGGACAGGGTTTGTCAATTGACCAGCAAGAGCGACATTCGCAGCAGCTTCCTTGCCAGACACCTCCTGCACAACAGCAGCTGGCAGCCCAGCGCGTGCCAGACGTTCAGACTGTCCGTCCATGCTATTCTGAAACACCGCTCCTCCAATTATGACACTGATAGCAACAAAAATGCTTCGTATAAAGTTGAAAGTCGAGGTTGCCGTAGCGACGTCTTCCTGTCTCGAGCGAGTCTGAAGAGCAATAAGAGGTGCCTCGAAGAGCATGCCAGAGCCAAAGCCGAAGAAGATCGTCACTCCGACGATTTTCCCGATAGAGGAGTTGGCGTCGAGCGTGATGAAGGTGCCTAATGCCGCTGCGTGCAATGTCGTGCCGATCCAGATGAGCTCCTGGAATCGACCGGTCTTGTGGATGATGAAGCCGGAGAGGACCCCTATGAGTGCTGTAGCTACAACCAAAGGTATTAATAGCACGCCAGACATGATTGGCGTTTGTTGCTTTGCTGCTTGTAAATATAGTGGCACGTAGTACTCCCCAGGAATGAACGCCACCCCGTGAAACGCTGTCACGGCGAGTGCCGCCACATTCGAGCGGTCCTTGAAGAGCTCCAGCGGAATTAGTGGGTATCGTGCGAGCTTTGCTTCACTATACACAAATGCACCGAGCATACACGTTCCTATCGCGATCAGGCAGATGACCTTGGCACTCGACCACGCATACACGACGCCGCCGAAGTCGAGTCCGAGGAGTACCATGAGAGAGAATGCGAGAAAACTGAATAGGCCCCACCAATCCATGGCTTTTATGCCGTCGCGGAAACTGGTTTTCTCGTGTTTGATGTCGAGGAAGAAGAAGAGGAGGACGAATGCCAGGCCGGAAATGGGGAGGTTCTATGCCAGACTTAGGATATATCAATACAGATTTGGAATGTTCTTACCAGATAGAAGACCCAGCGCCAGGATGCGAGACTCGCAAAGACTCCTCCCAATGGTGGTCCCAAACCTCCAGCAAGCGCCCTATTCAGCATGATTAGCTTCGCTATGGCAGCCATGCATGAATCGAGTCAAACTCACCAAACCCCCTCCGTAACACCCATCAACAAACTCCTCATCTTCATACTAAACAAATCACTAATAACCACATGCACTAACAGTATCAAGCCACCCCCAGCCAACCCTTGGACCGCCCTCCCTGCAATCAACACGTTCATCTCCCTCGCACTCCCACAAACCGCGCTCGCGGCCGCAAAAATCGTCACAGCCGCCAACATGATCGCCTTGCGGCCCCAAATATCGCTCAACTTGGCCCATACTGGAGCCCCGATCGCGTTGGCGATGAGGTAGGACGCCCCGATCCAGGTATACCCGGTTGCGGAGTTCAGCTCGTGGGTTATCACGGGCACTGCGGTGGCGACGATTGTGGCGTCGAGGGCGGCGACGAAGAGGGAGAGGAAGAGGGCGAGGAGGATGAGGGAGATGCGGATGCGGGAGCGGGAGCCGGGGTTGGGTGTGTCGATGCCTAGCGTGTTGGCTTTGTCGAGGCTGGAGTTTTCCGTGATGCCTGGAGGTATGGTGGTTTGCGGCGGGGATTGCTTGGGGTCCCCGGAGATGGGATTACTGGGATGAGCTTTTCCCATGATGATGATGATTGCTGTGGAGGACGTGGATGTTGGGTCCGGGTGCAAGGTGCAAGTGGCGATGGGACGTGCTGCAAATTGTTGACAGGTAGTGTGATAGCAATAATCACAGCAATAGTCACACTTTGCTCTTTCCTTCCTCCTTCCTCCCTTCTTCCAATCTTCAACAAAACACAAAAGAAGTCACGGCCGTCGTCCACGCGATGCTCTTCTTCCTCAGCTCCACAGTATTTCACTTTGCTCAAAATGATTACATTTAGCACCTTATAAGTCACAGCAAAGAGATTACAAGTGACATTCAGGTTTCGACTCTGGTCAAGCAAATCCGGCGCGCCCCGTCTGTGCGCGCGCCCGGAGCCGCCCGTCCGCCAACCTACCTACCTTAAACTGGTCCGGGCTCGTCTACTGCACATATACATGATACACCCAAAGTTGCCGGTGATGAGAGTGTGTAAGATCTCCCGTGATTGTATGTATTGGAGTAGCATAGCATGGTGACTGGATATGCAGCGTGTTTGACCGCAGCGCAGGGTGCAAAAGTGCGGAGTCGAGGAAGTTGCGGCCGATACTGTACTCTACATACACACTCCAAAAGTCACGCCCTTTTTTTGTCGTCGTTTCATGCACTATGAGTGAATACTATACCGAGCAAAGGCTCGGGCGAGAAACAATGGAAGGTAACAGATGAATCGGATCAGAAAACCAGGCAAGTGCTTGCTATTATACATGAAAAAGAAGCTTCAAAAACTGAACAATATTACTGGACGGTGGCAGAGTGGTAGCAGTTATCTCATTGATCGTTTAGCCCTCGATCCACCTGCAAGTCCTGTCCTGTGCTATCATGATCTTGGGCTTGGTTCGAGAATCGCCGCGCCTGTCCGATGTTCAGGTTCTGGGGACAACCGGTGTGCTTCCTGCCTGCCGCCATTCTTCATCGTCCAGCGAGCCCTGTGCAGCTTCCCCAGTAGTGCCCGCATCGGCATCAGCATCGGCATGCGCATATTCATCTCCATTTCCATTACCCTTCCCACTCCATTTTGCCAAAGAGATATATGTATGCATGGGTATCTTGCCTGCCTGCCTGCCCAGGCTACCCTTTCCTACCCAGTATGAAAGTTGACATAGAGATCGTGAAACAGTATTCTTGAAAGAGAGTCGTGGGTCTGGCATTATTATTGTGGTGTATGTGGTTGTAGTGAGGTTCCATGAGGAGGAGGAGAAGGTGTGATAAGGTGTGGTGTGGTGTGGTGAGCCGGTGGTGTGATTGGGACAGAAACAGGAGAGGAGAGACTGTGTTGTATGATGTGGTGAGGTGAGGTGGTGAGTATGTGGCGCTGGTTAGGAGGCGGTCGAGGAGATTGTCGAAGGGTATGTGGCGGTGAACAGAATGCAGTCAAGGAGACTGTCGAAGGATACGTGCCCGGGGTGTGAGGTTGAGTTCCTTCGAGATCCGATGTGATTGTGCTGGTTCTATTTGTGATGGCTCACACAGCTTGACGTCAACATAGTGCAGCCACGGTTGTACTGCTGTTCGACGTCCTTGGGCAATTCGATACAGTATGATTCTTGAGTCTCCTGAGATCTTGTTCATTTGCGAAGTCAATTCGCGGAACGGGTTGGGGTCTTGCTGGTTGTTATTCTTCCTCTTTCATTCCTCTCGCAAGAGCATCTTGGAATGTTTGAGGTTGGGAGCCCGCCCCTTCATCAGGACTGCTGTCGGGTGACGACTACAAAAGCAGTGAGAGGTGGCTCTTGGGATCGGATGAAGTCAAGTCAACTAACCCTGAGGTGCCAGCTGCTCTGCTGTGAAGTTGTCTTTGGCATATTGTTCGCAAGCCTGTGGTATATTGTATGAGCAGTGTCACATGGTCACACAACTTTCCCAAGCTACATACCTTTGCTGGCTTGCCAACTTTAGCACCAATGACCTTCCATTTGCTTGCATCGTATTCTCGAATTGCTTTCAGAAGAGCCTGACTCTGTGTGAGCAAGATGCTGGTGTCAGTGAAGCAGCCACGTTTGAAAGACGACAGCGCTACCTGATGAGGGAGGGACTGTAGGCAAAGGGAAGAGTTTCAAAGATGTAACTAACCTCGTCTTCTGCGAATTCGGCGTAGTGCATGTCCTGAAGGTGTTGTTAGCTTCAACTTCAATCTTGAAAGGTCGTGATGGAAATGATGCCTACCTTGTACCAGTGCTTCTTGACACTACCTTCGGTTCTGTTTGGAAAGGACTACCAAATAATTAGCTTCAGCAGTCAGCTTTGCACAACAACCATGCCTACCTTTGCGATAGTTGCCCAGCTATCACCATTATCTCGCATGACCTTCAGTCGTTGCTCTTCAGCAGGAGTCCAAGGCGTGTTGACTCTGCTCTTCTTCACAATTGGCTGACTCATGGGTGAAGGAGCAGACGTCGACTGGGTCAGCGGAGCGCCCATGCCCATTGACGTTGACATTGGCGGAGGCATTGAGCTCGACAAAGGGCTTTGATCAGGGATCTGCTGTCCCATGAAGCCTGGAACACAATCTGCATCAGCGTAGGAGGTGGATGTCGACGTTGCAGAAAGCACAGAGGGCAAAGTAGTGGCGCTCGTACTGTAAGAGTCATCTGACATGCGACGCTTTCGAGGATTGTGGCTCGTGTGCAATGGAGGAGGAGCGACCAATGGTGGGATTGACATCGCTGGAGGTCCCGGAGGGTGGACGTAGTAGCTTCCTTCTTGGTGTGGTGCTAGGTGAGGTAGTGTGTGGTGCCCGGTCGAGTTTGAGTACTCTGTTGGTAGCATGTGAGGTGGAAGGTGAGGTGACATTGTGGGAACATAGCCGCCAGTAGCGCGGTGGTGTGTGTAGTGTTGTGGTCTGCTGGGTATTAGCTTGCGCCATCTTCGGCTACATGGAGTAATCTGAGTGCTAGATTACTGTCGAGCGCAGAGCTATATTCTAGATGTGCACGAGACTAGACAGATGATCGAATGACAGTTCAAAGACTTACTGTGTATGCTCTGCATAGCCATGAGTGCTGTACAGGGTATGTTTGTAGTCGCCCATGGTGGCGGTAAAGGTAGCCAGCGTGAATGTGTGTCGAGTGGTAAGTACCGGCTTCAAATTGGTCTCCCAGTTTCTGGTTGATTGTGAATGTGCCAGTGATTAGGTGATAGGCCTGAGCAAATCCCGACACAGCCGCGACACGAAGGGTATGGTAGGTGTGTAGTATTGTTTGCAGATTAAGTACAGCTGAAGAGATCCGAACCAGACAATCGGTATGCCGTTTGAGGAGGAGCAAGCAACAGATGCGGTCAAGATGCAGAAGTAGTGAGGTGGAAGAAGATTGCGGGGAAAGGTATTAGGTACAGGTACGAAGGTGTAGGTCGCGGGCCCTGAAGTAGATAAGGTAGTTGCGGGTGGAAGTCAGTAGCCAGCTGGTAAATGGTATTTCTCGCTAGGTATATCGACTTTGATGAGGGTGCTGGAGAAGTGACTTTGTGTTCTTTGTGGTGTGCAAGAGGTTGTGATGCGATTGAGCTGTATGTCGCCCGGTCGCCTCTCTCTTTGCGCTGGAATTTGACGCGCAGGAACGATCTGAGCCTCGAGTCGAGCCTTTACAAGCAGCTTAGCGAGAGCCCTGAGCCTAAATTGCGCCGTCGTCGCGTGAGACTTTGTACGAGACGTGTGAGAGGAGACGTCAAGATGTGTAGATGCTGAAGACAGTGTTGACAGTTGGACGGAGTGACAGGGTCAGACGAGTGGCATGATGGCATTATTCATACCAGCAAGCAGAAAAGAGGAGCGAACCCTGTCAGACGCCCAGAATAATGGGGATGGGAGGATGGAGAGCAGGAAGCGAAAGAGGAGTTGCCCACGAATCCACGATTCCAAACGACCCCAATAATTTCGACACTCGGGCCCTCTGACAGTTGAAGCGTTCGAAAAAGCTGAGCTGATGAGTGCGGGGAAGGTGAAAGAGAGCACAAGGCACAGGCTGGGGGAGAGTGGACGAGGCACAGCAAAAGGCGTCAATGCCCAGGCTCCAGTCCCTCCAATTCCAAATCCACGAAGCCAGCCTACCTACTTTCGGCGGCCTGCGCTGTGGTTCAAAGCCGTCAGCCGTGCAGCTGCTTCGTCTGCGGCATCCTTCGCCAATCATAGTGAGAGTGCAGAGAAGCAAAGAGGAGGATAGAAACGCCACCGATGTAAGGCGAGCCAGACCAGAGACGAGAGTCCAGCAGGCCCGGGGCCGCGGCTGGAGAAGTCAACAGATACATCGCCTGATCTGTTCTGATGCGGTAAGAGGTGAGATGGAAAAGTGCGGAGCCCCAGGCAAGACGACGCGGGGATGTGGCTACCAGTGTTATACAGCCAATCATGTCGCAGATCCGATTCAGAGTCTCTGGAGTAGTTGGGGAAAACGACCCACTTCCGATGCTCTGGTCCTGTGGAAAAAGCCACGCGACAAGCTATTGCTCGCCGTCTGACTCCGTGAACCAGATCTCAGTATATGTCACTCAATCCTGCAACTCGATGCGCTTCTTGCTAGGCTAGCAGCAAGATGGGCGCTGCTAAACTTGCTAAACTGCTGTATCGAACTCCTTCATCTCACTTTTTATCGTCGACCGATGCCGAGCTTCAAAGTTAGCACTTTGCAGAAAGTAGGGCAGGTTCCGCGATAGTTGCTTACTGCTTTTGCGCTTCCATGATCAGCGTGTAGGGCTGTCCTTTCCAGCTGAAATCTTGGCGACTAGAAGCGATTTGGTCGAGCTCGCGGTAATGCTGCCAATCTACCAGTCGATCCATCATAATCGACAATCGACCTTCGAGATCGACCCTGTATGTCAGAGCATGTCTAAAATAGAAAAGCATTTGCAACTCTGGAGTGTTCGAGATGGAAATCGATACACCATCATCGACCCAGGGAGCTGTCATTGTTGATCTCTACCTGCTGCTTCACTGCTGTCACCCGGATATGCGGAGCATAGAAGCTTAAAGCCTACATCTCGGATCGATACATGGAAGAAAGATGAAGCGGAAGTCATGCTAACAGTTTGAGGCGGCCGACAGCTGTCACCCGGATATGCGGAGCATAGAAGCTTAAAGCCTACATCTCGGATCGATACATGGAAGAAAGATGAAGCGGAAGTCATGCTAACAGTTTGAGGCGGCCGACGAACTGAATCCAAAGGTGGTCCAAGTGTCAAACACTCGTCATGGTATTGGTCCTATCATACGGTGTGGCGTGCGCAGGCAATCATTGGCTCTTAGAGCGTGCCGTCTGACTGCTCTTTGAACGATTGCTTGGGCGAAGATTTAGACTTCCCTCCTCGATCTTCGTCTAGCTTAAGTTGGGCGCCAATGGCCATGTGTGAGTGCGGAGGCTTTGTAACGATGTCATGTCAACCGCAGACTCTCCGACGATGGTGGGTGAGCATCCTTCGCTTAAAGGTTATTCCGGTAGCCGAGGTTATTTCGCTGTTCATAACGATCCATGGGAAGCAGTGGCTGCATAAATGTTTATACATCTAAACAGCATTGAAAAACAAACTACACTGCTTGAGTGGCGGAACGCCAGTTACTTTAGAGGAAGATCTGCTCCAGACATGCTCAGCCATTAACACAAGATTGTCAGGTCTTGGGACCCCGACTTCAGAATGCCAACGGGTCAGAGCTTATGTATTTCCCAACAACACTCCACCTCTTCAATCGACTTCTAGCCCCACAGCAAGCTCCTCAACTTCCGCATCCACCCTGTCCTGAGCCCCGAGAGCCCTTCTCACTCTCATCTTTCCTTTCGGCGTGCTGATCATCCTATCCGCGAGGAAGATTCCAAGTGGATTCCTCGCCTTCTCAGCATCATACTCCTCCTTCGTCTGTTTCGTCCTCTTCGCAGTGATCACCTCCATCTCTGCGGCGGCCTGGAGAGACAGTTCGCGCACCTTGAACTTCTTTTCCAAGCGCTCGACAACTTCGCCGGGCACATCGCCATAGAGCTGAAAGTGGGCAGCGGGACAATTGAGAGCAAGTAGAGCTGAGGACATGTTGTAAGCTGTCTCGCAGAATCTTCTGACATTTGCCTTCGTGAGCGTCATGCGTGTCTCGCAGCGATCGAGGCAGACAGATGGTGCACCTTCTGGGTTTGCAAGCAGAGCGTCGACCGCAGCACGATTCCGTTCCAGCTCGCCAGATACGGATGAGATGTAGCGAATCTTGAGGAGACGAAGGTCGTTGGGACCATTGTTGAGAGCGTTGACCACATGAACGATGTTGCCTTTGACGACTTCAATCATTTTCTCGCGGTGGCGGTGTTGCAACGGAATGTTTTCGCGGATGACAATGTTGAGATTCCTGATCTTTGGCAGATATTTCGTGTTCATATTGGCTCTGAAGAATTGGCGTGGATCGAGGAAGCTGCCCATTTCATTGATTGGGATCAGGAAGGTGTTCTTCGAGAAGAAGGCCACATTCGCTTCATGATTGAGCTGTTTGTTGGCGAGGAGGAGGCCGTGGGCATCTATAAGACGCTGGAAGCCGTGGACATTGTAAAGAGGGCTGCCGGGACTGATCATGAGGCGTTCTTCAAGGCCATCAATGTGATTGCGGGCGCCATAGGAAGGATCCTCTGCGTAGGCCAACAGCTCGTCGTCGTATTCTTCCTGTTGCAAAGGAGTGAAACGGGCCGTGAGGAGGATTTCGTAGATCTGTTGCTGACTTAGCTTCAGGCAAACAAATTACAGCTATCACTGTTTACTGACCTGGTTTCTGATCTCACGAGGAAGATTGAGGAAGTCAAGGACACCATTTGGCATGGGAATATGTGCTTTACAATGGTGCTTGTGGCGTGGAAAATGTGCTCTCTGGCAGTCTCGATTGCAATACCAAGTCACTCTGCATTTGCTACATCTGCTTGTGCCAGGATTACGGCATGAACCGCTTGCGCAGCGACCATTCGAGGACATTTTGTGACGAAGATTGTCACGGAATTTCGAGCAAGATGATGAGGAGATAAAGGAAAGGTCGTCTTGGTGTATTGTGAACAAATGAGGAGGAAGAAGAGCTTGTACAAACGAGGAACGCGCTAGCTGCGCCCTGCAGCTAATCGGTTATACTTGCCAGGAATGTCAGCCAGGTGACGAGATGACTGTTTCAGACTGGCTGAAACACCAAGGTTCGCGACATCAGGATCTGATACAAGCCAAGGAAGTCTAATCCAGCGAGCTTTCTCAAAGTACCGCATTTGCTACGTTGTCTATAACAGCTTGAGACACACCGACAAGCATGCAACGTACAAACACCCGTGGCCGCTCAAGCTGTGAGTTGGCTTTGGGAATTTGCCGCCTTTAGCAGCCACGGGGATTTGCTGGCGAGGAGCTCAGATGGTACGACGACGCTGCCGCGTGTTGAAAGTTTGATGACAGGGATTGAGTGATGTTTGACGCGGTAGGATTTTCATCGACAGGCTTGCTTTGAGCTTCAGAGAGCCCTGCAACTCGACTTCCTATAGAGCTTGTCCGCCAAGATGCTTGCATTGCGAAGATATCATTGATTTTATCCGACAAGCTGGTCATCTGGTCACACCACTAATACGGGAAGCGTGTCTGGCTGAGCTGCGCTTGTAGTCAAAACTCGAAAGATAGACTTTAACTGTTATATGAAACAGGAACGTCGAAGATTCGCATAGAGCGGCTTGGATACTGTCTTTTGAAGCAGGAGGGAATGCTCTGGGTACATGTTGCGAGACTGCAGGTAAACACAGCCCAGATGTTGTGGTCGGGGATGTGCGAACATGACTCGTGCTCTCGTCTTACGCCTCCAAAACATTCATGCAACATCAGAGAGCAGAAAAGCTGAACGTGTCCAGGCTGGTGAGGGAGTGATCGTAAGGTAGCCTTTGCAACGCTGTTCCCAGCTATTTCTCTACACACTTGTGCTATCTCACGCTCGGAGCCTCTACACAGGAAGAGGAACGTGATGGCTTCAGCTAGCTAAGCTAGCTGTCGCTAGCGAAGTCTACAATACTTCATGTCCTACAACCTATAGGCCGCGACGGTGCACCGCATGCAGAGGATCTCACTGCATGTCCAAAAGTCTTTCCGGATCTTGCTTCCAGAACAGCATGGTAATTCGTACCGTTGTACTTTACCTCTCCGACACTACCTTGTCCTTCGCACTATTCCAAATACAGGGCGAGCTACCCTAAGCTACTCCAAACATCCCGGCTTGGAAGACACAGCTGTGACACTGTGACAGCGCGACTCCATGCTCTTGCTGCAATTGCCCTATGGGCGCTCGACCGTTGATGTCGCTCCTCGTTCCAAACGTTGTCTCATGGCTATTACAGTATGGTGTGATGGATATCCTGAGTGCGTGTAGTCAAGCTTGCCGGGTGGTGATGCATAGTCTTGAGCTATGTCCCTCACCGAGTTGCTCCAAGAGCCCTTGCTAAATTGGATCGGCATCTATGGCTTTCGGTGGCGGAATCATGATGGTCCACTATGCCTACTACTATTTGTCAAGTACAGTACAAAGCGAAGGCTATATCGCGCAATCGTTCTCGTGACGCTTTTGCAGGCATATACTGACGAACCTGTGCAAGGAAGGGAAGACTAACATTCGCTGAAGCATTACTATGTATGTGGCATCAGCCCAACGACCAGGCAAGGCTGCCATATGTGATCACTATGCCATTCAATAGGTACAATTCTAGCACTACTAAAAAGTCAAACCCTTCAGCGGCGATATTCTTCGGTCTACGCCACGAAAGCCTTCTCCTCCAAATAACGCCACTACTCAAGCATATCAACAAAATTAGTACAGCCCGACAGATCCCCACCCAAACTGGTCCGACTGGTCATGCATCGCCAGTCAATCTCGGAGGACTATTTGCGATTCCTGCCGAGCTATACGCAGGAGCAGATACCGGGGCAGCCGCAGTTTCAGCAGCAGTATCAGCAACCGCATTCGCCACCGGTGGAGTTGCAGACGAATCCGGTGTAACATGAGATGGGAGGCAATGAGGTTGTGCAGGAGGCGTATATGGGGCTAGCAAGTGGATATATAGGTCCCGGTGGTCGGCGTCATCAGCAGCATTAAGGTGGAATCATAGTCAGTCATACGATTCTGCAATACGGCAGGTCAATACATTCGCGGTCAACAGTGCAGCAAGTATGCGATATGGGCAGATCTCGTAAGGAGAGCGGTATCAAATTACCTCAGTCACCTCAAGGGTTCATACTCTTGTGATACGCTTTTCTGGATTGCACTTGATTGTGTTAGTTTGTGGTTGAAGTTCATTCTCGGATCAGCAGACTCTCATGCGGCATTGTGTCCATCTGTGAAACATGTCACAGTGAAGGACGATGTGATACTGTTGATATTTATGATCATGACAGCCAAGAGATCTGCCTCGATGATACACTACAGAAACGTGGGCGCTAACGGCAGGAGACAGCGGTCCCGTCGCCGATGACGCATTCGAGAGCACGAGGCAGGAGTACCAGCGAGAAAGTCTAACGGCACTCCGCGCTGAGGTGCTCCATCTCTTTTCTCCAGTTTCAGATTTCATCTCTCTTGTTGCAACCTTGTCGCAAGCAAGCCGCCGCTCATTCCATACAATTCTTCCATCGAAACGTAGCGACAGAGCAAGCGTCAATCTTAGCGATCAAATTGGCAAAGACAAAGTCGAATCAACAAGATCTACACTGCGCGCGACCGCAGCTGTCGCAAAAAACAAGAAGCAGCTGCGCAAGTTCAGAAACACTCCGTTCATTGCCCGGTATATCTCGCGCGTTTATTGGATATAGGCACACCGGCCGGAGCGCTTCGCAAGATTCTCAATTCGTCCACAGCCTCGAGTTATCGTCCATTTCCACCAAGACTTCCGAGGATATCGACCTCACTTCCAATTTCATGTCAAGAACTGACCACGCATGATATTTGATTACCACAAGACCCATAGAATACTCTACTGCCGCCAGCGTTTATCCTTACCAGATGCCGGGTCGTGACTATACCCGTGCATTCGAGTTGTTCCAGCTGTCCCTCGATGATGGATACCACTGGAAGCCTCAAGCGGATGGCTTGAGAGGACTGGCTGGACTTCAAACACTACCTGGCGATCTGTGGAAGAGAGGTCTCATGGAACATCAGGACAATGACTTTGTACAAGGACCTCGACTCGAGGCAAGAGTATTCAAGCTGGATTCTACAAGGCACATTCGAACAGGAAGTCCCAAGCTTGAATATGGACCACCTACACTTGATACCACGAAAGGGATGCACACAACCCAGTCGAGCATTCTCGAATCGTCAAAGCGCATCTTACAGCTTCCCACACCAGACACAACACCTAGCAGTAGCGGCGCACTGTTCCAGCCTCATATGCCAGACGCCAACCTCTCTTCTTCACAGACTGCATCTTTCATGACTGCGCGCGAGACGTCCGTGACCCCTACACCTCATACTATCCCGCGGCGGCCACTACGTGTCGACACTTCCAATGGCGTGCGTTCGGATGCCACGAATACTCGACGGCGGATTGATGGCCTTGTGTCGCCCAACTCACCATTACCCAATATCAACAATGTACCCACAGGCTCGCCTAAACATGTTAAGCAAAAGTCGCGCGGCCAGAAGAGTCTTCGTGCTGACCTGGAAGGGGTGGAAGATGAAACACAGATTGAGGCCGATGATGAGACCGAGGATGTGCCAGTATTGATGCGTGGGCTGAGCATGAGGAATAGGAACCAGAGTCATCAGGAACTTGCTCCTCAAGCTTCCATACGGACTCTTCATCACACACCTCCACCGAAGTATAAGCTTGCTGGTTTGCAAGGATCAGCTGATAAGGCGATGCACGCGCCAGGAGTGTCGAGCAGCACTGAAGTTGTCGAGGCTCTAGTCGTCGATACCACACCGCCGCGACGTAAGCGTAAGCTACGTCACTCTGCTGGCGACGCCGATCTTCGTGATACAGTGTCGCACAGTGAGCACTCGAATCGTACCTCATACTCTGATACCTCTTTTGCCACAGTCAAGATGTCGCCGCAGCTAGAGCTGCCGGCTCAAAATCCCAGAGTACGACGTATGGAGTCTGATGAGGCTGAAATTGGTGGCTCACCAGTGTTGCGGCATCCTGGCAAGTTTGAGGTATGTTACATGGACGATTTTCGAGCTCGATAAGCTGACGTCAAACTCATAGCCTCCTCAGTTCGAACCTGAGCCGCTGACTGAGCTTCAGCCACAGACTGCGGAACAACCAATTACCATCTCGTACTCATCATCGTTGCTACATCAGCTAGAGTCCAGACGTTTCACCAAGGATAGCGGGACTGCAGCACGCACACATGCATCACAAGCAAGTGGCTCGCCTGGTCAAGAGGAACACATGCAACGATATAACGGACCTTACCACAATAGAAGCAACTCTGAAGGCTTAGGTATCGCCAACCTTGCTGCTGCAGAAAGGCTGTGGACGCCCGAAGAAATTGGCTTCAACCACCGTCGCGGATCCCATCAATCAATGGCGCGCCGGCCAAGCGATGTGCCGTCGCATAGTTCTGCAGGTTCAACTCGCTTCCATGGTGTTCATCCACAGTCATCACCGATCTCGTTCACTTCTGAGGGAGGTCACACGCCGTACCTGGACGAGGCGAGAGCAATCAATCTGTATCCTCATAACAACACTTCGTTGCTACTTGTGCAAGAAACGAGTATGCCCAGGTCGAGTGCGCAGACACCATCACTGCTAGGAAATGGGAGATATTACGCCCGGCCAGTTATCACTGTGGAAGTGCCGAAATCATATATTGAAGACAGGGACGACGTCGACGATGATAGCGGGAGTGTCGTCCATCATGAGCTCTCAAACCAAGCCAACCTGACCCCACCCATACTCACCCTAATCCCAGCATCTCCAGCCACCGGCCGCAACTCTGCGTCAGGTTTGCAGCTAGACCCCCTCGACCTCGAAGATCCCACCACCAACTACCCAGAGAGCTACTCACCCACCCGGGCCTCCTCCCTTCTCAAGCGCGCCCGTGCCTACTCCGACGCCATCGTCCAGCCCTTCCTGACCCGCACTCTCTCCAGCACGGGCAGCAGCGTCCGCCGCACCCTCAGCCGTCGCGGCCGCCGATCCAGCATCACAAGCAAACGCATCTCAGCACCCCAACCACTCGACGATCCAGAAGCCCTGGCGGCGCAGGAAAAGCTTCACCCGTTGTGGCAGCCTCGCGACTTTTGGAATGGGATTGTAGATGATTCGGAAGAGGACATTGTGGGCGTTGCGGACTATGAGCGGGATCTGCGGAGGGCTACGACATCACGGGGGAATACTGCGCCGGTGACGAACGACGCGGTTGTGCAGAGGGAGGAAGCACCAAAACCTGTACCAGCCTCGCGACTCTGGCGACGTGGCGGCAGTTTGAGGTTCCTGATTGGGAATACCCTCGGTATAGACAGACAGCCTACGAACAGGCGGCTGCAGATGGTGCGGTGGCCGACAGGCAGGAGGAACAGAAATACGCCACGTATTACGCGTGCGTATATCAAGCCGATGCAGGACGATCGCGCGGCGTTGCCGCCGGGGTTGGAGTATGTGAGCGGGCCGAGTGGAGTGTGGGTGGAGAGGTGTGATTTGAGGACAGGAGGGGGCGATGTGGAGAGTGGGAGAG
>Ga0058698_10000178_pt1 | contig 37172 bp, 30 predicted proteins | sample AgamicAsSfe_FD_67288 | JGI IMG/M metagenome (GOLD analysis project Ga0058698, IMG submission 67288) | Agave microbial communities from Guanajuato, Mexico - As.Sf.e | ecosystem: Host-associated > Plants > Phyllosphere > Phylloplane/Leaf | place: Guanajuato, Mexico | collected 2012-05-30
CCCCCCGTTGACACAGGGATTCCCAGGACGGCTGTTGAAGCCTTGTGCATGCGAGCCTGATATAGTCACAACTGCACCCCCAAAGGCGTGCAGGCTGACTGCTCCCAACGCAATTCCCGTTGCACAATTCTATTCTTCGAAGCCCGAGTCTTCTGTTATTTTTCGATTCTTTGCGTCCAGACTACGCGGTGCGATCCCGACTATTGGCAGCCGGATCCTATTGGCATATTGGCATCGCTGAAACGGTGACGTCGCAAAGCAGCTGCACCCACACCGCAAGTCCACCAAGCAGCGCAATCGACGCTGCCGGGCAACCACGAGGCAGCTAGAGGCGGGAGAGAGCAAGAGAAGAAGAAGATCGCACAGCCTCACTATTGTCACCGACTTGTCGTCCGGGTAGCTTGTTTTCTTGATAATTTCTTTGTCCAGATTCTTTGATCCGAAATTTTTGTCGCTTTGCCACGACCTTCCGCCGTCTTCGATCCGCCGCCAGTCTTGCCCGTCTCGCGTCTGTGTCCCTGAGCGGACCCACAATTCCTTAGGTCAGCAGATTCCAAGCCAGCCATCCTCGTCACCCCCGTCCCAGGAACACCCGCAGTCGCCCAAAGCTCTCACCACCGGCACATACTGCACCCGACTCTCCTTATAGGGCTCCCATACCGGCCCATCTGATTCCCATCGCTCTTGCTTTTGTTGCCGCCGCCGCCTATACAACAGATCCGGCCGCCCAACACCGCCACACCTCGCTTGCTCATCCATCAATCACATCCATTGACTCGCTTGGCCGCGTCCGCATGTGTCAGGTCTGAGTCGCAAGCAGTCGTTGCTGTCACACCACGTATAAAAGAGACACGATACCCCACACCCAGCTAGCAGCAATCCCCTCCCCACATTCACCGCCATGGACGAGCCCACGCCCGATCACTACAAGGCCCTGGGCCTCGACAACACCGCCGACGCCTCGACCATCAAGGCTACCTACCGCAAACTCGTCCTCAAGTGCCACCCGGACAAGGTGACCGACCCTGCCCTGAAGGAGCAGAAGCAGGAGGAGTTCCACAACATCCAGCAGGCCTACGAGTGCCTCATCGACCAAGAAAAGAGGTCCAAGTACGATGCACTAGTCAAGCTCGAGAAGCTGCGCAGCGAGCGAGCTGCTGCGAGAGGAGCCGCGCCGCGCGACAGGACTGCACGCTTCGATGTCCCCACACCAGGCGGTGCGTCCTTCGCCGCAAGCGGTCCTACCCGCTACACCACCGAACACCGTGCGCCAACCAACGCGCGCGACGAAGACGAGCGTTACTATGCACGATACCACACCACCCCGTCCAAACCAACTGCAGCTTCGAGATCCACTCGCGAGAAGGAGTCATCAAAGAGCTCCCGACACGCCAAGGAAGATAGATCGCGATCGGACCGCGAGAAAACGCGTGCCAAAGAATCTCGAAGCGACCGCAAATTCACCAGTGTTGACAGTGAGTCATCGTCGGACGAGAAGGCGCGCTACGAGGCAGCCTACAAGACCCGTACCGAGGAGGAGGCTGCTCGGCGCAGGGCAGAAGAACGTCGGACCTACGAAGACAACCGATATGCTGGCGCCGCCCAAGCTGTCCCTGCTGCACGCAAGATGAGCGTCCAGGAGCAGGAGGCGCTTCGCTACCAGCACAAGTCACGCGCCCAGGTCGAAGAGGAGATGTCTTCCCGTCCCTCACCAGCTAGGGCCTCTTCGCGTGACTACTTCAACGCTGAACCCCGCCTTCAACGACGAGACAGCGCCCGACCCGAGCCTGTCCGCAGGTCGTCTGCCCGGCCAGGCAAGGAGAGACCGTCCATGACCCGCCGCGACACCGATCGTACCGATCGCGGTATCCCCGAGGTTGTCGAGTGGGCCGATGACAGATATGAGGAAAGACGAGTTCCCAGTTTCAAGCAGACGACCTCATCGCCGGCTGACCTTGCACGCGGAATGCCTCAGCGCTCGTACACTGATCGGTCAACACGACATGCCGAGAACACGCCACCGTCGTTAAGTCGGTCATCCACCATGCCCAACAGCATCCCACACGTCTCCTCGTCCTCACGGAGGAAGGAGTCCGTCACTCCTCGCGGACCTTCTAATCTTCGCGAGACCATGACATCAGAACAATACAGCAGTCCAGAGAAATACGCGAGTCCTGAGAGAGATGCCTTCCCTACTGTCCCACCTTCATCAACCGTCAAGACATACTATTACCCCGTTGCTGGAGGTGGCGTTTCTGCAGAAGCACCCTCTTCCACTCCTCGCCACGTCGTCCGCGAACCTACTAGCCGCCAACACCGTTCAAAGTCACCGATTGGTAAGCCCCCGATTGGTGCCAACCGTCCAACAGAGCCTGTTGCATACAAGACCGTCCCGCGGCCAACTATGCCAGGCCGCACCGACTCCAGTCGCACTGATGCCAGTCGCACCCTTTCGCCAAGTCGTGAAGACCGCGGACGCTCAGGACGACCCAAGCTCTATGGTGAAATTAGCGGCGAATCCCAACCCCGACACAGGGTACGCCAGTCGAGCATTGAACCCGAAAATGTTCAGTACAGTCGTAGATACGGTCCTGAAGATGTCAGATGGGCACCGAGATCTTCTGCCGACCCTGATAGGGGCTATGCTAGCAAACCACATCTTAGCAGGACTGCTACATATGTTTACTAGTAGTCTAGCGACAAGCACAAATAACAACACGAATACAGAGGCATTTCATTGCCACAGGATACCCCCAACTCCCGGCTATCGGATGAACAATCGGGATCATACTTTGGTTTCTACCTGGCGTTTCACGGTTCATATTCCTATCTCGTCTTGGTTTCGGTCATGGTTATTACTCACTCGACGCAAGTGCTGCGTTGGCGTTTGAGGAACGACTCTATGCTACTGTTCGTTTCCACTCGGAAACTACTCCTCCATCTCTGTACATTGCATATATATCGAAGCTGTTCTCAGGCTTCGATACTTCCATTCGTTCTTTCAACTTGAGCAAAGCTTCATGTTTTGATGACTCGGGTGGCTTTTACATTCGCTTATTATTATTATTTTTTGGCATCGCGGCATTTATACGTTCGCTTCCACACATGATACCACGAATTCTGGCATATTTGCACAGGGAAGGAGACACATAGTACATAGATTAAAGTAGTAACCTCAATGAGAGAAATCAAACAGATAACTTCAATTGGGTCCTACATATCATGTCAACCCTTACGTGATTTGAGTCAACAAATTGTCATCCTATCATGTCTTGTCTGTCGGCAAGACTAGTATGCAGATTCCTGCAGCCTTGACGTTGGATTTTGCAAAACGTAAATTAATCATCAGCACCACCCACCCGTCTCACAACACATTCCTGCGTTCCCAAATCTCACACCATACCCTCTTTCAACCCCACTCGTTCATGAGTGAGTAGTGACACACCCCATCGCGCTTATGTGTAATCGTGTAACCAGCCCAACGGCGATCTTGCAGCCTCTCATCTCTCAGAAAGGAACAGTTCTATATGCCGCAAAGCTGTACCGCGATGCAGGTAAGACGCATGTAAGCTTTTAGGTGTATTATGTAGGTAAGACGAGCAAGATTACCTCAGCCGTGTCTCGGGCTGAGCTAGCCTTGCCAGTCTCGCCTGCCTGTGTGGTACAAAGTACGAGCCTTTGCTTAGCCGCATCTGGCAGAAGATAACATGGTCAGATCATACGGAAGCGCAGGAGGCTGTCGTATAGACTACGCGGCAAGGGTGTTTCTGCGCGCTTTTAGGAAGATTACCCGGATCAGAGGCAGTCAAACGCTCCTAATAAGCTTTGAATGCATAACGCGGTGTAGGAGCAGCAAAGGATGACTTCGAGTATGTTGAATATATGTGTTCCATTCATTTACATAGCCTTTTCCACCCATCTGAAACCCTTATATGATCCACAAAGAGAAACGAAAAAGGAGAAAAGCCCAGGATATTTCGACCGCTCAACCCAAGTCGATCTTTGGGGATCAATCCAGATCTCTCGAAAGATCTCTCTCTCCACATAACGCCTTTCGCTAGCAAAGCTCGCCAAGCGAAACAGATACACACAAGAAAACAAAACCAAAGGATATGCAACCCAAGATACAATGTGGGTGCTTTCTGCCAGAGGACAGCGCTTTGCATGGCTCGTAACATCGATACTGAGGTTGTAAAGGTAAGGAGATGAGATAGATATACAAAGGTGCAGCGAGTGTAGTAATGGTGTTTGTCGGAGGGAAGAGATATAGTAGTGGTGTAAAAGGAGTGTGAGTATGTGGAGGGATGGCGGTACTAGGTACTAGAAACTAGAACATTACTCTGCGTAATTCAACGCGCATTAGCCTCCACATGCGAGAATGGAAGCCGTGTGAAGATACGGACTTGCAAGAAAAGAAGTGTCGAGTACATAGGAAATGCTGGGAAGACAAGGAAACAGACTGTTGTTTTCAATCGGTTCGAAGGCTTCAAGTCAGCCGACGGTACCGGTGATATTTCGCGTTTGGTGTCCACTGCAAGGCGGGCCAAGGCGATATGCATCCCGAGCAATCAGCGTTGGTGGCGTCGCGAGCTCATGTTGGCAAAGGACGATCCTTCGGAGTGAGGTCGCGTAATTTCCGATAAGGCGGCCGAAACTACCAAATCTTATGCGCGCGGCATATCCTCCAGAAACTAGTAAATGGAACAGATCCATTGCGCATGTTTTGAGTTTGAAATTTGGTCGTTCTGCACCGTCGCTCATAGCACGTCCCAGATGTTACGGACGATGGGGTTACTGCCCGTTTGGACTGGACTCCGAGGGTCAACAGCAGCCTTTTCTGGTGTCCATTGCCTGGGTAGTGGCTCTTCCCAAGCGACATGGCCGTTGCGTCCGTCCTTGATCGTCTCATTGGAAGACACTGGACTCGCGTCGTCACCAGAGGACTGGATATCGTAGTGAAACGGATTCCTTGTAAACTCTTCTGCCCGTGGTGACATGATTGCATCGATGTCGTCCGCAGCATGTTGTGGAGCAGGTGGCTTTGGGAGCTTTGACTGGATCTCTGTCTGCAGCTTGTGCAACTTCCGTTGTTCGCGCATGTTCGGTGATGAGAACCTAGTTCGAATGGCCTTTGCGGGAGTTGAAAGGAAAGTTTCGCTAGGAGATCGGGGAGTATCCGGTGCCTTGGGGAACGCTACAGGAACAGGTGCAGCCGAGTCGATAGGGGCCGAGGCTTGATTTTCGGGAGAATTGCTAAGACTGTCAAAGCGTGGTCCGGCTGCTTGGCTAAGTTTTGGCGGGGACATAGACATGAAACTAGGGGGCTCAAAGATGGCGTTTGTTTGCGCTGTACCGTCGAGTGATGCAAACCCGTTGAAAGTCTGATGTGCAGGCGGAAGGATAGCCTGGAAGGAAGGACGTCGATCCTCGACTTCAGAGTCCTTGATAGCCGCTATGCTGGGTCGGTCGAACGGGTTGAAATCTGCTCTTGTTGGTGATGTCAAGCCAAATGGATCCTCGTCTGCCATCCTTGGCTTCAATGGTGTCATGTGGAATTCCGTAGCGCGTGGAGACTTCAGTTCATCTTCTAGGCTTGCATCCGTGTTACCAAAAACGTCTTTGGGGAAGTCTGAAGCGAGCGGAGAAGTAACCTTAGGCACTTCATGACGGTCATCATGATGTGAAGCTTGCGATGGTGCAGGTTGTCCCAGCTCGAAGGAAGTAGCGCGGGGCGACAGAGGAGCAAAGAATCGCTCCTTGCTGTCTCTATCGAGTTCTTCATGCACGGACGCTTGAGGTTGGCTATCCAGATCATAGCCTGTCGGCCATGGGTTGTCAAAGGAGGTTTTGATTGGCGACATAACCTCGGAATCTGATGATTCGTAAGGAGTGAAAGAGGGTATGTTGAAGCTCGCTACAGCAGGGGACCTCAGCGGCTCGAACTCGAACCCTGATGGTCGCAAAGGCGCTAGATGTCTCTCCTCTGTTCCAGACGATGCGCTCTCATCGTTGCTCTGGCTTAACCGTAACGGAAGTTGACGTGAAAAGTTGGGAACAGCGGAAAGTCTGAACGCGGGTTCTGGAAGCTCGTGGTCGTCGGAAACATCTTCGGTCTGAATGGTCGGCAGGTCGTCGTTGGTCACAGACACCATAGGCACGACATGACCCTTTGGATCAACATAGGGTGTCGTCATCGGGACAGGTGGCGATGGAAGTTCAAAGTGTGCTGGGCTAGAGTCCCAAGACCGACGGAAACCAGGTGAGAAAGCCCCAGTGGGCGCGGATAGAGGACCTGGGGATATGGCCATCATATTGCCTGTGCTGGCCCGCTGCATACTGATATCGCTGTCGGGTGGAAGTGGTGCCGTTCGTGGAGTACGCGAACCTGAATCAGAGTCTCTGTCGTATTTGTTTCCGGTAGAGCGAGATGTAGGGAGACCGGCAGACCGACGTCCATAGCCTTGGTTGTGATATGAGCGGCTCTCGTTCTGTCTTAACAAGCTGTTCCTAAACTCTTGCAGCTGCATAATGAGGTTCATGTTCGGCCCGATCCATTTGCTTCGCTTCTTTGCCTTGTCATATGCTTCTTGTACACTCATCTGCGGGTCTTTGTACAGACCGTAGGCAACGATCAAACTCGCAGAGCGACTGACACCACACTGGCAATGAATGAGTACCCGCTTGCCTCGCTGCACTCTCTCATCGATCATCTTGACCAACTTGTGAAGGTCAGGGACAATATCTGTGTTGTGCTCCCAGGGCATGTGAATGTACTCTGGGGTCTTGTATGTCTTGCCATCAATGACAACTTCGCGTGGTTGTATTGTCTGCATGACCGGTGCTGTTGCCTTTGGTGTTGTCGGCGAGCTATCTTCCATACCAAACGACTGCTTCGGTCGCTGCGCCAGGGTGGCAAAATCAACGTTCTCCGCTGGGGGGCCATCTATGCGCCTAGCGTCAATGTCTTTTTGAGACTCCTCCGTCGACGAGGTGAAGGGGTTCTTTACTTCGCTCGCGACGTTGATGATAACATCGAAGGTCGTGGCTTGTACGGCGGTTGGCTCGAAGTAAAGATATACGCCAGACTCGTAGATACAAATAGGTCCATTGGGATACGCAGCCGGCTTCTCCTCCCGTGATTGCGGCACATCAAAATTCGGTTCCTGGTCCTCCTCTTCTTCCATCTCGAAGGGAACTTCGCTAAGACCACTTGGCTTGGGTGCAACAGGACGTAGGGGAGGCAGCTGCATGCCACCCATAGGATTCGTACTTGGTGAACATAATGGTAGTGATGGAGATGACTGGAAATGACGAAGAGGTGGGCGGTTGAAGGACGGTGTTGAGGGTATTAGCAGTCGTACAGGCTTGCTCTCGTTGCTACCGGGGGTCGAGATTGTTAAACTCAAGTTCGATGGTCGGCGCCTCGGCGGTGTCGGTGGCTTGATAAACAACGGTGATGGTGGTGCCGAGCTATTCTTCTCTTTTGGTGCTACTGCGATGGGTGCAGGTGTATGCGCGCGCAAGTTGCTGAGTGAAGACGCAGTGTTGATACCAAGGTTTTTGAGATTCCGAGGCTTCTTCGCAGGTGTTGTCGGACGCTGTAGCTCGAAGAAAGGGCCGGCTGCGGGGTCTCCGACTGAGGGTTCTGTCCTCCGCGACCTGAAGTCGGCGACGAAGGATGAAGACGCAATTGTCTTTGCGAGAGGTGATTCGGGTGACACGCCCGGTGAGGGATCTGTTACAGACGACGAGTCCATGGTGGAGATGGTTGTGGTTGGGGAGTTATCGGAGGAGCCCGTCGATGTACTGTCGCGACTGTCGTGGTGAATATGGAAGGAGGAGAAGGGTGCGCCCGAGTTGGTGTTGGGGCTCGTAGCAGGGCGTACTACATTGCCGCCATTCTGTCCCTTGTTGTGGTGATCTCCCCCGAATACAGCGCCGAAGGACGGCATGGGCATGAATGTTCGCGCACTAGTCTGGACCATGCTGGGTCTCCGAGTCGTAGTGTGTGTTGCCAAGCGTGAACAGTGGTCGTTGGAGCTATGTGAATAATATGGAGCTTGCGGTTGGAGGATGCAGTGCGTGAATGACTGCTCGAGTTTCTTGGAAGGGAAAGAAGAATTAGGTGTAGAGAAAGCCCTTTTGAGAGTGGGACTGTCAGCGTTGTGAGATATTGTGGGCGAGGCAGACATGGCAGGCGCATGCGTTTCGAAACGTGGGCATGGAGAACAGGGAACGGGGAATGGAGGCTGGAGACAGTTCCTCGAGAAACTGTTTCCAGACTCGAGGATGGGGGGAAGAGTAGTGTACATGGTCAAGCAAGCAGTGGATGGCAGACGATGATTGCCCGTACACTGCCTTGTGCACAGTCATGCTCGCTCAGACGGACAACAAGGCACAGAGGGTGGAGCTGGGACGCGAAGAGGACATGCAGCTTACCTGGTTGCCAACAGCAGTGGAGAGGGGCGCTGGTGTGGTGAATGGGAGCGAGAATACCAGATCCTCTACTAAGCGCCTGGGGGAAGGAGCGACTAGGCCGGCGATGCGCCTATGCCTGAGATGATGCGGCGTAGTGGGTAGAAAGGTCAAGTGTCGGCGACGCTGCGGGTCTGCGTGGTGAGGGGAGGGCGGTGGTGAGGAAGGCGCTCTCGACGTGGCTGCCGCGCTCACAATTGTCGTGTATTGCGACACACTCTGGACTCGTGGTTGCTGTGGTGGCAGAGTGTGACCAGCTTAGAGCGGACGAGGGAAGCCGGTCGATCGCAGAGCCGCTGCCGCCTGGGTGTTGGGGGGAGGGTTGGTGGGTAGGCGAGGCGAGCACGCTGTGTGTCGTGATTGAGGCGGCGTGAATGCGTCTTGTCGATGGATGGGGGAGACGAACTGCGAGGCAACGCTAGTGGTGGCTCTGTGGAAGCGCCGACGTTCCAGGAATAGCAACCGCCGCCGGTGCGCTACGAGGCAGCTGCGACCACTAGCACACTAGCACGCCAGGGCCATGGGCCACACTACACAAACAGACCAGTCCACTCAAGCACGCCGCCTTACAACATGTCTACCGTACCGCCGTCGATCCATAGTTTGCAGCCTGCAAGTAGTCGTCCTTTGCCTCGCTCTAGCAAACAAAATCTCTCCTCGCCTCGTCCACACGCTCACACCCACACACGCCGGCGGATGACTTCACCAGACTGCCTTTGTTCCCCGGACCTTTTCGAGTCTAGAGTAGCCCCCCCTGGAAGGCCGCAGCCTGTAGACGGGAAGGCCCAGACGAGAAACCTCGGAAAGAGGTAGGGGTCCGCTCATATTGCAGCCACCCCAGACAGTACCTAGCCATGTAATCCGTCCCGTCTCCGGCCTGGACGCACACGAGATAATTACTCGTCGTTCGCGTCCATCGCAGCAGCCCGGCCAGCGTCGTCATTAATGTCATTATCCTACAGCCAGGAGACCCTTGCCTCGCTTCGCGTGCCACAGCCATCGTTTCGACACGCACTGCTTCGTCGACTGCGACTGCCTTCATCGCAGCCTTCTGAGGCATGCAAAACAGTCCAAGTAAATATCTCTGACGTGAAACGCACCGTGGAAAGATATCGACCCACATGTTGGCGTTGGCGGGGTGAGAATTCCGCGTCTTCGTCATGTGAGTACTACCACGCGTTTCATCTCTCTGCCGTCAGTTTCGTAATCCTAAACCCACTCACAACATATGTGGAACTTTCTCCCGCATGGCTGTTAGGCAGAGCCGCAATCTATGCTGTACCTGCCGAAACTTATTTCCACCTCTGCCGCTGCCTGTGCCCTGAATGCTGATAGTTTGTTCTTCTGTCACGCAAAAACCCGATTCGGCCAGCCCACACCGAATGCGTTTCAGCATCTTTAACACCGGCAGAATCCGTCCAAAAAAGCAACGCGACACCGAAACAGGCATCCATGCGAAGATCCGCCGACTCAGTGCATTCCGCCTCACCTTGACGGGCACGTGCTCTTGAGATCGGGATAGGGTTGACTGAGCGACTCAGTGGTGGTTTCCATACTTATCAATTTGCAACGTGGAGAGATCAGAGCCCAACTCTTCGCTACCACGCACATGGTACACTCGACTGAGTCGAGCGTCGTGAGTGTTCTGGCCTCTGGACAAGGCCCCTAAGACGGCCCGAGTCTACGTGCCATCACCGTGCTATCTGCCATGACCTTACAACAACCAGACTATCATAGAAGCTGTGGTAGAACATGTTAGTTCGTCCGCTATTAGGGCTAGTTGGACCAAGTAGCATACTCTTCGACATAAGGGGTGATATATCACGGGCCTCTGTAAGGTTCAGATGTTTGCGATCGTGCTCGCGGACCGAGGAACCTAATACTATGCGACGTCTTCGACCAACAAGCAGGGACGTGCCAGCACTTGTATAATTGTTGGTTGACCTGATCGTAGGTTTGGTTGTGCTTGGTGTCTCAACATAGCCAAATTACTTCAATGCGCCCCTATGTTTACACAGTACTTGAAATGCAACACGTCACCATATCGACTGCGCGCATGAGGTACTCAATTAGATTTGTGTCTGGCATCAACAGTACAATATGCCAATAACAATAACAGAGATGAAAGTCGTGCCTCCGATATTGACTAGCGCTACGGCTACGACTGACGCCTATGTAAACTTCCTGGTTGAAACTATAGTGATACTAAAGACAAAGTAGATAGATGATCGAGTATGAACGGAAACAGTGATTCAGATACCCCACGAATCACAAGACCGAGCCAGTTTACAAACTTCATTTCCACAGCGGGTACCTATTGATGGTGCTGACCTTGAAGTATGCATCTCTCCCATGATCTGTCAATTGCACTAAAGAAAGGACGCATGACAAGACATGTAGCTTCTGCATACAAATCCTCAGAACTTATTATGTGTCATCTGCAAGCCCGTCGCCATGAGCATTGTCAAGGTAAAAGCATTCTATTAAGTTGTCGTTCATGCTCTCCGCACAACAGTCTTGAGACTAGTCATAGATGCTGGAGACATCTGCAGTTTTCTGAATTTCAAGATAGCATCTCACTTCAAAGTAGACAGCCGTAACAGTGGTTTTCGATATGTGACTTTGGACTACAATATGTTTTCAAAGTTCGTAGCGCTTGGTGCGATGCATGTGAAGATGCTCCAGCTCGCACGCAGCGACCAATGACGCCAAGCCCAAGACGGCTAGCGCGACACCACCAGTGGTAAGCGAGAGTCGAAATTCAGCGAGAACATTGACGATTCGAATCTTCTCTCGCGACAACTAACCACCAGGTCAATACACAACAGCCACCATGTCGAGGCCAACCGTCACCGTCGTCTCCGCCAAGGGCGAGGCCACCAAGGACACCGTCCCCGTGCCCAATGTCTTCAAGGTTAGTTCCGCCGCAATTCGAATTCGCGATACGACGCAACCCGCAATTGGAGGGGGAGACTGAGAGAGGCTACAATGGCAGTTGGAGCAACGCACACATGGGAAGATATCTGAAAGAGCGAAGATGCGGGTGGCAGTGGGCAGTGCTCGCATTGACCTGGAATATGGCGGATTTCTTCCCATGACGTGCGGGCGTGAAATTGTTGCAAAAACTCGCATTTTCTGGGTTGCCGGCTCTCAGTCTCTCGACGATGCACAACCTGCTTCGACGGTTCTGCTGTACCTCTGAGCACATGCTCCGTACTACAAAGCTATCTCTGAGCAATGTTAACCATCCGTACAGGCACCCATCCGCCCTGACATCGTCCACGCGGTGCACACTGGCATGAACAAGAACCGCCGCCAGCCATACGCTGTGTAAGCCTACCTCGCATGCTGCGCAATCGCTCGATCTAACAACAAGCAGCTCCGAGAAGGCTGGTCACCAAACTTCTGCTGAGTCCTGGGGTACTGGTCGCGCTGTCGCCCGTATTCCCCGTGTCTCTGGTGGAGGTACTCACCGTGCTGGTCAGGCTGCTTTCGGTAACATGTGCCGATCCGGTCGCATGTTCGCTCCCACCAAGGTCTGGCGCAAGTGGCACCAGAAGATCAACCTGAACCAGAAGCGTTTCGCTACCGCGTCTGCGCTCGCTGCTTCAGGAAGCCCTGCTCTTCTCCTTGCCCGCGGTCACGCCATCAGCACCGTCCCTGAGGTTCCCCTCGTTATCTCATCGACTGCTTTCGCCGATGCCGCTATCAAGAAGACCTCCGCTGCCGTCGCTCTGTTGAAGGCTGTCGGTGCTGGTGCCGATGTCGAGAAGGCCAAGAACTCCCGCAAGCTCCGTGCTGGTAAGGGTAAGCTCCGTGGCCGCCGCCACAAGCAGCGCCGTGGTCCCTTGGTCATCTACAACCCCGACGAGGATGGCAAGGAGCTTGTCCTTGCTTTCCGCAACATCCCAGGTGTTGAGACCTCATCTGTCTACTCCCTGAACCTCCTCCAGCTCGCCCCCGGTGGCCACCTCGGTCGCTTCATCGTCTGGACCTCATCTGCTTTCAGCGCCCTTGACAAGGTCTACGGATCCACCGCCGAGCCTTCCGCGCTCAAGAAGGACTACCTCCTCCCATCAAGCATGATGAGCCAGCCCGACCTCAGCAAGATCATCAACTCCAGCGACGTCCAGAAGGTCCTCCGCCCCGTCCGTGGTGGAGCCGTCTCCAAGCGTGGTGTCGTACAAAAGAAGAACCCGCTCAAGAACTTCCAGGTGCAGCTCCGCCTCAACCCATACGCTGCTACCTTCTCCAAGGAGAAGTTGGGCCAGAAGAAGCTCGAGGCTAGCAAGCCCGAGCCTGCTGCTGACACCTTCCTCGACCTCCTCCACGAGAACTAGATGGTTGTTGATTAGCGTTATGATTTCCTAAGGTGTTCTCTCTTCGGTTGGGATGGACTGGAATGATGAATAGCTATGAATAAATGTAGCTCTTCAAAAGTGCCTCTGAGAAGGTTTCACTTCCACTTCCACTTATGACCCCCTGATGCTGCTCATGCTTTGTATTGAGTACAATATATGTTCTTTCGTGTGACATTGTATGACTTTCCGCAATGACCAAACAGATTTCACTTGGCAACTGACTTGTGTTATTGTCAATGTTGGACAGATTTTTCGATTCTTGCACCGTAAAAACATGCAGTCTTATGCTAGTGATATCCATACCCAAACGCCGTCGCTATGCTTGGCGGTACCAATCGCCGTGGCACCCAAAATAACCCAGTACTTTGAAAGGAATACAAACAGATGCCCTCACTTGAACAATCTCTTCCCGCCCGTCCTCCCCATAGTCCTCTCCACGCCTTCCAAACTCATACCCGCAAAGCCAGCACCCCCACCATCACGATCCCTCTTGTATCTCCTTAATGCCTCCCTCAAATGCGCCGGTGTAAGTGGTCCCTTATCACACGCTTTCAGCCTATCCTGCAAACCAGCATCCTTCTCTACCTCCTTCCACAAACTCTCAGACCGATCAACCTGGCCAGGATACCATCCCGCACTTGTGATATCCGAGTTGGTGGGACGATTCCTGTCGTCCTTGATATGAGCGCTTGGTCTCACTAAGCTCTGGCTTAGGATGGGACCGGGTAGATTTGGGTTGAGCAAGTGAGTGCGGACGGCGGACCATTCGTCGCGGACCGTGAGGGCGCGGTCGATGAGTTCACCGATGAAAGTTTTCGAGTAGGACGTTACGGCGATGATGATAGGTTGAGGTACGGATTGGGAGAGTGTTTGATTGACGAGTTTACGGACTGTTTCGCGCTTGAGGCGAATACGGCGGTAGGTTGCGTAGCGGTCCATTTGGGCGGGGGTCATGAAGTCTTCTAGCATGCTGTTCATCGCATTGGCAATTAGTGAACTGGGTTTGGATAGCAGAAAGTTGATGGTGGAACATACCGTTCGTATTCCTTCTCTTGTTTCCTTCGTGCTTCAACACTCATGCCGCCTTCGATTTCCATACCCATCTCCTCGCCCATCTCGTCATCGTCGTCGTCTTCTACTTCTCCGTCGCCATCTTCGTCTTCACCTCCGATTGCACTTCTTCCGTCGCCGCCTTTGCCTCCTCTTATACTTGAGCCAGCGACACTACCTCCGTCTCCACCCTTCTTCCGCCGTTTCTTTCCTCCTGCGCCGTTCACGACTGATGTAGTAATGTTGCTTTCCACGGAAGGTGAACGCGAGTATTGGCGGGGGGAACCTCCGACTGATTCAGCGTCTGGCGAGAATGCGTTGCGGAGATTGGAGGGTTTGCGCTTCTTGGTGGGCGCGCCAGAGTGTGAGGATATGCTGCCGCGCTTGCGACTACCGGGGACATTGAGCTGTGGGATATGTGGTGGTGACGCCATGGTCGCGACGGCAATGCGAGTGTCGTGTTCTGTTTGCGGCGTCACAGTAATGCGGGTTGTGGTGAAGACCGTCGACTTAACAATGGAACGACACTGGGGAAGTCGCGATGGCCGCCAAGCAAACGGTGCAGCGACCACTAGCGCGTTTCCTGCTCGGAAAGCGCGACCGGGATCAATTTCGTCATCGACGCTCGAGAGATGGTTAATGGCGCCTTTACTCTTACTGAGCGTCTGCGCTCTAGATTTTCACCATGTAAATCACGATATCAGCAGGCGGTCTGCCATCAACACTAATTCAAAGCAACATCTTCATCTGCTTCACTTTACGCCGTATAGTCGCATCACCAAAGAGTGAATAGAAGATGCCGTCCTACGAAGAATCATATGGCCAACAGGCCTCTCAAGCAGCAGTCACAGGTACAGGCGCAACCGATACCGACGGTGCCGTCCAAGCCCCACCTGACTCCAGATCCCCCTCTGAACTCCCACCTGCTGCCCTCGACTTAGCAGCGCGCCTCTTCGACCTCGCCCGCAGTGGGGACACATCTACCCTTTCCCAATACGTCAGCGCCGGCATCCCCAAGAACCTCACCAATGCATCCGGCGACACACTTCTCATGCTGGCATCGTACCACGGTAATCCCGAGACTGCAAAGATGCTCTTAGATAGCGGCGCCGACGCGAATGTGTTGAACGGGAGAGGTCAGAGTCCTATTGCGGGCGCGGTGTTCAAGGGATATGACGACGTTGTTAGAGTGTTGTATGAGGGGGGAGCGGATGTAGAAAAGGGGCAACCGAATGCTGTAGATTGCGCGAGGATGTTCAAGAGAGGAAACTGCTTGAAGCTATTTGGGGTGGAAGAGGGGGAAGGCACCGTGGTAGACGTGGATGCACACGCGACGTCGTAGTGTAGAGATCCTCCATGTCAACGTCTTGATGATATGAGGGAGGTTTTCCTGTAAGCCAACGAACGATGCAACAACGACCAGAGAGTATATATGTATTACTACGGAAGATAAATTCCAAGCATAAAACTACGAAATCCAGCACAAAACTGTTCAGTTTGGTCTGCCTAGAGTAAAAATCCTATGGATCGTGGTATCATATCACCTGCCTCTACCTCTCTACTTCTTCTGCTCTCCCTTACCACCACCAAACATGCCTCCAATGTAACCCCCAGCGCTCTTCGCGCCTCCTGCAACACTGCTCGCACCGCCCTTCACTCCATCCGCAGCACTCTGGCCATAGCCACCCAGTGGGCCTTGTCCCTCGATGGGCTTGCCTTGTTCATCCTTGCCGCCGCGTTCAGCACGATTGATACCCTCTTTGGAGACGGCGTCACCGAGGGGTTGTGCGATTCCTCCTTTGCCAACTTGGCCGCCGACGAGGCCGTTCACACCGTCTTGGAGGTTGTCGACCTGGGATACGCCTGTGACTTTGGTCTTGTCGAGGTTCTCTTTAGGCGATGTGTTAGGGACATGTGATATGGCAAGACGAGATTAAACTAGAATAGACGTACGTTTGGTAGCGTAAGAAGCCTTGTTATCCTTGGTGAACCACTTCAGGTACTGATCCTCGATCCATGGCATCCATGTCTCGTACTTCTGGTTGTAGTACTCCCCTGCAGCCTCCTTGTAGGTTTTTTGTGATCCTTTGTTTTGGTCTGTCATTTTGGGAATGTTATTTTGTGTTGATTGTATTCAAGGTAAAGATAGCAATGTAAACTGTCCGTAGGGTTCGCTCAGGTTGTGGGTATTTGCATGTGCAAGCCAACACCCAGATCGGGCAGCCGACATATATACTCCGCTTGTACATCCCGTGTGTACGCCATCTGCGCCAGCGGTGATCTCATCCTCGATCACTTGCACCGTGCTCGTTACAAGTTTGTGGCCCGCTGTGGTGGCATGTAGACAGGGTTATTGCGCAAGATGGTGTTGCGCTATACGTCATCTGAACCATGAAATCGAGGCCAACTGATCGTCCCGCGTGGAAACCTGCACGTCGGACGTATCTCTTGGCTGGATATCCGCCATTCAAGTATCCAGACAGGGCCAAGGGCGTCTAGACTCTGGAACTGGATGTCTGGTGCGCTTGGTATGATTGGTTGATGGAATCTAAGATTGTGTTGGTTGGGTTCGGTGCGATTAGACATGTGAAGCGAAGCTAGCAGCAGGCCGCACAGCTGGAACTCACGACTACCACATTCATGCCATGAGAACAACTGCACGCGTGTTGAGCACAATTTTAGAGTTTCACGCAAACTACTACTGAGAAAGAGATTCCTAAGTTGTAGTGAATAGCCGAGATGAAGGCTAAACAGTACCTAGGTAGACACAAACGAGCCGCGACACCACAGCGCAATCCCGCATAGTCACAGTTAGAATCCGTGCGAGATAGTGCAATGCGTACCCAGAGCTTTTCGATGCTCGAAACAGAGTCCAGCTTGATCTAGACTACTTCTCGGTACGTTTCGAAGCGATTCTCACCTTACATCCTTGGAGCGGTGACTTCCTAGCGCTTTTCTGATCTCATACTTGCGTTCTCGTCTCTGTCACTTGTTACCGCTTGCTGAAGAGCTATTTTTTACTTTCTGTGCATGCCCTGAGTGAGAGAAGAGAGGCATGGGGTGATGTGCCACACGGAGCATTCGGACGTGGAACCGAGTAAGACTTCTTAATTGCACGGGCTACAAGGTTCGATCGAAGCTCATGGTGGTCGAAGTACACCAGAGGAATCTAATCTTCTCGTGTTTTCCTAGCATCAGTACTATTGCATTTGAGTTGTCCACGTTTATGTCCGTATTTTTGTTTGAGTTAGACGCATTCGTTTACTCTTATACTATTGTAGTTGTGCCATCAACGGTGCCTTGAGCCCGCCTCATACATCTTGTTCAGATATCTGTGTACCGCTGTGTTCTTCTTTGTGCTTTCATCACTCACTATTGGCTTCACACCGCTCCTAGAAAGCAGCGCTTCTTCGTACCTACCCGCGAAGTAGTTCTTGGCGCCCCTCATATCCTTCTTTCACGCAATCGCCCACTCGATCTATTATACTTCATCTAATTCATGTTATTCCGCCGTCAGTAAGGCCCACCGTTTTCATAGCCAAACAACCCAATTAGATAAATAGACTTCCTCGAAATGGCCGATAACAACAGCGCCGATACTGGACTCACAGATGTTCACCGTTCCAATCACGTCCATTCCGAAACTCCTGTACAACTCATAGATATCCCAGGTATGGATACCCCAGGTATGGAACAAGAGCTCACCCAGGTTTCACGTCAAGAGCTTGCATTACCCTCTCGTATGTCCACAACACCACACAACCACAGTTTTCAACCACTCGCACCACCTACTGGAGTCATGTCCACACCTCCTATACCTCACGAGAACAACGTCACGGCCCCGCAGCGAGGACCGAAGAAGCCTGTCACTACGCTCGTTTCCATGCTACCCAAGACCACCTACAATGAAACAGACGAGGCAGAGGATACCGTGAGAAGCCTGGCGTATATCAGAATACAGCTCCAACTGCTGCAGTGGTTAGGTCTTCATGCATCCGATACACTCACTGTCCGACAAGCTTACTACTGGACGGAAAATATAGCGGAAGACAAGCATCCACAAGCCAAGGATGCACTACGTCTATGCTACTACATGCGTTCTCAGGGCTTCGACACTTATGCAAAATTCCAGAAAAGCAGAATGAGCCTATATATAGCCAGTCAGCCTACTGAGGTTACGAGTCCCAAGTCCGATCGGCTATATTGGTGCCAGGATCATTTGACCAACGAGGTCGCTCACGAACTACGTACCGTACCTGTATCCTCTGGAGCTCGGGGAGGAAGACGCAACGCTTTCTCATCGGACCTCACTCAACAAATCCAGAGGCTCCAAGCTACCGTGGATGCAGTTATTGCGGCAGGCACTGATATTGCTCGAGCGCAATCCAGAAATACTCTTGCTGCTGCCGCCGGCCAAGATGAACATGGAGAAGACACAGGGGATAACGCCGGTACTGTGTCGGAAGGTAACGCAGGACGAGAGAACGAAAACGGCCAGCCGACCATGGGCTCTCTTGCAGCACGCATCGCTGTTGCAAGAGCAGATTTGCAGACTCTGCTTTTCTCCGATTCTCCTGACACAGAGTAAGTCATCACCTTTATCCCAGAAGCATGATCTAACATAAAACCTAGCGCCATTGACGCTGCTATCGCACGTGTAGCAGAGCTAAACAGCCAGGAGAACTAGATGATGTGCAAGTGCCCAAGTTGGGAAGATGATGAAATGATAATCATGCCTGAATAGTAATTGAATGACTCCAAAGCTGTTATAGAGTGGACTTATTATTCTGGAGATATGTGCAGTAACCTACGCTGATAACATCAGCGGAAACTTTTGAAGACTATGCTATGCTTCTCCATTTTGGCGCCTCTGATAGGAGTTGGGTATATAAATCATCCGATTCAACTCTCGCATCCATTGTACGTTCCAGAACTTGGCTATTCAATACCAAAATGACTTGACGGGGGCTCATGGCCGGTGCGTGCTCTTCCAAAGTTTGGTAGACTGCCATCATGTTCCTCTATCACGGCACAGAGAAATAACGAGATCGAACGCTACTTGCCTCCTCAGATACTTGTCATGTCCGAAGCAGTTTTCTGAAAGTACTGAAATTGTCTGTCATGTGCAAGGGCACGCCCATGCTAGGGCTGACGCTGTAGCAGTGTAATACGATGGTTTGCTTATGGTGTAACAGTGTTGCTATTAATGTGGTTCAAATTCGAGTCGACGCCGATGAGTTAAGCGCTGTAAAGATGCAAGGGCAATACCTGCGCACGTGAATAATCATGAAATCTGATGATGACGAGTGTCCAATGACCAGTAGTGTGCGTGCGGAACATGGAGCAGAAGCCGAGCAGTACCACAATGACCATGACTAAAGTATGATGCTGTAATGTCACGCGACAACATCATGACTGGTAAGCAGCAAATACGGCCTTGAGCGGCGAAGTGTTATCGCAGCGCGCAACCTCACGACGACGGATATTTTGGTGTACCACACGTTCCTGGCTCTTGCTCGAGAATGCGATCCAGGCGTTGCGCTAGAGCTTCGCGCATTGTTTACGAATAGAAATAGTGGTCAAGCACGGGCGTATCGCGGACCGCTGTCTGCAGCCAGCCACAGGCGCGGTACCAATGACATGGAGGGCAATTCGCGTAGCACGAAAAGCGTTGGACCTGCGTTCGTTGGACTCCACTTCGAAATTACACGTTCAACACGCAAATGCTGCGGGGAAAACGTCGAATTCCCATGGGGGAGCGCTGGGGCCAGAAGACAGAATAATCAATAGAAAAAAGGAAGACATGTAGAAGAACGATATCCCCAGATGATATGTCGATGCAGGTATGCGCTAGCTGCAGCGCTTCATGCAGATCAGTTCAAGCGAGAGGTTGGGTCCGTCCGGTACATCCGCCTTGCCACGGATATCAGAATTGTCGCGTTTGATTCGTGTCGAATAGAGCAGAAGGCGACACGGAAAGGGCTGCACTGTTTGCGGCTGCTGCGATGGGCAAAAAGTGGTCAAGGGCTTACCGGTGGGCAGCCTTGCAAGCCACCAGGGCACCGGAGAGCTCTGGCTGGCTGTCAGAAATGATGGTAGCCTAGCCGGGTGACAACAAAGACGCGTAGAGTCACGCTGGGACTGGGAGTTGTATGTCGTGTACTGAATGCACAGAGTGCTGTCGCGAAATTGACGCGACGACGAATGCGATCATCGTATATGATTATGAGTAGGTGGAGGAGTGGAGATGTTGGAAGTTGGTCTTTGAGCAGGCGCGTTGGTGCGTACACATGAGGCGGTGATGGATCCGGCTAGCGCAGAGGCCACATTGCTTTCAAAGGCAGTCGCGACCGGCGCAGTTCATCGCACCACGCCCGATAAGCATCAAAATATGTCTCGCACTCGGTAGACGACCTGGACAGTGAGGACATGCACTCTGTTTGTACATGCATCACTCTGGCCGGCGCCGTTGATGTTGCAAAAATTTCCCTCTACTCCCTGAAACGGGACGCTCGGGCCACCGCACTAGCCCGTTCCTGGTGGTGATCCAGCCTACTTAATGACCTGTTCATTCTCTTAGATAGGCCCGCAGCCCACCTTCTCCGAACGCGCTCCCGGCACCGCATCGAGTTACCACTCCGTCACGTGACTCGCATACACACCTCTGACTACATAGCCCAACATCATTTGCCGTGCTCAGTGCTTCAATGGCCACGCCTGCGGGCGCCTAGTAATTTCTAATTCTTCCGGTTGCGCTCCACTTGCGAGCCTGGCTGTTCATCCTGCGGCGCAAACATGAGGTATGTCGCATATCGCATCGATGCATGCATGACGCGCTAACGCTTTGATAGTGCCACCAGATTGGACCGTCTCGTAACGTAAGTATACCCGGTCGCAACATCTTGCATGCTCTTCGCAACTTGATACACTACAGTTGCAGTCTTTTGCGACAGGTTTATCTTGCCTCGACAGCCTTGCCTTACTCGACACTTTCTGACTCTCGCTAACCCACGCCAAGGCTCCTCGAGACCGGCAGCACAGCATTAATCCGAAACACAGCAGCAGACCAGCTCGCCGACGTCCAAAAACAACATCCCGACGAACTTTTTAATCTTCTTACTCGAGTCATTCCCTACCTGCGATCCAAAAGCTGGGAAACTCGAGTTGCTGCTGCCAAGGCCATAGGAGGCATCGCCGCCAATGCCGACAAATTCGACCCCAACGCAGAGGATCCCGAGGGGCCTGTCAAACCGGAAGGCCAGTCAGATTCAAATGGCGAAATCAAGTCTGAGGATACCAACGGCGCGTCGGTCAAGAAGGAGGAGAATGGCGACAGCACTCTACCACCGCTCACCGACGGGCTCGATCTTGCTACACTTGACTTGCCTTCCATCCTCAAGTTTGGCAAAGTCCTAGCTTCTCTCGGAACAAAGGAACATGATTACAAGCTTGCAGCCATGGATCCTGCTGAACGACTAGAGTACCAAAAGAGTACCCTGCTCAAGCGTCTCGGCTTCGAAGGCGCATGGGTTGAGGACCTTACACCACCCCAAGAGCTGATGCCGCAAACGCCGGCTCCCAAAACACCTGCTATAAATCGCATCGACACCAATGTTTCACGATCAGATAGCATGAACAATGCCAGTTCTCCTACTGCAGGCACACCTGATGGTAAAGGGCTTAGCAAGCGTCAACAAAATGCCCTACGGCGCAAGAACAAGAGGCAAGCTGCCGGAGGTACTAACAAAGTACAAGTCGTCGACTTCAACTCAAATTCACGAAAAGACTCACAACCAGACCTTGTTGAGACGCCGGTACGCCCACACCCCGTGGCCCTCAAATTTGAGAAATCGGAGAACGGCGACGAAGACGAACCCATGAACGACTACTTCTCACTCGAGCGCAACGGTGGGGACGACGATGCGAAATTCGTCAAAGAGTTCAAGGGCGCGCCAGTGGCAGAGAAGTCATCGTTCCAGACTGAGGCTGAAGAGGCCGGATTGGAATGGCCATTCGAGCGCGTGTGTGCGTATCTCTCTGTTGAGTTATTTGACTACACTTGGGAGGTACGTCATGGTGCCGCAATGGGTCTTAGAGAGATTCTTCGTATCCACGGCGGTGGTGCTGGCAGACGGAAGGGTCTCAGTCGGACTGAGAATGATCGGCTCAACCAGCGATGGCTCAACGATTTAGCATGTCGCATGATCTGCATCTTCATGCTTGACCGCTTTGCGGACTTCACTGGCGATAATGCCATCGCGCCCATTCGCGAGACGGCTGGACAAGCCCTTGGTTCATTGCTGCAATACATGTCTCGCGACAACGTTCTCGCAACATTTCAGGTCCTCAACCGCCTGATCATCAATCACAACCTTCCCCTCGACACTAACCCTCTAAGCGCACCATGGGCCTTATGTCAAGGTGGTATGATTGGTTTACGGTATCTTGTCGCCGTTAGGAACGATCTGCTCCTAGAAGATGGTACTTTATTGGATGGGGTACTCGCTGCAGTTATCAGCGGTTTAAGCAATTCCGACGACGATGTTCGAGCAATCAGTGCAGCGACTCTTATCCCGGTCGCTAAGGAGTTTATCGAGATGCGTCCCAAATCACTCGAAGGGTTGATGAACGTAGTCTGGTCGTGTCTCTCCAGCTTACAAGATGACCTGAGCGCGAGCACTGGTTTCATCATGGATCTGCTGGCGAAGCTTTGTGGCTTTCCTCAAGTCTTAGAAGCCATGCAAGCCAACGCACGACAGGACCCAAGTCAATCATTTCACGAACTGGTGCCTCGACTCTTCCCATTCCTACGCCATACAATCACCAGTGTTCGCGCGGCGGTATTGCGTGCTCTGATTACTTTCCTCAATATCCAGAGCGAAGGTGCAGACAGTTGGGTAGACAGCAAGGCATTACAGCTTGTTTTCCAGAACATCCTGCTCGAACGCAACGAGGGCGTGCTGAAGCTCTCTCTCCAGCTTTGGAACGCTATCGTGGAGGCCCTGGGTAACCAGCTGGCCACTCATATGGAGCCCATACTAGATGCTGTGATCCCCCTCACCCTGACGCCTATCGGAGTTTCTCGTCATCCGATATCGCTGAATAAGTCACTACTCATCAAACCTTCTGGGCAAGCCATGGGCCCGCCACCAGACTCTGAGCCGAGTCGTAAATCATCTCCGCCAGATGCTGGTGAGCCGGCTCGGAAGAGGAAGAAGTCTCGCCACGGAAAGGATGACATGTCAACGCCTACTCCAACTTCCCAAAGTCACAACGTCGACGGACATATGATTACTGGCGATCTGGAACTCATCGGAGCGGACGTGATGATTCGCTCCAGGACCTCTGCAGCACAGGCTCTTGGCAAAGCGATGGGAGCGTGGCCTGAGGAACTGAGGTTGGAGGCCTTCAAATCTAGACTATTGAAGCCTCTCTCTTCTCCCAATGCGTCAACCCAATTGACGGGCGCGATCATCATCGAGGAATTCGGAAAGAATTTGGCGACCAAAGATGCCTTGGCTGAATCGTTCGTTCAGGCCCTCCTACCTATCGTCGAAGGCGAAAGACCAGCCGCCTACGAGGATCTCGTGCCGAAACTACAAATCGTTCGAACACAGTGTCACTCTTTGCTGAGCATCTTCCACGAAGCACATGTGCAAAATCTGCCAACGATTGCTGCTCTTGTCCAGGGCATGCCAAATGCGAACCACTATGCTTTTGGTGTCGCCGATGCCGAGAAGCTGCTCAATGTGCAGTATGAGAAACTCAAGAAGGGAATGACACCGTCAGCCCGCATGGTTGCCGGAACAAACCTGGAAACAGCACGCAAGGAGGTAGAATCGAGTATCCAAGAGGCCAAGGATATCAAGGAAGAGCGCGATGTCCGTATAAAGGCTGCTGCAGCCGGTGCACTGGTGGCGCTCAACTCACCCCCGAGGAAGCCATCCCCACCAATCAAGGCTATGATGGACAGCGTCAAGAAGGAGGAGAACGTCGAGCTACAGAAACGCTCAGCGGCTGCTGTTGCGGGCTACATCGTCTTTTTGGTCAACGCGAAGAGATCTGGCGTAGTTAACAAAGTTGTCGGAAACTTGGTCAAGTTTTACTGCATGGAAACAGCTGAAACACCCGAGTTTGCCGGACAGTCACATATCGAAACAGGCATTCTTACTCTCAAGAAGGATGAAGACGTGCGCGACCACCCGGACGCTGCTCGCTTTGCAGAGGAGTCACGAGCCGCTAGGATCACCAAGCGTGGTGCACGAGAGGGTTTGGAGAAGGTTGTCGAGAGTTTCGGCGCTGAGATCTTCGAGAAGGTCCCCATCCTCAAGGACCTGATTGAACGACCCATCAAGGACGCTTTCACCGAGGCCACTCTTCCAGCGCACATTTTCAACGAAGATGGTGTCTTTGGCCAGGAAGTCGTTGATGCTTTGTCGACTCTACGTGCCCTGGTCGGTAGCTTCCACCCAAGTGTCAGAGGCTTTGTCAAGGATCTGCTTCCACTCATTGCAAAGGCTCTCCAGAGCAAGCTGTACGTTTTGCGGTACGCAGCTGCCAAGTGCTTCGCTACCATCTGCAGCGTCATGTCTGTGGAAGGTGTGACGATGCTTGTCGAGAACGTTCTACCGACCATCAGCGATGGTGGCAACGTGCACGCCCGCCAAGGAGCCATCGAGTGCATCTACCATCTCATTCATGTCATGGAAGACGCCATCCTACCATACGTCATCTTCCTTATCACCCCTGTTCTTGGTCGTATGAGCGACTCAGACAACGATGTACGGTTGCTTGCTACAACCAGTTTTGCCACACTGGTCAAGCTCGTACCGCTTGAGTCTGGTATCCCTGACCCACCGGGTCTTCCAGACTCTCTCCTCAAGGGCCGAGACCGAGAACGAAAATTCGTTGCTCAGATGCTCGATGCGAAGAAGGTGGAGCCTTTCGAAATTCCTGTCGGTATCAAGGCGACGCTTCGTTCATACCAACAGGAAGGTGTCAACTGGTTGGCCTTCCTCAACCGTTACAATCTTCACGGTATCCTTTGCGACGACATGGGTCTCGGTAAAACATTACAAACACTGTGCATGGTGGCTAGTGATCATCACATACGCGCAGACGAGTTTGCAAAAACTGGCGATCCAAACTTCCGACGCCTGCCATCTCTCATCGTATGTCCGCCTACACTGTCTGGTCATTGGCAGCAGGAGATCCGGCAATATGCACCCTTCCTCAGTTGCGTCGCTTATGTTGGTTCTCCACCCATTCGTGGTCAGCACAGGAACCAGCTCGACAAGGTGGACATCGTCATTACTTCGTACGATATTTGCAGGAACGATGCGGACATTCTTAAGCCCATTACCTGGAATTACTGCGTACTTGACGAAGGTCATCTGATTAAGAATTCCAAGTCGAAGACCAGCCAGGCCGTCAAGCAGTTCCAATCAAACCATCGTCTCATTCTCTCCGGTACACCCATTCAAAATAATGTGCTCGAGCTCTGGTCACTCTTCGATTTCCTCATGCCCGGTTTCCTCGGTACCGAGAAGGTCTTCCAGGAGCGTTTCGCAAAGCCCATCGCTGCCTCCAGATTCGCCAAGAGCTCGTCGAAGGAGCAAGAGAGAGGTGCGCTTGCAATCGAAGCTCTACACAAGCAAGTGCTCCCATTCCTTCTTCGTCGTCTCAAGGAGGAAGTACTTGATGACCTGCCACCCAAGATTCTGCAGAATTACTACTGTGATCTATCTGAATTGCAACGTAATCTCTTCGACGACTTCACTAAGCGCCAGGGCAAGGAGATTCAGTCCAAGGCTGGCAACGCCGATCGTGAGAGCAAGCAACATATCTTCCAGGCTCTACAGTACATGAAGAAGCTTTGCAATTCGCCTTCACTCGTTGTCAAGGGTCCTACCAACAAAGCTTATGAGCCTACCCAGCAGTATCTCAAGAAGCACAACACCACGATCGACGACATCGTGCACGCACCCAAGCTAGGCGCCCTAAAGGATTTGCTTGTCGACTGCGGTATCGGTGCATCTGACGTTGTTAGTGACAAGTCTGCCGCCGCTAATGGCGACCTACCAGAAGCTGTCTCTCAGCATCGCGCCCTCGTCTTCTGTCAAATGAAGGAGATGCTGGATATGGTCCAGCATAACGTACTCGAAAAGCTTCTTCCTTCTGTGCAGTTCATGCGTCTCGATGGTGGTGTCGAGGCTACCAAACGCCAGGAGATTGTCAACAAATTCAACACTGATCCCTCGTACGATGTTTTGCTCCTGACAACCAGTGTCGGTGGTCTAGGTCTCAATTTGACTGGTGCCGATACCGTCATCTTCGTTGAGCACGATTGGAATCCACAGAAAGACATTCAAGCTATGGACCGCGCCCATCGTATCGGTCAGAAGAAGGTCGTGAACGTGTACCGAATCGTGACGCGGGGCACCTTGGAAGAAAAGATCTTGAAGTAAGTATTTCGAACCCCCAATACCCAAGAAGTCCTTCTAACTAATTTTTCCAGTCTCCAACGCTTCAAGATCGACGTAGCTTCCACAGTCGTGAACCAGCAAAACGCCGGTCTACAATCCATGCAAACGGATCAGATTCTCGATCTCTTCAACGTCTCCGCCGACTCCAACGACCCTGCCGCACTACCGGCGCCACCCAGCAATGCAAAGGACGACGGCACGGGTATCGATGAAAATGATGCTGTGGACGCGACAGGTGCGCTGAGAGAGAAGGGCAAGAAGGGCTTCTTGGATGAGCTCGGAGATCTCTGGGACGAGAAGCAGTACGAGGAGGAGTTTGACCTCGATGGCTTCCTTGGCAAGATGAAGACATGAAGCAGTATCGGTTGAGCATGTTGACAGTCGTTTGGTTTGAATATGCTCTTTTTGCGACCACTCAATGTCCACCTACCAGGTTAGGCATATTATTTCAGGTTCAACAGGCGTACATAGGTGTTTCTTATCGGGCATCGCGGTATAGCATGTAGGATGTTGGCATGTTATTGATCAGGACAGGCATAGTTTTTGCACTCACAGGCTACGACCGTGGAAGCGTGTGTATTAGCATGGCGTTGGTTAGGGACTTTGTCATCTTTGTATCCTTGCTCTTGTCGTAGGAGCTTGGAAGGCACGTGTGTTTGTGTACGTCTAGCCTGTGCGAGTACAGTATGAATATACTGAAAGGTTGTTACAAACACATGGTACTTGACCACGTGGGAACTAAGTAGTGATGGAAACACTGAAGCATCGCGATGTATTATACCACGTCATGGGGAAACTCATCTTGGTGAACACTGGCCGTCTGTAACTTGCGAACAACTCGCCACGTATTCTCGAGCCTACCTAGACATTGTCATCTTGTCTTCGTGACAAGATCGCCCTCTTCCCACCAAGTGTCCCTTCGTGTGTCTCCAGGATGTGATGAACGCAGCAAGCATAATACATCGCAACGCTCATAATGGAAAGCAATATCTTGACGCGTTCAGCTACCGCTATTGCTCCTACCCAATCTCTGTCGATAGTCACAAGACCTATAGATGAGTGACAAATCTTCCCAGGACCCTACCAACCCACAAGAAGCTTCCGGTAACAAGCAAACTTTCCCGCCTAGGTTTGCGGTAGATTGCCACACTGCTGATCCCGACGACTGGATCATTAAGTCCTTCCCAATCCCCATAGTCGAATCGGATCCATGCACCACTAACTTCATAATAGTTTTTCTTTTTAGCACCGGCTGCTGACCCTCGTCCACGACGGCATACCCTCCAAGTTTGGTGTGAACGACATAACCGTAGCGGATGGAGCGGTGACCTTCAATCTTGAAAGCATGCAACATAGATCGCATGCTAAAGGGCCTATATCGTGACGCTTGCAGGATCATTAGCCCGTTTCTTTTCGATAAACAATGAACGAAGTCTATATGAGGGTTGTTGAGGGCGAAGTAAGAAGTCCGCTCAATATCATGGTACAGTAGCTGTGTCGGAGCTGTGGTGATGGAAGCTCTTGTTGCGCGTCTAGACGCTTCGTCCATTCTGTTGAGCGGAGTCAAGGACACACGCGCTTTGAAACTGGCTGACAGGAACAAAGCGGGCCCATCGAGGGTTTCTGGTGGCAAGTTGTGGTACCCTGTCTCATATAATTCGGGGTCGGATCTCGACCAGTGCGCTTTGATGAATAACTGTTATCTTGTTCGGTACACGGGCTGTAACACGAATGAGGCGTAAACTTTGCGAACAAGAGTGTGCTGTACCTTCTTAGTCGCGGTTAAAAACAGTTGCTTAGTATTAAAGTTGGATCCAGCCATGGCCGTGCGGATTTGAAAAGCGCAAAATGTTGCTAAATGTTCACTTACGAAAATCCCGTCAACAACCCGGGATTGGTGGTCGGAGACGAGCTTATGCACGATGGTCCATGGCATAGCAAGGTTCCACCCTTAAAGAGTGCTCGCGAAATCTCCATCACCATATGGTATAGAAGAAACCTCTTTGTCATGGTAACAAGCAAGTAACGGTGGTTCCAATTCTGGGCAGATACAAAGTTCCTTGTTGTAGGAGCTGTGAACCGGGTAATATTCAGCATGCAAAGATCCAATCTTCTCTCGAACCTTATGAGCGATAGCAACATCGCTTCTAGGAGCTATGTCCTTTAGCTCGAAAGCTTTCCCACCCGGGCGTTTTCCATATGTGCAACTTACAGCACCTGTCACGCAAAGCGGCCATATGGAATGCGTGGATAGCAATACCTCGCAGGCCATGGGCAGTAGATCGTTCATACTTACGACACCAGAATAGAGGTGGCAGTTATGAGAGCTCCGGCCGTAGGCGATAGACTGAGCCCTGGGGGATTCCTGTTGGTGTGTTCCTCTGGTGGTGTAACGGATGCAGAGGGTGCGCCGAAAGGTTGTGAGGTGCACATGAGCCGGAGATCCCCATGCCGCAGAGTTACATGGCCCAAGATCCGAGCAGACGCGACCAGCAGTGAATATCAGAGTCTACGAACGTAGAGCTAGTGGGCTGGTGGAGAGGTGCGAAGGTAGGTGAAGATCTAAGAACGTATGCTCATCCACTGTCAAAAAGGCAGCGATGGTAGGAGCATGCAATCAGAGCCAGATCAAATGCCGGCTGATGTTTAGGCGATAGTGTGGGTCTCTCGTCTTCGCGAGCCGAGCTGAGCACACCAATCGCAAGCTGCACGCCTCATGGTTTCATTCCCGACGTCGAATGACTGACCGCCTTATCTCGCTCCGATAAAGCCGCTCTATCATCAGCCTGATAGTCATGCGCTTCGATATGATCGGCATTGATTATGTGGCAGCGGAGAATGCAGTCAGAAGGGTCTTCTGGACGTTGTCGCCGATGCCCACCGGAGTTTTCCCGGCTGAATGCAAGTGAGCGGCACATGCAAATGAAAGCGAGGCGGTCAAGATGCATCGCGGTCGAAACGAGTGCAGCGCACTATTGTGTGCATGACCGTGAAGGCTGAAGCGCGAGGAAAAAGAGCAATTTGGCTAACGGAACACAACAGCAACAATGACGAAATGCGGAGATCGTATCGTGAAGTACGACCGGCGTAAAGACGCTGGAGGTGAGGCCGAAATGAAAGTCGAGCTGGACAAGGCGTAGTGGAGACGAAAGGGGACAGCGCAGAAGCCAGCTAGGCCGTATTCGTAAGCGCCTGATGCTTAATCTCCACTCCTCGGCAGACTGGCCTCACCAATGTTTTCGTCGATTCTGGGGCCACGGCGCCTTGCACAAAGGACCGTCCGGTCGTGCAAAGCCGGCACCGGCGTGAAGACAGCGCATAGAGCATTTGGTGACATCTTTTGCAAACGACAAGGCCGAAAGACATGTTTCGCTGAGGCAAGCTGACGCGCACGTGAAAAGCGCTGTGGGATGTTTGCAAAACTAAACAAAAAGCTGACGCACCCTGCAGGTTCTGCAACACTGACATGCTATAAACACTATTTCGGGATAAGGATCTCCAGAGGCTTTGCTGGAAGCCCCATGCCCTGGTGGAGAACCTCTGTTCAACGGGCAGCACGATAAGGACGCCCCTGAAGATACCCTGTTAGGATCGCCACTTAGAGCTCAAAGGCGCACCGAGCAGAGGCCGTCGAAACAAACGTGCCTTGCGATACTCTCAAAATGGCAGTGTTGTGTTCTTCCGCCTATAGCGCGTGATTAGAACAACAACCGCCGGTCTGGGGTTATGGGCCTGGGTGCAGCAAGACAGCATTAGCAGACACTCGACTGAGCGACCAACGCAAGCCGTTCATTTCTGCAACACGAGAAGCCACCGCAACCCTCCACAGCCAACCTGCCGATCTGGTCTTAGCACCAGGTACGCACGTCCTGCGAGTGGCCAGCGGGGCGGCATGCCAGCTTGGTTCCTGCATTAGCCCTGACATCCGCCAGACCACTTGCAGCGCCCAGATGCTTCCGCCCCTGTTGCGCCGTCCTGGTCCCCCCTTTCAGTGGCCACTTGTTTCCGGTCCGCGCTACCGTGCTGTAATCTCCCTACGGTATATATCATAGCAGCGTGGTCGCCTTGCTGTTTTTCTTCACTTCACAGCCAAACTTTCGAGCTTCAAGTCCTTTGACCTTCGAGTCGTCCATTCGTTGTTACCAACTAATACTATCATTAATAATACACACTCGCCAACTCTCTCAACCACCTCAACCTCCACCAACCAACACTTCCAACTTTACCGTTTCAAGTTCTAAATACCATCAAAATGCGTTACTCATTCGCCGTCGCTGCCTTCGCTGGCCTTGCCGCCGCCGTTCCCCAATACGGTGCCTACCCTGCTGCCCCAGCCAGCACTCCCGCTGCCCCGGCTTACCCTGCCTACCCTGCTCAGCCTGCTGAGCCCTCCTCTGCTGCTCCCGCCTACCCTGCCTACCCAGCTGAGCCCTCCACTCCCGCTGCTGAGTACCCCGCCTCCAGCGCTACTCCTGAGGCCTCCAAGCCCGCTGAGTACCCCGCTGGAACTCCTTCCAAGCCAGCCGAGTACCCTGCTGAGACCCCCTCTGCTTCCAAGCCCGCTGAGTACCCAGCTGAGACTCCCTCCAAGCCTGCTGAGTACCCCGTCGAGTCCACCAAGACTCCCGAGGTTCCCGAGCACGCCACCTCTGAGGTTCCCTCTTACCCTGCCTCCTCCATGACCCCTGAGGTCCCCGAGGCTGAGACCACCTCTTGCTTGAGCTCCACCACCATCACCGTCACTGTCCCCTACCCCACCGGTACCCCCGTCGTTCCCGGTGCTGGCAAGCCTTCCGGTACCCCCATGGTCCCTGGTGCTCCCCAGCCTTCCGGTGGTGCTCCTTACCCATCTGTCCCCGTCGGTGGTGCTCCCTACCCCTCTGTCCCTGCTGGCACTGGTGCTCCTCCCGCTGGCACTGGCATGCCCACCAAGACCGGTGGCTACGTCAAGCCTTCCACCCCTGCTGAGTTCACTGGTGCTGCCTCTGCTCTCAACGTCGGTGGCTTCGTTGCCGGTGTTGGTGCTTTCGCTGCTTTCTTCTTGTAAATGTCATAACATTCAATTGAGCGTGTCCACGGGCAAGCTATGACTTTACATGATACATTGCATTGGGGATTGAAATTCACTGTAAATATCCTTGGTGTCGGAAAGGGTAATTGTAATTAGTCTGCGGATGGTGTTGTTGAAATTGAACTTGAAAAAAAAACCACTTCTCTATGCTACTCTTGATCGTGAACTTCATTTACCAATCGCTCATATCCTCTACCTACCATATGCCCAACGTGTGTTTCCAGTGATCATAGTCACGCCGACCGTGAATGAGCTGCAGCTAGCTATCAGCACTGAGATATGGCAATCACGTGCGCCCATCTGTGGCAACATATTGTTATCCCGTATCGCACGGCGTAAGGCCGCATTCAACGTAGTGTGCTTGTAGTCGCAGGTAAGACATGGACACGGCGCCCTAGCCAGGGTCAGTCTGTGTTTTTTCGCTCTGGCTTACCGGCGCATGGCTACCATGGGACTGGGTCGCCGCGGAACACGAGTACAGCAAGTGGACATGAGGCTGGCTCGCATGAGAGTCTCGTGGTAATGGCACAGCATTAGATGCGATGACATAACCTCAGGAACCAGGAAGGCTGTTGTAGAGCGCAATGCGGCCCATCTTTTGCTGCACACTCACTGGAGACACACCACGGCCGCGCCATTCCTTCTCTTCTGACACCGACGTCAGTAACTGCTCATCTCAGCCAGTCATAGTTGAGTATCGTGAGAAGCCTCCAATGGGTAGCTTGGGAGCTATGTTTGGACCACGAACTAATTTTCGATAGCTAAGGTGGTTTCATTAAGCGTAGACCGTCGCTGCGAACGCCACCTCTATACCTCTTGGAGGTTGCCTAAGGCCAAGGGCAGCAGGCATCAAACGGGCACTAGACGTTAGGCTTGTTTCTTTCTCGGGGTCTCGACTCGTTCGCGCGAATCTATGATATGGATGCAGGTGTTGCAGCGCTACCATGGAAATACAGAACGCTAAACACGCCCCGCCGATTGCGTCCGAAGAAGTGCCCACTTTAAGCTGAGCATGCCTTGACTGCTTTGAAAGTGAAAATGCCAATATCAAGCTGCACAGAAGATGCCTCCAATAGTCTTGGGAGAGCTTACTCGATGCCCACGTTGACGGGTAGAAAGGTGGGGTTCCGACAACCTTTACTGTATGAAACAGCCATCAGCCAATAGTCTCTCAATACGCTTTTCAGGCCTCTCTGACTTTAGTAAAGCGAAAGCAGAGTCAAGACAGTCGTTCCTGAATACAGAGCTTACTTAGCTAGCTACGTCTCACCTACAAGGCTATCGAGCCGTGCCTGGCGTCTCTAGCAAATCGCATGAGTTGGAGATGTGAGCGAGGAAGCTGTTCTTGGAAACAAGTGAGGCTCGCTTATCAGCTTGCCTGTCACCCATGAGGCTTTTCATCATCTGAAGGGGTAGTCGAGAGCGACAATCGTTACGCGAACGTTAGATTATCGTTGCCAATGTGCGCCAGTTTGGCGACGACAAGCTGAGTTAACGGTATCAAAGAGAGAAGTATAAAGAGAGCGATTGGCCTCTACAGATGATATACGCTCTCTTTGTGGTTCGCAAGCCATAGAACATCTCTTGATCCATCTCCAAAAGTTGTCGAATCAACGTCAGCCATTTTGCCATGAAGACCTTCACGCTTGTCTCAGCCTTCCTGGCTACAGCACTCGCTGCACCAGCTACATTTGCACCAAGCGATATCACACCACGCACTCTGAGCGTCCTGAAGAACTTCGCCAAATGTCCGGCAAATCCTGCCCAACCTGACGGCAGGTTACCCAAAGGAAACAGCATCTCAACCTCAGTACTCGTCCCCATATCTGCCAAGAACCCCGACAAAGCATACCCAGCCACGGAATGGGCGACCGTAACTCCCAAAGATAAATGCACAATCTTCAATCTCGAGCTCGACTCTGACGCCACCCAAGGCAAGATCTGCAATCTTGTCTTCGACTTTCCTTCTCTTATTCAAGCACCTGGTCTTTTCGTCTTTCAAGGCCCTGGTCATTTCACTTTTACCGGTTACGATATCAATGCTGGTGCAGAGGCTGGCGTTACTACGTACAACCACCAACCACGTCCAGGACCTAGCCCACCAAACCCACCGCCGGTCATCAAGCCGGGCAACAGCTATATTGTCAATGGTGCTCCGTGTGGAATTCCTCCTGGCATCGGAAAGGTGACCGTCAGTGGGGCATTGTGCTCCGATGATACAACGTTGACGTTCAAGCAAAGCGATTTGCTGTGTCCCTTGGGTTTTTACGTTGTGCTTACTGATGATCCTAACGCGGGAGGTTATGCGCCTCACTAAGAACTCGGTATTGATTGATGGGTATGATGGTCATAGGATTGTTAGTTCAGTATATAAATTTATTTCTATTCTTACAAGACTCAGCTGTGTCATTTGGTGCATACTTCTTGTGATGTTCGGTACAGGATCTCGAGTGAAAGAGCGGGGTTGTCCGACTGGCTATTAGCCTCAAATCTTTGCATGAGTGCGAACTTCGTCACTAACTCTTCAAGATTGTCCAGGAAGATATGTGTATCCCTGTGTCAAGTGCTTCCTGTATCGTTGACTTTATTGCAAAGCTGTACGACCGTTGGTCGGACGTCTCCGAGGTCCGGTTGCGCTTGCCAATGACGACACACACTCGAATGCGCGAGGAAAGCGTACTAACCCCGACGATCTCTGCAGAGTCAAACACTGAAGTTGCGCAACTCTCTTTAATGGTTACGCCATCATGTGCATCCCTGCAACATGCTGTTCTTACTTGCCAAACCAGGTGCCGGATTCCGAGGCGCGTCTCCGACCTATGTTACGTTTGTCAGCTGCCAATGATTTTGTTCAAATTCTGCTTCAACATCAAGATATAGCATAGAGACACGAGTTTTACCGGCTAGCGATGTCGAGCAGGAGCGCCAAGTCAAACTCCATTTCCCCATTACTCTTTTCGAGTACAGTTAGTTTGTCGTAGCTTACTCCATCCATCTCTGCACCCATACTTTCAGCACCAGACCGCAGGTACCTAGACAACCTTCAAGAACGCCATCTTACACCCCTCTCCGACACTCAATAACGGCGACATGACTGAATACTTCAAGGGAGCAACTTGGTTCTTCTTCGATCTCGACGACACTTTGCACGAGTTCCGCAAAGCATCTTCCGCCGCCGTCGATGCGACGCTGCATATCATCGCAGAACAACACGCGAACCGTGAGACTACGTCCAGTCAACCGCTCATAGCCGCCGAGTTGAAGAAGGAATATACCAAGGTACTTAGAACCAAAACAGCAGCAGCATTCGTAGACGGGAAAACAAGCCATGAGTACCGTGCAGAGCGTTTCCAGGGTGTCATGGATACCTTTGATCTTAGATGTACAGAGCTGCAGATGCAGGTATTACTCGACACCTACGAAACAGCACTTACAAAACATCTGCAGCTTAAAGAAGGCGCAATACCACTACTGCAGGCTTTGAAGCAAAAAGGGAAAAGCATAGCCATTGTCACAGAAGGCCCCCAGGATTCGCAGGAACGTACTGTCGCTGCTTTGGGCTTAGAGCCATTTTATGACAGGCTGATCACGACGAATAAGCTTGGTGTGGCGAAGGTAGATGGGCTGTTTGGCAAGGCGCTGGAGACTCTCGGAATAAGGAGTGGGGATGCAGTGATGGTAGGGGACAGCTGGGAAAGGGACATCATCCCTGCGGCGGAAGCAGGAATAGAATGTGTGTGGCTTGCTGAGAAAGAGCAGAACTGTGGGACAACTTTGGACTTAAATGGTCAAGAGAAACACGTAGCTGTCACTGTGGTCAATTCACTGGGTAGATTGCAGAGTATTATGGAGGCTGAGTCAGGTTAGGCCAGATACTACGTAGGTTCCATCAGCTCATACCAAAACGAACTGATATGGATAAGTACGTCCCAAGGGTTAACATATCTCATCAATACATCACTGCAAAGTGAAAATGTTACCGCGCATCCCGGCTGACATACCACATGGCCTCATGGCCATCACATCTCACCGTTCCTTGCGCCGCCACTTTCCCATCGTGCAACCCCGCGAACCTTTTGATCGCCTCATCGATGATGTCAACCATATCCTGGTTATTCATGTCAAACGAAAACTCGTGTGAACTATTGGGAATGGCACCCATGCTAAAACCGCAGGGCGCATTGTGCATGTGTTGTTGGTAACCTTCTGGTTTGCCTTGTAGAAAGGTTAGCCTTGATGGAATTAAACAAGCGTATATGAGACAAGGAGGGATGGAAAAGTGGTGCTTCTACCTTCTAGATGAACGACCCACTCTCCAGCATCTTGGAAAATACTACTGCAAGCTTCCTGGCATTCCGTCGCGTTGGGTGGATTTTTGGCGGCCAGAGTAGTGTCTACGTATGTGAGTGTGTCGCAATGGCCCAAGGTGCTTTTGTCACCCGTGCAGAAGTTATAGTCTGGGGGAATTTGGGCTGCTGTGAGGGTGATAGCGAGGATGCTGAGGAATATGGACGAGGGTTTGCACATCCTGATAGTGATATGATGCAGCATGGCAAACAGTATTGAGGAAAGTGTGGTAGATATGAAGAAGTCTTGAGAGAAGAGGTACGTAGTATTGATATGATGTCGCTTTCACGCATGAGCACTGTGGGTATGAACACCAGGTACACCATGATAATGACCAAGCATTGGACGAAGCATGAGCTGATGTCAGAAATGAAACAAATATACGGAGAGAGCCATATATTGGCAGGGTTCTTTAGATTAAGCGACGAATCGGTTCAGTCACGGACATGTTCGTCGACCAACAAAAATACAACATCTATACACCCGCTGTTGCGGCGTAACTCATTCACAAAAGCGTAAGCTGCATGCGCGCTTAAAAACCCCTGATCAGCGCGTCGAGATGCTTCAGCTATACCATCCTTGCATATAGCTGGCGTACGTACAGGATGTTTGGCTCAGGCTTTAGGGACTATTCGGGACCTAACGGTTCGTTGTCTCTTTAAGTTCTTACTCTTTTTCATGCAATCGCTCACACCTTCTGCAACCTGTCTCAGTGTTTCTCAGTCTGACCTTGCTGCTTTCTAGCAGCCGAAGTAAAATTGCCAAATGGCTCGTATTCTCTAGATTCTTGTCTCGACACTTCTTCGGCAGCTCCAGTAACTCAGCGCTCTCATCACCATATTGATCAATTATGTCATCCAAGCCCTCCTCAATATTGGGAAATGTGGGTTAATCCTCATGCATATCTGTGCCGAACATCTCCTTGAAAGAGCCCTTGATGTTGTGTTGCTTGTCGTAGGTGTCCATAGTTCCAAACCCCAGTCTCCTTTCTTTAGCAACTTGATCGAGTTCACTAGCCCCATGCGATACAATCTATAGCTCCTCTCTTGCTAGGTTCTTGGTGGTATTACTTCAAGGAACTCAGAAGATCCCAAGAAATGTAGACATTCTGTGGGAAGAGGTTTGATTTACTTCAAAAGTTATCTTCGTACAATGTCTACACCGTCAACACAATGGAGAGTGAGGTACCTAGAAGCATACATCTACAACAAGACAGGTAACAGGATCAAGATAACATTGACAAGCAATAGGGGGTATCCTAACAAATCCAAACCGATCCACCTTAGCAGACGCCGCGCGATGCTTCCAAAAATGCAAGATAACTACAATCCCCCCATCTGACTAACCTCTCCAAACCCCACTCTAGCCCTGCCACCTCCCCTC
>Ga0058698_10000180_pt1 | contig 37084 bp, 43 predicted proteins | sample AgamicAsSfe_FD_67288 | JGI IMG/M metagenome (GOLD analysis project Ga0058698, IMG submission 67288) | Agave microbial communities from Guanajuato, Mexico - As.Sf.e | ecosystem: Host-associated > Plants > Phyllosphere > Phylloplane/Leaf | place: Guanajuato, Mexico | collected 2012-05-30
CGACTACATCGAGAGCGACACCGACGAGCAGCTGATGCTGTACATTCCCTTCCAATCCACCATCAAGATCCACTCTCTCCAGCTCACCTCGCATGCCGTCTCCGCCTCTGACGACGACACAGCCGAAGTGGCGCGCCCAGCCCGCCTGCGTCTGTACACGAATAGGATATCGAACTTGGGATTTGAAGAGGCGGGGGATGTGCAGGCGACGCAGGTGGTGGAGATTAAGGCTGGGGATTGGGATGCGAAGACGAGGACGGCGAGGGTGGAGTTGAGGTTTGTGAAGTTCCAGAATTGTAGCTCGGTGGTGCTGTTTGTGGAGGGGGTGGAAGGCAGTGGGGAGAAGTGTAGGATTGATAGGGTTAGGATTGTCGGGGAGACGGGGGAGAAGAGGGAGATGGGGAAGTTGGAGAAAGTCGGGGAGGAGCACTGAGAGAAGTGTGTGGGATGTGATGGGACGGGATGCAGAAGATTGAGAAGTGGAGTGAGGGAAGATCGAAGCGGTGGTAGTAGTCGAAACTTGCTGGAAAGGCATGGTACGCCAGGGTGATGCGCAACGAGTATACGAAATTGGCAGACTTCTGCATGAGCAGATTATAGATTGGGTTGATGCAGCGGAGTTCTGCTTGTTGATCCTCTTTAGATGAAATCTGATGACATCTGACTCCGATTCACAAACCCGAATATGCTGCAACGTCCCGCGCTGCACGAAGAGCCGTCAAACTTGCCAACACCTGCGAACAGATTTCTTCTACATCCCCATTCCCACCCCAAATTTTCTCCTACCTCTCCAACTTCAAATGTTTCTCGAAGAACGCAATCCCCTGCTTCTCCGCATCATCCATGGCCTTCTTATCCTTCTCGCTCGACCAATCGCCCCTCAACGCAAACCCATGCACCTGATCCTCATACACCACAACTTCAGTGTTGCTCTTCTTGGCCAAGATCTCCTTGATCCCATCCACAGTCTTGTTATCAAGCAGACTGTCCGAGTCGCCCACCGCCAAGCTTAACGGCTTTGTGACTGGGTCGAAGTCGCCCGGAACGGCTACGAGCGATGGGTGCTGTGCGACGGCGGCGTCGGCGAGCTCGTGTGCCATGAGGATCGAGTATCGACCGCCCCAGCTGTGGTATGTCAGCGAGGCGGGGTATGTAGGATGCAAAGAGGAAGGCTTACCAGAACCCGATAGTGCCCACGCTGTTCGTCCCCGGCGTCATCTTGACTGTGCGCACAAACCCTTCAACCAATGGCTTCGACACACTCTCACTATGCCTGTACAACCACGGCCCCAACGTGACGCCCACTTTGGCCGTCTTGACGCCCTTGTCTACAATACTCAGCGTCTCCCTGACCTTCAACGGCGGCTCCGCATCCTGGAGGAACTCAATCGGAAGCGCATCTCCATTGAAGAAATCAGGGAGGTAGACGAAGAAGCCAGCGGCAGCGTACTGATCGGCGAGGAGACGTGTATTGTTTAGCTTGTAGCCGAAGATGTCGGAGATGAAAATGATGGAGCGGCGGGTCGAGTTGTCGGGGGATGGGGAGACGTAGACGTTCAGGCCGTTGATGACTTCTTCGTGGCCTTTGGGAGTGCCGGTTTGGAGGGTCCCGCTGAGGCAGCAGGAGGACATGCCGACGTTGGATGACATTGTGTAGGGTGGCGCTGTCTGGAATTGGTCGGAATTGATGTGGTAGTTGTGGTGATGGTACAAGCTAGGTGGATTACGATAGGATTTCAAGAAGAGCACTTCTATATACGATCCATTGAAGACATTGTCGATCATTCAATGCGCGGGGAAGCATCACGTCATACCGGCACTTGGGTGACATTCATGTACATGAAGCTTCTGGTACCCGATGGCAGGATGTTACACAAAAAGACAGTAAGGGCTCTTAAAGATGGCAAGAGTGAACGAGAATGGTCATGAGTAGTTTACGGTGCGATCATGCTTTAATATTAAAGATCCCTTCTAAAGTGCTTCTGTGCCATTGCTAGAACACGTCCGGGGTCAGACATCACGCGCTATTCGTGTCAAACAACATTCTTGAAAGAATATCGCAACGCCATGCTTATGAAAGCACCTGGGACGACCCATATCCTGGTCACAGGCGGTGCCGGGTTTGTGGGCAGTGCGATCGTTTCTGCTATAGTAGAAAAACATCCTGACTGGAGAGTGACCATTATTGATATCAAGCCAGAAGAGACCTGGCAAGCTCCGATCTCGTCTGCAAGGATAGATTATCTGCAAGCTGATATACGAGTGCCAAACGAGTGTTATAATGCCGTGGAGCTCACAGATCCTGACTGTATAGTGTGAGTCAATGCATGAGCAACCTCTGCCGAATGCTAATCATGAGATGTAGACATACGGCAGGGCTCGTGCCTAGTATCAGTGCAAGATATGGGCGCAATCCAGTGGTCCAACACAACTTGAACAAGCTTAATGTTGAAGGCACGGCGAATATGCTTGAAGCTGCCAAAGAAAACAATATTGCCAGCTTTATATACACTTCGTCGAGCACGATTCTGACGGACGATTTGATTCACGACTACCCAAACTATAAAGAAGACTTGCTGTACCCAGAGTCGTCACTAATTTACGGACAGTCAAAGGTAGGTCGTGATTATGTGGGCAGGAATAATATGCTGATGCAGTACTCCGCTAGGCTATCGCAGAGCAGATGGTGATTAGCATGCAAAGCGAAATCATGTCTACGTGCGCGCTGAGGCCTACAGTGATCTTTGGACCAGGCGATGTCCAGCTCATCCCATCGATACACTCTTGCATCGCAGCCGGAGAGACGAGCTATCAGATAGGTCAAGCAGATAATCTGAATGACTTTACATATGTTGGTACTGAATAACGTACAGCCTGAATGTGAATCTGAGCTAACAACACCAGACAACGTCGCCGACGCGCATGTTCTAGCCATCGAGAACCTGTTATCCAGCAAAAGCGCAGCAGGTCAAATCATTCACATCACCAACGACCAGCCAGTCACCTTTCGTGACTTCATGCTTGCAGTATGGGCGCAGTATGATCATGTCCCCAGCACAACAATACGGATACCTGGTTCCCTTGCATATGTGATGGGCTTCTTGTCCGAGTGCAAAGGCTGGGTTTCTGGTAAGCCTGGTGCACTAAGTCGAGGAAGTGTGAAAGATGCAATGAGCACGCGATACGGCAGTCAGAAAAAAGCAAAGGAGATATTGGGGTATCGTCCGCGAGTGCCGTTGTGGGATGCTGTGGTCATTAGTTGTAGTGTGAGTCGTGATTCTTCGTTATCCTTTGCGAGGTAGCATTGAGAGGATGGTATTGACATATTGCAGGCATACAAGGAGGCTCTTGCACGGAAGCAGTCAATGCCGTGAGTACAAGTGATTTGGGTAGTTCCTTGAACAGGCTATGTTTGTGTATGAAGCCTCGGACAATATCCGACGGACAACACCCCAGCCTGTACATGACGATATGACGACTACATAGCAGAGGTACCTCTATCTTGATACTCGGCATGTATGAAGAGAGGTAGGCCAAGCATTCAGGGTCTACCACCGAATGTCTCGGAGGCTCTGCGCTTCGGGAAGACCCCTGCCGGCTTTACCTGATCAGACGAACAACTTTAAATTGAGACTACGTCGAGGAGATCCCCATACTGCTTAAGGACTTGATAATGATGATCCGTGCAGTCTATAGTATCTGTCCGTCCAAGACGCGTTGCTACACGGGACGATCGTCTCATCTCTTGTAGTGATGGGGTTGCAAAGCATGATAGATCTCGCTCGTTGTTCGTTTCGAAAGCTATCCATGGGATACCTGGCTGTGCTCGTCATGGACTTGTAGTCGGGCTAGATTGTACGACTTCCTACTGTGCAAATTATCATATCATATTATATACAATCCTCGTCTTCAACCACAGCTTCTCTGCTCGTATGACCACAGTTACACTCGTCCACGTTGATTCATAGCGCAAGGCATAGCAGTCGCCTCGCCTGCACTCTACAGCTCGTCCCACTTTACCCCATCTGACGTACCAGTACTATACCTGGCTGGATCGGGAAAAATAACCTGCCTCGTGCTCGCCATAGGAGTTCATTCATGCGCCCAGCGCAATGGGCAAAGGAGACTCTGTTCAAGATGACTTCTCCGATGCTCCCATAATGGCCTCAGACACGCCACTCTTCCTCAAGGAGAAGCACATCGTCTACTGGTTGCGATGTCTCCGGTCGCCGCTCCCGCACCACTATACCTCAAACGACTCGAATCGCATGACCCTTGCATTCTTTACAATATCGGCGCTGGACTTGCTCGGAGTACTGTATACCCGGACTTCACCTACAGAAAGAGAGGAATATGCTGCATGGATCTACAGCTGTCAACACCCGACGGGAGGTTTCAGAGGGTTCCCGGGAACAGACTTTGGGGACAAGGCGACAGCGGAGAATGCGGAATGGGATCCTGCAAACATACCGGCGACATACTTTGCGCTCTCCGCGCTTTGTGTGTTGAGTGATGATTTGAGCAGGGTTAGGCGGAAAGAGCTGCTGGGCTGGCTGGTCAAAATGCAGCGCGAGGATGGTAGTTTTGGCGAGACACTGGGTCCTGGCGGGAGAGTGGAGGGTGGCACGGATACAAGATTTGGATACTGCGCCATGGCAATTCGATGGATACTGAGAGGAGAGGTCACAGGTGATGTGGATGGTGTGGCCGATGTGCGTACAGAACAGCTTGTCCAGTGCATACAAAGATCGCAGGTATGTTGGGACCATGGCACATGGTATGCAGTCTTTTGACATTCATCAGACATATGATGGCGGTATCTGTGAACAGCCCTACGACGAGGCGCAAGGTTAGAGCTCCGAGAAGAGTGTGTCTCATAGGAGAGAGAGCTCATGACTAACATTGCCTAGCCGGTTTCACATACTGTGCTATTGGAGCATTATTCTTTCTCAGCAGACTTCCTCTGCCTGAAGGCGTCAGGGGGGCAAAGTTCTCAGCACATAACGACCCCAGCCAGGAAGTCCGTTCAACACCCGCCCCAGGCTTATCGTCTTTTGACACCACTGTTAGGTGGCTGATTGGTCGACTGACTACAACTCTGGAAGAGAATGATCTCAACGAGCAGTATGATGATGATGACGCGGACGACCAGCAATCTGTAGCATCCACAGCCTCGACAGATGACCAAAGCCACGAGCCGAAAATTGCGGACGGCACGCCAGCATCTTCGATAGGCACGAGCCCGGAAAAAGAGACATCATTCACAAAGATCAAGAGCACTCCTCTCAGTGCTCTTTCGGATGGCAAAGAGCCACAAGTAATTCTAGACGATCCCGATGTTTCTCCCTGGGATGCAGTGACCACGTTATGGGTCGGGGTCAACGGACGGCCTAACAAGCTCGCAGATACTTGCTACATCTTCTGGGTTTGTGGATCGCTGACTGTAAGTCTGGAAACTGGTATTTTGGATAGTGATAAGCACTGATACGTGTTACAGATTCTCAACTCCGTGCATCTCGTTACCCCTACGCCGATACGGCGGTATCTATGCGAAAAGACACAGCATTCCATCGCCGGTGGTTTCGGAAAACTGCCTGGAGACCCGCCGGATATGTACCACTCTTACCTTGGTCTTGCTGCTCTCGCCCTTCTCGACGTGGGCTATGATGGCGAGGAAGGTGTGCTGGCACGAGATACGTCGTCCAGCTCTTCCTCTGTCAGTGGAGAGTCGGACGCCGAGGACGAGGACGAATGTCGGGGTGTTTCAAGGCCTTCTCTGGCACAAGAACGTCTCCTCGGGGAGAGCGAGGACAAGCACAAACCGAGAGGTCTACAAGAAGCTCACGCAGAAGGACCAAATGGTCGGACAGTAAGACGAAGTCGCCTTGGCGACATCAAGATTCAGAGCGTGAAAGACAAGAACTCGCACGAGGAAGGTGCCGGAGAAGGTGGTGAAGTAGGAGATGGTGGAGGAGTGTTAAGACGATTAGATCCCGCGCTGTGCTTCTCCTTCCGAGCCAAAGAGTGGCTGGAATCGCTGAGCTGGAGGCGGGCAATCGTTGGGGGACGTGGACAGAAGCAACCATGGGAGCGACCCAAATATCCCAAGAAGCAACGAGATTGGGAATGGGATGATTGAAACGATCTCTCTTATACTCATTGGACGACAGGTATCACGAAGGTCATGGTTGGCGCAAGGGGAAGGCATTGGTCAGGGTGGGCATGCATAGCGGCACGGATGGATGGTGAGGCTGCATGGTATGGAAAGCACCCCGGCATTGGGTTGGGATGTAGATTGACTAGCAGGACACTGGCGGCTTTCTTGGAGCACTTTTGTGAATCATAGCGTATTGCGCAGCAATGTATAGACAGAGTAAACACCATCTTACTTCCATCCGTTTGTTCATACACTGCCATACCGTATTGGTACAGTCCCAAAACGGACGCTGAAAAGTCCAGGGCAACATTGGCCTACCGGAGTTGTGAAGCCGATATGATAAGTCTATTCATCGTCTGATCTCGTCACCCTCGACCTCATACACCACCCTCCGCACACCCTCAGCATGAGGAGCTTCCTTGCTAATGCTGTCGTCAGTACGGTAGTCCTGCCAGCACTGACTGCAGCGACCGCCTTGTGGCAGCAGGATATTCAGACTCCCTTGGTCTCAACAGGATCCACGCAACCATCAATCATCCACACCGACGCAGTCAAGCCTCTTCTACGACTACACCAGCAACTCATCGCAATCGAGTCCATAAGTGGCAACGAACACGACGTCGGTGCTTACCTAGTTCGATACCTGCATGATATCGGTCTATCTGTTGAAATACAAAAGGTCGATGCCGGAGGAGGTAGCAAGTCTATCGGGAGCTATGAGCCTTTCACGCTGTTGACAAGCCCGCTGGACGACGACGAGACCTACCTCACCACATCTACATCACACAAGAAGAAGCTGCCTTCTAGATTCAATGTCTTCGCATACACCAATGCCTCCACAAGCAATCACCACCACACCCTCCTCACTACACACATAGATACCGTTCCGCCATATATCCCTTACTCCACGAATTCCACAAAGCGCTTCCATGCAGACACTCTGATCTCTGGCCGTGGCTCCGTAGACGCTAAAGCTGCACTCGCCGCAATGCTCACGGCATGGACAACTCTCCTCACCCAGCCCGCCGAAGACCAAGTCCTCCCCGCCGACAGCACCGCCATGCTCCTCGTCGTCGGTGAAGAAGTAGGTGGTTCGGGAATGCGCGCTGCCTCTGCACACTTCGCCGCTACCGAGCCACCAACGACATTCGATGTTGGTATCTTTGGCGAGCCCACCGAGCACACACTAGCTTGTGGCCATAAAGGCAATCTGGGCTTTCATATCAACGTCCACGGCCGTGCAGCACACTCGGGGTATCCCTGGCTAGGAGTTTCCGCTAATGACGTGCTGATTGCGGCACTCGCAGCGCTCAAGTTCAAGGTGGAGTGGCCAAGTAGTGAGAAGTATGGCAATACGACAGTCAATGTGGGCAGAATCGAGGGTGGCTTTGCAGCAAACGTGGTGGCTGAGCGGGCAAGCGCGAAGATTGCGATTCGCATTGCACAAGGGCAACCAGAGGCTGTACGACAGATCGTGCGTGACACGATCCACGAGGCTACTGAGGAGCTGTTGAAGGACGCCAGCGGGAAGACAGTTGGCGATGTCGAGGTCATATTTCCTGATGCTGGATATGGCCCGATTGACTGCGACTGCGATCTTGAGGGCTTCGAGACGATGACAGTAAACTATGGCACAGATGTCCCGTGGCTAGCTGGGAATCACAAAAGTTATCTGTACGGGCCAGGCTCAATCTTGGTGGCACACTCTGATCATGAGGCACTGACTGTGAAGGAACTGAAGCGAGGTGTAGAGGACTATAAAAGAATCTTGTTGGGCACATTGTAATCAGTATACGGAGGACTATATAGATTGTACATAGTTTTGTCCCACTGTGCCATGCAGTATTGATCCTACTGTATCCAATTGACATAATGATCAGCAGCAGCACCTTTCACTGCCTTGTGCTACTGATGTATTAATAAGCTAGTGGAGTTGGCTGGGGTAGTCCAACCTCCGCATTGTCCCCCAAGCCTCATCCACTTACAGCTTCCTCCAACTTCAATTGCACACATCCATACTGCTGCGTCCACTATCACATCAACATCAACTCAAATCATGCCACCACCCCTCGAAAGTCTCACCGGCCACCACCGTTCCTCCCACGCTCCAGACACCCGCACCCCTCTCCCCTACATCCCGCACCAATCCTCCATGTCCAGCTCCCGCCATAGCCCCTCCACTCGCGACTACACCCACGACAGCCACACCAATTCCAAGAGCACACGATCCCGCTCCCTACCCACATCTCGTTCATTCTCTAGCACATCCCACTCACACTCCCACTCCCGCTCTCTGCCTCGCGCCCGGCCACGTCAAGGCCTTATCGCACGTCTCGTGTCCCGCGTGAGGAACCTTCTGCGCGATCTGCACCACCACTTCCGCGCCAATCCGGCACAATTTCTCATACCGCTAGCGAGCTTACTTATATCAGGCGGTGTGCTGGCGACATTGGCGAATAGGTTTGGGATCGTGCTGCCGGGGTTTGTGAGGACGATATTGAAGGCGCTGGGAGGTGCCGGGGGATTGGGCGTGTTGGGAGGATTAGGAGGATTGGGAGGGAGAGGACCATCGGGGCAAGGGATGGGCTGGGGTGAGAGTGGCAGAGGAAGAGGAAGAGGTGCCAGGGAGGAATGGGGTGGGCTTGGCGCATTGGCGTCGGGATTGGGGTTGGGGGATGGGCAGCAAAGAGGCGGGATGTGGAGTGGTGCGATGAGAGTGCTTGAGGATTATCTGTGATGAAACACAAGCTGCGCCCGGAGGTGGTAAGGGGCGAGAGCACGACGTAATGAGGTCAAAGACACGGGATTCAAGTTCGACACATTCATCGTGGACGTCCGTGGCATGTTCTATCTGGCTCGTGGCTCACAGGACGTCGACCGAAGAAGCCAGGCCCTCTCGAGTCGTGCAAGCGTCAAATCAGCTTGATGCGGTCTCTAGCAAAGGTATATCCGTACACATGAACGAGCTGCCTATGGGAGACGTATTATCTCAGCGGACGTGCCACGTATTCCATGTTCAGACTGAGGCGACCGACCTATCCATCATTTCACAACACGATCACGCCATGACCGGAATGCAATTGCCTCCTAGGTCTATGAAACCTTGCCCCTGACTTGTTTGCAAAGGCAGGGCTACTGCGAGACATCGGGCTATGATCGCGAATCAAGCCCTTTTCCAGCGAGAGCCTTTCGTGTGCCACAAATCCCAGACTTGGGTAGCTGATGTGCTTGATCCGCTTGTTTTAGGAGCTATTTATGCAATGCTCGAGAAGTTCGCCTAGGTCGTGCTCCGCGGTGAAGTCGTTGGCTTTATCTTGCTCATCTGCCTCTTTCAGAGCGACTCGCTCGTCTTTGGCATGATATGGTAATTCGATAGATCAAACGGTGCATCCTCCTTTTGCGAGACGTCAAGCTCATTGAGGTCATCCTCTGGTCTTTTGATTGCTGCTGTAGTAGCTGAATCTGAGTAAGGTATCAGGCGCTTGAAAGCGCCGACGATAAAGCGTTCGGCCTGGAACCGTTCTTCGGAAGAGAAGGCGAAGAGGATGAGTGTATCAGCATGTAGGTCATGCAGTAGATCAGGCTCGACTATGTTCAAATTAGCATGTAGGTAGGCTTGGTCGGCTATCAGAAATACGAAGAAGCATCTTAAGATCTCCTCACACTTCTCTTGTCCTTCTCGAACAGATCACGAGCTTCTTTCCAGCTTGGCCAAAATGTGTCATTCGCCATCGCGTGCTGTGAGTGTCGTGAGCAATGTGCCCAGTAGGCAGGTAGCAGGGTGAATGTAAGGGTTACTTTCAGCCAAAATAATTGGCAGTCGGTAAGGTCTTCTGCACAGCGTTGTTGGCCTTGCATACTTCCATCTGTTTCACAAGGCCGTGAAGTTGGTTTATGCCCCCAAATGTACCTTCTGGCCGTGTTTCCGTACCAGCGTTAAACAGCCCTTGAACTGCATTCTGAACCGTTGGACAAGGCTGCATCACAATCGTAATCCTCTTCATCCTTCTCACCCTCGTCATCCTCCTCATTTTGTATGAAACGTGACAGCGTATTCTCAAACCCGCTCCCTCGTACCTCCTCCATCCCAACCTCTGCTTCTTCAGGTACTTCCCCTACTTTACCATGCTTCGGATACATCCTGACATGGTGGTGATCTTTGAAGGTTAGAGCCAACCGTTGCTAAATGAGAGAGGAGGTACGTCCGAGCAGAGTTGTGGCCACCCAATCTGTGCTTTTGCTATAATAGTTTCTCGTCAAACACGGAGTCCAGTGTTTTCTGCCATGTAAAGAGTACTTCATCTAGATCCGGCCATTTGGCTTCCAGTTGCGGATCCCGTTGCCTTTGATCTCCTCTTCGCTATCAAGATACTTGTATTTCGCGGAGAGTGCTCGAGAGATGGAGGGTTGTCTAACTTTGACCTTGAAACGCGTCTGAAACCTGGCTGCGACGGCGGTATGGCCTGGTGACTTAGCGTAGGCGAAGTGCCAGGCGCATAGCTGCTTTTACCGCGCCTTCGTGATGGCGGTACGCGACTTTGTGACTTGCTTGGGTCGTAGTTGGGCGTTCATGATGGCGACGACGGTACGATGTTTTCACAGTCTGGTGCCTTTCTTGAAATGTACAGGGTCCTTTTCATGGGGATCGACGTGTGTCTTCCTGCTACTCATTGTCCGCAGTAGCAAATGGGTGCAGAGGTTGTATATGCTTCGCTTGAGATTATGCTAAAGGACCGTGTGCGGGTAGCAAAGAAGCACTGCCTTGCCGAATGCGGGGTTTGGCGATCCTGAACCTTGTGATTAAAGACATGGCAATGTCACAGCTGATCCAGGTACCAGCCCGCACGGAAAGCCTTTTCACCACTGAGCACAGTAGCTGTCGAGGCAGTAGCAGATAGGTCGTCTGTGTCGCCTGATGGGTTTACCCAATATCCATGCTCTCCAATTCAGACTACGTGTTCGTCGGCGTTTGCAAGGGACACTGTAAAGCTCCCCATCCACAGTATACATGTAGTTCTTTCTACTGCAGTTGCTCCGCTTGAAACCTTGCCGAGGCATTGCTATCGTGGTAAGGAGAGGTGATACCGTGTTGAGAGCCGCAAACAGCGACTGCTCAATGTCTATCATAGGTACCTGGTACCAGTACCTTTTCAGTACACTTCGCCACACTCGCCATCTTGAGTTTTGCGAGTGCCAATGCTTGGATACTTCACGCGGCATACCTTGTGCAAGGCTGGCAAGGCTAAGATTTCCCTACATGTATATAAGCTGCCAGCATCCTGTTCTCGTGTCTTATATACTGCTTCCGCTTTCTTTTCCCCGACAGCATAATCCCCCCTCCTCTCTCAACCGTTCGCACAAGATAAGACAAGATGTCAGGAGACTACTCTGAACGTGATGCTCTGACTAAGCCAAGGCCTGACTCTGCTGCTGCCGTTGGCAATGTTCGTCGTGTCATACAGCCTCCCCGCCGTGAAGACTTCCAACCCTCCTACGCCTCCGATGCATTCCCCAATGATGGAACTGCTGCAAACGGCTGGTATGGGTCTATGGTCAACACGATAGGTCGGAGGCTCGCGAGGGCATGTCCTGGGCATATCCTCAGTGATGCCGGGAAGCATATACTGACCTTCGAAAGGAAACTGCATGGGCACCATTGGATCAGTTCCAGGCTGCTTCTGCTTCCCTAGTCCCTACAAACGAGATAAGTTCTCAACGCCATCCTTAGCTGAATGCTGACCAAGCTAACGTTCGCTCACTGGAGCAAGGCACTGTCGGCCTTGTGACCAAGTGTAAGATGTGTGGCCACTTTCCCACTTTTTGTTCCTTTTTTTCCTTTTTTCCCTATTGCTGACATTCCGATGTAGTCGGACGATTTACGCGTGCTGTCGATCCTGGCCTGACCTTTGTAAGCTACTGCCGCTGCTGTGACGTGTTATACGTCTCCGTCGTCCGCTAATGTCCTTCTTAGATCAACCTCCTTAGCGAGAACATCGTCCGCGTCGACGTCAAGATCCAGGTCGTCGAAGTCCCCCGTCAAGTGTGCATCACGCGCGATAATGTCTCTCTAGTTCGTCATCCTAGTTGTACACGAGAGCGAGAACGTTAGCTTACAAAGAACAGCAATGCACTTCGGTCATCTATTACCACATCGACCAACCCCACCGCGTCGCCTTCGCCATTTCCGACGTCCGCCAAGCGCTCGTAGAACGCACCCAGACCACCCTGCGCCAAGTCATCGGCGCCCGCCTCTTGCAAGACGTCATCGAGCGCCGTGGAGGAGATCGCAATGAGCATCAGCGAAATCATCGAGCACACAGCCACTAGCTGGGGTGTGCAGGTCGAGAGCATGCTGATACGCGACATTACCTTCAGCCAAGAATTACAGGATTCGCTGAGCATGGCGGCCCAAAGCAAGCGCACAGGAGAGGCCAAGGTCATTCAAGCCAGGGCCGAAGTCGAAGCCGCAAGGCTGATGAGGACGGCGGCCGATATCCTGAGCAGTCCAGCTGCGATGCAGATTCGCTACCTCGAGGTGAGTACCCTATCTCTGTGCTGCTGGAGGCTTTATGCTTCACACCAGTGAAATCACATATATTCGGCCCCCCTTTGTTCCCCTCTTTGTTTCCGAAACATCGATCAATCCAGGCTGACATGTTCCTCCTTTCCAGACCATGCAAGCAATGGCCAAGACATCCAATTCCAAAGTCATCTTCCTGCCCGCCCAGAACCAGACCGTGCAGTCCCAACTTGCTCAGGCCGAGAATGTCGGCGAGGGCCCGAGCAGATACCAGGGCAATCCGGACAGTACGTTCATGGGCCAGGGCCACGAAGACCATGAGACTGGTATGACGAGTGCTGTTGGTGCGAGGAACATCGAGAACATCTGAGCATGAGCATGTCTGAGAGTCGAAGAAGTGGAGAGAAAGGTCGATTCTTTGGATAGTGGATACGCGACGAACCGCGAGGCGTTCATGGTAAAGGTTGGAAAGGGTTGAGTATACTGGACGGATGATACCCTGGGAGTTCTGCTGCTTTTGACTCTATCATACGTATTCTTTATCCATTACTCGATTTCTTGCATGTCTCTTTGCCCAATGCTAATCTCGACATTGTGCACGATGAGCCTTGAATACATGACTACGCTTTGAATCCTGCGGTCGTTGGGCGAAGTCCGAGAACGACTCAACGGGAGAGCCGTAGATATTCTGGTCAGACTCGTGTGCGAGTTCAGGGTAAATGCCATGCTTTGGTGCCATGTCTCGGAGACAAAAATTGGTCTGACCTCTTATGCTGCAGATGCAACGCCTGTCGATGCAAATGCCCAAGTCCCCGAAAACAATATACCTTTGTTGTGTCTTGGTCCAAACAATGCCTGCCATGCTTGAACAACCACATGCAATAACAACACCATCTCAATTCATGATCTTCGTCTTGCTCAATGCAAACCTCCACACATTCATGTAACACCCTTCTCCCAACCCTTGACAATCTCATCCCACACCTCCCACCATCTCGCCAGCCTCCTCGGCAATACCGCCTCCGGCTTCTTCCACTTCCTCTCCACGACTTCCTCGAGAGCTCGTCGCAGGTATTTGATCGCTACCGCAGTCCGCCGACTATCGAGCTGGAAGCGCAGACGTGCGCCGTCGATGGACGCGACTCCAGCGATCGGATGAAACGCAACGGTGGCGCCAGCGAGTAGTAGCAGTGGCAAGGGTGGCGCCGCTGTTAGCGAGGCGGCGTTGTAGTGTCTGTGGGAAAGTGAGTGTCAGCGTGTGCGATGCATCGATTTAGCTGCGAAATATGCTTACTTCGTCCCGCTCGACTGGAGGATGCTATAGAAGGAGAGGTATTTGACATGCGGAATCGGTGTCGAGCGAATAATGGATGTCGGATGCATGCTGATTGTCTGATTTGTTGCCACATTGCGCCATCCTTTGCCTTCGCGCGTGAGCAGCTTGGGGTAAAAAGCCCACGCTATTGTGGAGCTGACGAGATCTACATTGTCATTGTTGGCGTTGAAGCTGTCAGGTATCTGTACAAAGCGGCGGGCGCGGTGATGTGCGGAATTTTGTATGCTCGAGACTTGTTAGTCGCGTTTCAATTGTGCGATGTATAATATCGTGGCGACTCACCGACTCAGAGCAGATCTATCGTGCCCCTGGAGTGCGATCAGACCAGCATCGGCGACAGCAGACATGAGTTGAGCTTTCAGGTCCTCGATATTGCTTAGCGTCTGTGGACTGAGCATGTTCTTCTTGCAGAACTGCGTCTCTTGCGAGAACTGCGAGGTCGTGGCATTCGTGCACACTCTTCGCCAAGCAGAATAGGCATTATACTCTGTCAGTAAATCGGAGTCGCCTTTGACAGGCTATTAGCAATGCGATGACAATTGTGCGTGGGACATGCGTACCTTTCCTAAACGAAGCTCTAGCTGCGTCAGATTGAGAGCGACCGCCCATGGGCGTCACGAAAGCGGACTTGGAAGTCAACATTGCAGCGATAGTCAGACTGACGTCCAGACAGTTAAATAGAGCTCCATACAGCACAAGTTTGCCCAGATATGGATCAAGTGGGAGCTTTGATAGCTGCTGACCAAGCACAGTCAAGTTTTCTCCATTGGTCAGTGCTCCAACCTCAATCAAAGCATCAATAGCGCGCTGAATGTTCTTGGCTGAAGGAGGATCAAGAGCTTCTGCGAGTGTTGACTGGATGTCACCAAGCTTGCAGATCTTGACACGCATGATGAGATCTTGCAACGACAGTCGCAGCATCTCCGGTGTCTGCTGCTCTGCAATCTGCTCGTCGTGTCTGGATTTGGTGAACAAGTGGAAGCACAATCCTTCCTGTACACGACCGGCACGACCACGACGCTGCTTCGCATTCGCCCTGGATATGAAGGACTCGATAAGCCTTGAGATTTGTCTTCGCTCATCGAAACGCATCTCTTTGTGCTTGCCAGTGTCGATGACACACGTGATGTCAGGAATGGTCACACCAGTCTCAGCGATGTTGGTCGATATGACAATCTTCCGCATCCCTGGGGGCGGTATCGCGAATGCGGCTTGCTGTTCATCACTACTCAGAGCTGAATGAAGGGCATGAATGACAAATCCTTGTGCTAGCTGACTGCCATGTAGCATGTCGGTGAGACGTCGTATCTCCTGTATACCAGGTAAGAAGACAAGAACGGCCTGACTGTATCGTGAAAGCTGAGGATACTGAGCAACGCTGTGTATGAGGCTAACGATCAGGTCGTAATTGATACGATATTCCTCGAAAGTCGAGATCGTAGAGCGTGTGCGTGGACTGTACTGCTTCCAATAGTTCTGGTCTACGGTCTTGCTAGTAGACGGCATCGACGCCTCGTCGCTATCAACGTCGTCGGCATTCGCTTGGCTCTCGTGACGATTGTCCGTGTTACTGTAACCTGTAAGTTCGATGGCATCTTCAAGATACCTAGTCTCAACCGGGAACGTTCGTCCTGGAACTTGTATCACAGGTGCAGCTCCGAAGTATTTACTGAACTTTTGCGAGTCAACAGTGGCACTCATAAGTACGACTTTGAGACTAGGTCTCCTCATGACCAGAGATCTCAAGATAATCAGCAAAAAGTCAGTCTCGATGCTACGTTCATGCACTTCATCAACTATGATATGTGTGACGTCCTGGAAGCCGTCGTGAGACTCGAGCATACGTAGCACGATACCGGTAGTGGCGAAGACAAGCTTTGTGTTTTGTGAGACTTGCGATTCTAGGCGGATAGCGTAGCCGACTAGTGATCGCATGGTCCCGACGTCAGAACGATGCTCCCCCAGCTCCTCAGCCACTCTTTGGGCCAGTGTGATGGCAGAAATACGTCGAGGCTCCGTGCAGTAGATCCTACACGCACGACCGTGAGAAAGTTCATGCTCGAGCACGAAAGATGGTAGTTGCGTTGACTTTCCACAACCTGAACCAGTCAGCCTCGACTTTCTTGATACAATAAAGGTTTCTTACCTGTTTCTCCACACAAGATCGTAACTTGATTCTGCTCGATGATAGTGAGTGCCTCCGCCTTGAACTTGTGCATGGGAAGTTGCTGCCTGGATTGATACATGCGCTGATATGCAGGAGTACTACTCTTGTATGTCCATATGTCTTTCAGCTGCTGTATCTTGATCGCTGGATCAATATCAATGTCATTAACCTTCGGCGTTGTCCGTCCACTGTCAGTACTACGCTGCTTGAAGTTCCGTGTCAATACCACATCATCGCGGTCGGCTTCGTCTTCTTGTGGCCCTATAGCATTTCGTACAAGCTCCCGCAACTGTTTGAAGTTCGCCTGATCCGCCGACTCTATCTCGAGCTTCTTCTGTTCTGCGAATGAGAGATAGACGTCCTTGAAAGCTGCAGGAAGTCGCATATATGCTTTCTCTTCTTTGCCTGAGGTTGAGAAGATCTGGAATAGTGCAAAGGTTGCGATATATGCCTTGCTTTGGTCTGCATCGTGCGTCGCGATAGTAAGCATGGTGAAGGATGTCGTGCGAGCTGTATGACTGCTGGCCACTCTTTGAGCGTTGATAGGCAATACGAGGTCCTGATCTTTGCTCCATGAGATTGTGATGGCGTGGCGATTTGAGAAGGCACTTCCCGATACAATTTTGTATGCAAAGCTAGCGCGTGAGTCTCTGCTCGCGTATTAGTGGTCAAGTATCAACGACATGGAATGACTTCCTAACCTGGACTTGCACATCTCCTCTAGGACACGCCAAGGACTGACACCTTGTATCTGTCCAATGTTGGTGATGATGACTTGTGACGAGTCTACTTTGCTATCATTTGCTACAGTGGCACGAGCCTCGTCATCTGGTGCTGTGGCCGCAAATAGATCACCAAAAGCATTGTCGTCGTCACTCAGACTTTCAACATCGCTGTCTTCTGAGCTACTGTCGGGTAAAGCTTGAGCTGGGAGAGGCGATTGTGCAAGTCGTGGTTTCGTAGCTTTGGCAGTAGGCGTGGGATGACTGGGAAGCTGGTATCGTCTACGTTCCGCAACTTCTTGCGCGATCTGATTTCTCTTCAACAGCCACCGAGAGTCTGCTTCATATTGATCAAACAACACATCAGATTCGATCTTCTGCATCTTGGCTTGTAATTTTTTGATTGCTGACAATGTGGCTGGTGTACTCGATGACAACTGAGATCTGACAGGACCTTTCTTGCCGTTGTCGAAGATGTCTGGCTTGAGCTCATATAGCGACGTCTTCGAGGCGACGTAGATAGTGATCAGCCCGTCAGGCTCGAGATCACTCTCTAGATCGCTGACGTTGATCTCGACCTCGTCTTCTGAAGGCAGGCCAGTGGTTGGAGCAGTCGACGGCGTCGTCGAGATCGTCTCGACGGAATTTTTGGCCTTCGCCTGTTTTGTCGCTACTGCACTCACATCTAATGCTTTCGAGTCGTACTGGTCACACACCCCGTCTCGTGCTTTACCAGTGGTTTGGTCATACACAGGAAGTTCGTCTTCCTCCAGATCCAAAGTCAACCAATCCAAGCATTCGTCGAGCGCCCACACTGAGCTATCTTTGTCGACATCTGGGACCAGCTTCAGAGCAAAGCTTAACGCACGCTCAACGGACTCCTTGGGAAATCCAAGTGATCGAAGAATCCGCTGTAGTATCCATAGACGAGTCGTGTAGTCCTCCTCGTAAGAAGGACTTCGTGCAGGAGGTAACGTTGTTATTGCAGAATCTTCGAGGTCTTGCTTTGCCAGTTCCAAAACCCTCGACTCCAATTCTAGTGGCAGCAACGCTCTCGTCTGCAAAAACTGTGCCTGACCGCGCAGGACACGATAGTCTGTGCATAATTTGTTGACCTGACGATCGACCGCTCGCTGCACCTGCGGGCCATACTTCGCCACCAAAAGCTGGACTTCCTCGTCCTCCAGACGCGCTTCTAGCGCTTCGGGGCTCAATTCGTGCAACTCGGGCTGACCATTTTGACTCCCCGGTACTGTCGGCTGCTGAGATGAGACGACCTGGACCGCGCCCTGCTTTGATCTTTCCACTGCTTGCTCCGCCGCCTGATCTTCCTCCCTGGCTTGCTGCACCTCTGGCACGACTTTCTTAGCGATGGAAGTGGTTGCAAAGCCACGCGCTGGATTTGCAGCAGGCTTCTTCTTCTTACTCGGCATGCCTCATGTGTGGGCGTCACCTTGCCGAATACATTATATCTGATGCAAGGCAAGATGGGGAAATCGTGTGAATCACGTTTCATAATTATCTGACACAACGGAGTACGACCCGGTGAGGTATTAAACGTAGACATAGATCGAAGGATATCGTTCATACTTGAGTATAAGGTGGCCAAGGTGGCCAAAGCCATGATCATCATACTTGAGTATAAGGTGGCCAAGGTGGCCAAAGCCATGATCATGAACCTATAGGCTGGTGCTATCATACAGTCTCGCCTTTTCCCACCCATACGAAGTCCTTTGCTGTATAATTACAGACTTTACCAACACCGTGAAGAACAATTTTAACATCTTCCCATCTCATGTACAATTTTCCACCATGACTCCTGTGCAAATTGCCAAGCTCACTTGAGCTCCAAAAGCTTCACATCGAAGACCAGGGTCGAGTTCGCCGGGATTCCTTCCTGCTTCTTGCTGCCATATGCGAGATGCGCTGGGATTGTGAGACGACGCTCGCCACCAGCCGCCATTCCAGCGACACCAATGTCCCAACCCTTGATCACCTCACCCTTGCCAAGGACGAATGAGAATGGCTTACCCTTCTTGTTGGCGTCAAAGACCTTCTTGTCCTTGTCCAGCTTGCCAATGTAACGCATGCTTACTCTGTCACCCTTCTTGGCAGCAGGGCCTGACCCGACCTTGCGGTCATCGATGGTCACGCCTTGAACGACGCGTGGACCACTCTCCTTTGTCTCCTTAGCAGGTGCCGGGCTGCTGGCATTGCCAGAAGGGGTTGGCCCCTGCACGAGTCCCTCCTTGAATTGCACCTTCTTGTCTGACTTGGCGGAGGCAGGCTTGTCGGCATCAGGTGCGGCAACAGCATTTCCCTCATTGTCCTTCATCTTCTTCGCGAGCTTCTTCTTCTGGCTCTTCGTCAATGGCTTTTCACCATCTGTAGCGGAGGTAGCGCTGGTCATCGAGGCGTCGACCATGGAATCGTCCTCAGCCACACGCTTGTTCTTGCCCTTGGCAGCAGGAGCCGGGACGAGAGCTGGTGCATCATCGTCATCAAGCTCAGTTATTCGCGGGTTCTCGAGATCATCAAGGCCGTCAACCTCGTCTTCATCATCATCATCGAGCTGAGCAAGCTCATCCTCATCAGGCGACAGATCGTACATGTCGTCGTCGTCCTCCTCGGACTCATCATCGGAGTCATCGTAGTCGTCGGTGGGCATGATGATGTTACCAGTAAGGTAAACAGTGTGAGTACCCATGACCTGGAAGAAGACGGTTTCGCGCTCGTCGATCGTGATGTCAATGGTTTGTTGGTAGTGCTGTCTGGCTGTCAGTGCGGGTCTGGTAAAGCTAATGGAAAGCACATACCTGCTTTGTGTCGAGCGTGCATAGTATGAACTCCTCTGGCTCGGGCAACTCTTCATCATCATCCTCCATGTCATCAAGATCCTCATCATCGTCCTCGTCCTCCTCTGCCTTCACGGACTCGGTCTTGCTTTTCTTACCCTTCTTGGAGACGGTACCATCAACATCCATACTGTCACCGTTAATGGCAGCCTTCAACGCAGCAACCTTGTTGGCCTTGGTTGGCTTTGCATCCTCCTCGGCCTCATCATCCTCGTCGGATTCGTCCTCATCAAGCAGGTGAGCCATGTCGTCGTCGTAGTCATCCTCATCCTCGTCCTCGCTATCATCATCGTCAGGAATGCGGATAATCTTGAGCACGGCACCCTGGAACTCGTCTGGGTTCGCGCCCTCGACCTTCTCAAGAGGGTTCAGCGCAGCCATCGTCAGACGAATAGTCGCAGGGTACTCGCCAAACTCAATGATGGGAGTTGGCTCGTCGCTTGCAGGCACCTCGAGACCGAACATCTGCACAGCTCTTCCGGAAGACATGTTGTGTGGATAAAGGAAAAGTGTTTTGTGGAGGTGAAAGTGAGGAAGCACGAGAGGTCAAAACTTTTGTCAAGCAACTGGAACTTTTTAGCGGACCTAGCAACCAGGGTCCATTTGACACGTGCGCCAAGCGCGTCATGCTCTCAGCCTCGAGAAGGACTTGTAAGCGTGCTGCTCCATTGACCCCTCACGTTCGCTACATCTCCTGGAGCCCGCAAAGCGGTCGCGGCCTGCTCCTACATAGTGTCGTGCAATCCGCACTTTACGCGACATCATATCTATTGAAATGGACGCGGCGGCGCACGTCCGACGCGCGGATACAACAAAAGGCCCTCCGCTGCGGGTCTTGTCGATAGATGGTGGCGGTGTGAGGGGCTATTCCGTGCTTATCCTACTGCAAGAGCTCATGCATCGAACATATGTCGAAATACACGGTGTCGCCCCGAAACCTCACGAGGTTCCCAAACCATGCGACCATTTTGATCTCATTGGTGGGACGGGCACTGGAGGTCTCATAGCGATCATGCTCGGACGACTCCGAATGGACCTCGAAACATGTAAGACTGTATATGTCAGAGTCACGAGACACGTCTTCGAGACGGACAAGACCTTTGCCGGGATTCCATACACGTCAACACTATACAAGGCCTCCAAGCTGGAGGAAGCAATAAAACAATGCGTTCGGGATCACACTGTTTCAGGCAATGAGGGCAATGATTCATACAGGAACACGAGCACGCTAGCACCTGACCATGCTGGGCAGGATCTACCACAAAGAAGTGTAAACAATGCCAGCCGCGCGAGTGGGACCAACACTGGAGCAGGCCGGGAAACCACCGGGTATGCTCGCTCTTTTGGTAGCTCGGATGCAGAATTCTACGATATGCGGGAGAATAGGACGAAGACAGTAGTGACGACGGTATACAAGGGAACTCCTCTTTCAGGCAGTTCTGTACTATTACGATCATATGACTCGCGCAGAGAAGCCGCAGCAGAAACCCAGTGTACGATATGGCAAGCTGGGAGAGCCACATGCGCAACACAGTTGGCCTTCAAGCCTATACAGATCGGTCAGTCGGTCTTCGTGGACGAAGGAGCTGGCAAGTACAACCCTGCACCTCAGATCCTCGACGAGGCTGTTATCAACGAATGGCCGGGCCGAGACTTGGGCGTATTTGTGAGCATAGGATCCGGGAAACGTCCAGGAGGCACGAATAATATGCAGCATGAGTGGTGGGAAGATTTCATGGTTGGAGGGTTCGCAGAAGCGCACAAAAGACTCATTGCGAAGATTGAGGATTGCGAGGACATCCATCAATTCATGCTACACCAATATCTGAATCGCCGCGGCATTAATCCTGAGAACTATTTCCGTCTGAACGTGGAGGTCGGTGTAGGAGAGTTTGGCATGAATGAGTGGAATAGGATAGCTGATATCAGCACCAATACGAAACGATATCTTGTAAAACGAGAGATTGAATCGATGAACAACAACGCTGCATCAAGACTGGCACGGATACACCTCGCGAAGCTGCGCTGGGATCGTACCGGTAGCGCAAGTGCTGCAACTCCAAGACCGCATAGCTGGGAAACAGAGCGAGGCTCATATGTTGTGCCATCTAACTCCATGGCGGTCGAACTTCCTGCGGAACCTACAGAAACACCTCAACTAGACTCGCGACCATCTCAACGACAGCCGGCACCGCCAATCCGGCCAGTACAGCAATATCAGCAGTATGCTTCGTCAGATGACAAGTTTGCTGTGCTCGAAGAGGACAACTCACAGCGTTCGCCATACAGCCCGACGCAGTTGGCATCATTCAGCCCGATTTCGCAGGTCTCAACAAGCGATGTTCCCTATCAAACGTCATCTAGTCGCGCCTCGAGTGATGTATATAATCACGACAATCACTATCAGGCAGACGTTCCTGCACCACTCCACCCACGACATCCAATATCATCTGGTTCTAATTCTGGACCGCCCGTACCGCCCAAGACGCCCATTCAAGTGGACGGCAGACAGTATACCTTGCCAATAAGGACCAGAGAGCCAGTCAGGCCGCCATACCCCGAAGCTGATGGACCACCTCCGCCGGTGAACATGGCAAGGAAACCGACATATACCTCGTAGGCATAGAGGGACCGGCTGGAGGAGTGATTAGCTGCATTTAATGTATATACCCCGGCATGCTCAATCTGCTAGGCGTTCTTCAATACTTTCTGCAGTATGCAGCACGACGAAATGATTTCTGACTTTGCGAACTCATCAAGCTGCCCATTTCAGCAATTGAGCATTTGTGATTGGCCCTTGCCGTTCTGCTGATCTCGCCCCGCAGCAGATTAGATCGTGAGATCGCTCACTCCGACCACAATTGCGCCTTATGCCGAGCGGGTCTCTTCAATGTCTCAGTCTCCTCCACTCTCCTCCACCATAAGACGCAACACTCGAGGAATCATGTCTTCCAGCGAACAGGAGTCCGCACAACAGCAAGGCCTGAGCGAGCAGGAGCCTCTTCTCGGCCGTGTAGGCGATGCGAGTCAACAGGTTGACAAGCCAATCTATAACAACTTGGTTCTCGGGACCGCCGTGATTGCGCAGGCTGGTGTCTGGCTTCTAGCCGGTGTCGTCTGGGGTAGTGTGTTGTCCAAGGACATCACGCTTTTCTCCGCGCATCCGGTACGTTTCAGCTGCCACCCTTCCCAACACCACACCCCAAGCTAACACGTCCTTCCCTCTTACACAGCTCCTCAATAGCGCAGGGCTGCTTTTCATCACGCAAGGAATCCTCATCCTCCAACCCACACACACCGCCAGCCAAAAGACCACCGGCACCTACATCCATTCCGTCCTCAACCTCCTCGGCGTCGTCTCACTTCTTTCTGGCCTCGCCGTCATCGTCTACAACAAAGCCGCCCACAACGGCGCTCACTTTACCTCTGTCCACGGCAGACTCGGGCTGAGCGTCTACATCCTCTTTACTCTCCAAGCTTTGATCGGCGCAGTCGCCTTCTACACCCCTGGTCTTCTTGGAGGCGTGCAGCGCGCAAAGGCGACGTACAAGTACCACAGGATCAGCGGATATGCTGTTGTGGTGTTGAGTTTCGCCGCCGTCGCGACGGCCACGCAGACACCTTTCAACTTGAACGTGCTGCATATTCGACTTTGGGCGGTCATTGTATGTGCAATTATCTTGCTCATGGGCGTATTGCCGAGGATCAAGAAGCAGAAGTTGGGGCTGTAAAGGCGCGTCAAAAGCAGCTCAAGAAAGGTTGGGACTATATGTGGAAAGAACAGATGGACAGCATGGAAGAATTCAGGATTGACGTACTGTCTGACGATGTTAAGAAGAGGATGCCGTTTTGATGTGTTCACGGTCGATTTTGTAATGCAGCAGAAGTTTTGGATCGTCTTGATCAATTCAGCAACGTATTTCTACCTTTGATGAATGCAGGTTTATAGCTCCTTCCATACATGAAGCCACCATCTACCACAATAGCAGAGAGCGCGGGTATAGCGCCTGTCAAATGCTCCCGGCCTAGAGGTCCAAACCGCTCCTGGGTATACCCATGCACCACCCATGCCAAGTCCCCGCCCATTATGCTATGCGAAACTCGCGACAATTGCCCAAACAGTGTAACGCAAAGTCCTCATCCTCAAACTCAAACATCAACGAAGCCTTACAATTTATTCGGGCGCTCGCTCCAGAATCACAGACATCATCTGCTACTCGCGACCATGTCCACCTCCTCATCAACCTCACATCTGCGCAGAACTTCATCCAGCCATCCTTCTAGGAACGTTTCCACTCCGTCGCCCATCCCGATAGGTGCCATTGCGTCCCATTTGTCGATCGTGTCAAAGAGTCTTTTCGCTTGTGAGACAAGCTTCCTGATATGCTCCTGCGACTCCATTTCCTTTCGTTTCTGCTCGAGAATGTCCGCTGCAAAGTTGTCCGCACCAGACGATGTCGAGGACATATTAAGGATAGCGGACTGCCGATGAAGTTTGGATAATTGTGCTTGCCGGCGATTCACGGCAGCTTGAAACGCCGGGACAATAACAGAGGCCATGGCTGATCCCTGACTTGATGGCGTTTCCGGTGCAGGCTGAATCAATGGCGAGGTTGTGGTGGAGGACGATACGGACGAAAATGAGGCTGTCGATGAACTTGAGGCTAATGTATTGCCGCTAGTGGACCGTGGACTATACGATACTGGCTGTGGAATCTGGCTTTGGACATTCCCGAGTGGCATCTGCTGGCGATAAGATGGTTGATAGGCTACATATTGCTGCTGCTGCTGCTGCTGCTGCTGCTGTAGCCCCGGGGTGGGAGGTTGACTGACAGTTGTTGAAGGTGGAAGTGGAAAGAAGCGCTGACTTGCAGAGGACGGTGTTCGTACTAGAGGTGCCGACGATATACTACCAGTACTAGGTAATCGCTGGAGCCTAGGAAGCTGGGATTGGTGTATGGCTGTGTCGGTTCGTTGTTGTGGTGATGGTCGTGTCGGAGGTTGTGCACTGTATGGTGACCAAGTCGAAGTCGAATGCACAGGTTTCGGTCTTTGTACAGCTGCGACAGCGGGTGTAGCTTCGGCACTGATGTGCATAGATTCCAGTTTCTGCTCCAATGCAGCTGTCCGTGACGGCGTAGGTCCGCTTGGCATTCGAAGTGGTGGCGGCACAGGTTTTCGTGCTAGATTACTTGGTGCTGGTGTCGAGTGTTGTGCTTGCGGCGGTGCGGCAGGTGTTGGGGCATATCTTGCAGCAGCTTTAGGGGACAAATGTATACTGGAGTGGCGAGATCCTTGAGAAAGTCGTGTTGGTGACGGAATGATAGGACGCGTTTGCAGGTTGTGACATTGCGCTTGTGGTGGTGTTCGCTGTTTTGGAGGCTGGAATTCTCGTGCCTGCTTTGTTGGGCTGGGACTACGAGTTACAGTATTCCGGGCATTCATACCGGCATCATTCATGACTCTTAATCCTCCTCCTCCTCCTCGTTGAGCAGGTTTTATCGTCCCAAAGTCCCAAAGATCCTCCTCCTCCTCTTTTGAACGTTGCTGACGGGGACGGTCCTCGTCGTCACTGTCATCGCCACCAACGTGATGGTGGCGATATTGCGTCTGCCACCTCTCATGCCGCTCGATGAGTTCTGTGAGAAAGACAGGTTTGCCTGCCTTCCGCACGAATGGATGTCTTAGCAGCTCCTTCGCTGTGGGTCGCTCCTTCGGATCTTTCCTTAGACAAAGAGCAACGAAGTCCTTGAAGAGTGGGCTGAAATGGCCTTCAAGAACAGGCGGCAACTGCTTTGGGATGATGAAAAGGACTTTCATGGGGTGAATCTCGTAATGTGGAGGTTTCCCCTGCGCCAGTTCCATGGCGGTGATGCCCAGTGACCATATATCTGCACTGTAGTTATAACCAGACTGCTTGATGACTTCAGGTGCCATCCAGAATGGTGTGCCAACAAATGTGTTTTTCTTCGTCATCGTGGCCGTAAGCTGTCCGGAAACTCCAAAATCTGCCAGCTTGACCTGGCCATTAGTTCCAAGCAGGATATTGGCGGCTACGACGTGTCAATGAGACGCTCAGGTTGTTACGATGATCTCGGCTCACCCTTGATATCTCTGTGCAGCTTCTTGTCCGAGTGCAGGTAGTCCAGGCCCATGAGCAATTCTTTCATGACAATCGAAATGTACTCTTCTGACATTGTGCCAGACTCGATGAGATCCGCACAACTACCACCTCCGCAGTACTCCATGATGATCCACAAGTCTGCACCATTCAGATATGAGCCATGATATTTTGTGACGTATGGGGAGTGAAGTCCAGCCAGTATAGATATCTCTTCAATAATGTCTCGGACGTCATCATTGGCAGCCTCAATTTCGACGACCTTGATGGCGACAGTCTCTCCAGTACGCTTGTCCACACTGCTTCGCTTAGCTTGGTCTTCTCTCAGCTGTCCGTGCTTGGCTTACCCTTTGTATACTTTGCCGAAGCTGCCGCCGCCTAAGCCGCAGGTTAGCCTGGAATAGAGCATTGGGGCCCGACGACCTACCAATGCAGTTCTGTTTTGTATACAAAGTCTCGACATCCACTGCACTCTTAGTACCAACACCTGTAGCCTCCATGCTGACCACTGAGCCTGCCTTGGCCATCTTTACTCCTTGAAAGGATATCCTCTCACGTCGTCCGTGTTCCGAGGTGTGATCAAGTTAGGATGTGATGCAGTGACAGACGAGCCAGCGTCAGGGAAGCGCGCAACAGAAGGAAGACGTTCCTGCGTCCAATGGCGAGGCTAATGCAAGGTACAGATGCACAAATGTCGGAGGTATTATTTGTCGTTGACGTAGAATGATCTCCGAGCCCAAGCACGGGAGAATGAATGCTGATTGGAGTGGTGAAAGCTGAGGTGGGCTGATTGTAGAATTGGGACTAGTAGTCGGCGATGTGGGTGAAGCAAGAGTGTAGTATGAATGGACTGTGTGAAGTATACAGAGGTCAGAGACAGTTGACTTGAGGTCCGAGGGACTCCTAGGCGCAGAAGTGATTGACTTCAGGCGCGCCTGCTGCAAAGTGTCAAGATGCGCGCGGCTCGCAGGCGGAAAGAGTAGGTTCGGAATAGAAAATGACACGAACAGCTGGAGCCATTAGCAGTAGTAGCATTACTGTTCGACGCAGACGTGAACGTGAATACGACGGTGATCCAAAAATGTGAACGAAGGCGTGATGGCTTGATTGACGTCGACGCAGGCGTGCACTCTGCAGCTCTTGGCTCGTCATTTCGACAGAAATTGGACGCAGGGAGAAATTCGGATGTACACAAACAATGCCCTGGACGTGAATCGCGCGCGACTTGCAACAACTGGCAACGAGGACATATTGAAGCCTAAAAACAAGACATCACATCAGTATATGTACAACTTGACGCGTGAGGGTGCAAGGTGCACGGTGTATTGGCTTTCGGCAGAGTGCTATCTATTCGCCTTTTGGCCGACTATCGCTTTGCTGCACTCTGCAAGTATAAGGTACTCGGCCATGCCGATTCGTAATCATTACTCCAGCCCATGCTTTGCAACAACTTGCAAAATGCCATTCATCCTTCGACAAACTCAACCATGACCGACCCATTCTTCAAGCCAGCCTCGGTTATGCTCTGATCGAGGACGTCTATCAGATTCCTGCCCATGAAGATGAGCTCGAACGACACGCCAGCCTTGCCATCAAGCGGTGCTGCCTTGAGCCATTCATACATGTGCCTCACCGGCTCATCTAGACGGAAACGACGCACAACACGCCCTGCAGGATGTCGGACCTGAATCCGAGTTGTACTCGCCGGATCCGCTACTGGTTCTTCATGAGGATGGTCTGATCGTATGAGCGAGAATGGGGTCGGTGCCGCACGTCCTTCTGGCTCTGCCTGCCCATTGAGCACTTCACTCTGCGCAGGCGAATCAGGATCCGGTCTCGTCAGGATGTCAGGATCAGATGCACGAGGACCACGACTTGTGCCGCCAGCTTCTAGACTGTTCTTCATTGCCCACTCGAGCATCTCGTCTTCTGTCATACGATCCACGTCCTTCTCCTTTGGTTTCTCTGCTTTCCGTGTAGGAACCGGATTGCGCATGTTGTTGTTCAAGCTGTAACGATCCAGGAATTCGTGTAACTGCATGAGAAAGTCCATTGGCTTGGGTACTGGAGTGCCCGACCATACCTTAACTTGCTCACCAGTTCTGGGATCGACAATAGCAATGTGAGGGTAGGCATCATCGCTTTCATGTTGTTGGAAGTAGTAGCTGAAATATGTCGCGGCTTGCGGATCGGATTTGTTGTATTGCTTGAAGATGAAATGTTCCTTGACTGTTTCGACGATTGCGGCATTCTTCCATATGTCGCGATTGAGTACTTGACAGTCGAAGATGTTTGGATCTTGTACATTGATTAACAACCACTTTTCCTGCTCTTTGCCTTCTGCTCTCAGCCCCTCCCACAGACCGATCTTGGACATGATCTCAAATGGTGGTCTATACAGCTCAGCGAGCAGGTTGGCTTTTGACGAAGCATCTGATGCTCCTCCTGTCGCGCGTGAAAGGGTTTGTCGTCTCGTGTCGGGATCCTCCTCGTCTTCCCATATCGACGGTCCCTGGTTGAAAATGCCTGGTCGTCCCGCTATAAAACACTCTTGTTAGTACAAGGCCCCTCAAAGAACAGAGCTTACACAGACCTGCAGCGCGTTGCCGTCGACTGATCTGCTCAAGTACAGCACGATCCAAGTCTGGATCATCGTTCCTCCAATCATCTGAGCTAGGCCCTAGTAGAGTCTGTGTTGTACGCGCCATGGGGGCTCGGATGTCCTGCTCCACACCGCCAGCTCCTTGCGCTCCATACATTTCTTGTTGTAGTCTTCGTGCCATGGCTTCATCGTCCTCAGCGGAGTGTGTTCCCGTCATCTCATCATCGTCATCGTCATCCAGTGCTACTGGGTTGGATACCGCACCAGCAGGAGCTCTCGACGCATCACTCACGGCTTCTCCCATATCGACACCACCACTTTCGAAGAAGAGCTGAATGGCCTGCTCAAGAATGCCATCTGAGACTGTCAGGTATTGTGTTGCGCGATCGGCGCTTGCACCGGTGATGCTGGTGAATTGTGTAAGGAGATCGTCATCCATATTGGGCAAGCCCTCAAGCCCACTGGCTTAACAAGCGTCGTGTCGATTCAATTCTAAGCGGGATATCGTGGTACTCGCGAGTTGGCCCGGATGAGGCAGAAAGTCGTTGTGCTTGGCTTCCGCAGAAGTGAGGAAGTGATGGGAGAAGTGCAGAGATCGTTTGTTGATACTTTGCACAAAGGCTCCTGTAGTGTGAATTGTAGGGGTAAGAGTTACATAGACTGCAGGAGAGTAGGTCGAGTATGATGGATGTTTTGTCTCAATGATGATCAATCCCAGGATAGAGCCTCCAAGACTGAGACTGAAGATTGTTATGACGAATTCATTGCAACCTGAAATGACACGTGAGTGGCGTGCGCAGCGCCTCTACCTTTTAGGCAACCTGGGAGATGCCAGAAGAAGCACGTCGAAGATCAAGGTACGGCGAGGAGTCAAGGCAGTAAGAACGTGTCTTATACTCCCTGCAGAGCGAAACCTTCAGAGCGAAGTTCTGGCTCGTTACATGCAGCAAGCCACTCGCGCCTTCCTGCTTACTGTACTCGAACATAGTCTGAGCAGAAACCTCACGGCACTCTCCCCGGCGTTCTCCTAGACAACTATCCTGTGACGATACATTGTTGACATGCCTCTGCGCCACACCTGATCTACCACGCGGCATCGAGCATCTACGGTTCTCATAGGCTCACGATACCACACACGTCCCTACGTGGGCACCACGTCCATGGCGACTACTCCAACAGCAGAGGCGAGAGAGCTTGCTCTACTCGACAAAGTAGAACTTCGTATCGCTTTGGCACAGTCCGATACCGCGTTAGAGTCCTCACTCAAGACCTACCTGGCGCCTGTCTTGCTGAAACTTGCATCGGAACATGTGGCCGTGAGGAACAAGGTAAAAATGAAGCACGGACACCCCCGTCAAGGTCCGCTAACCAGACGTCAGGTTATTTCGATATGTCAGCACGTCAACACAAGACTAGCGCCGGAGTTAGTCTTACCATTTAGAGCGTGCCTCAAGTATCAGTGAGATTTAACTTACGTAGGTCTATACAATTGCCAGTTCTAGCACTTCTCAAGCAGTTCAAGGACAAACCTGACACTCCCCTCATCCGCCATTTCGACCTAACCTACATTCAAAAGGGTCTCTCGAGGCTGACCAGCACGGAACGTGCCGATCTCCTCCCCGTCTTGACGAAAGATATTGCACGAGATGCCGCATCCTCCACCGTGAACGGCTCGAAGCTCTTCAACCTGCTTCTGCGCTGTCTGAACTCGTACAAGGTCCCACCGAAGGGAACACCAGAAGACAACGATCTACGGACTGTCTTGGGCATGTCAGACAGTGATGCAGAATTCCTCAGCCTTTGGTTCGGAAAAATCATCTTGCTTAGAACAGGAGCAGCGACGACGGCTGTACCAGGTGTCAGTGTGGATGAGCAATCCTTTCTTACACTACAAAGAAGACCGGAAACCTGGGACCATACAAAACCTGACGGCCTGAACTTGGTGGAAACCAGGACTCGTGTTTTGATGATGCTAGCTAGTGGTGCATTCAACAGCAGAGAGCGGTTTCTTCCAGCAATGTTTGCATCTGCGGATACCGCGTCCAGGATAGTCGATCTCGGCGAAGACATGCTGAAGCGAGCCACGCCAAATGTTGACCTGACTGACAGAACTCTGATATCCAGTCTATACGACATATACTTTTCATACTATACTTCGTCAGACCACAATGCAAGTTGTCTTGTTCCAGCTGTCCGTGTGCCAGTGCGTACGAAGATTCTTTCAATCTTGAGCAAGTCTGCTACCAGTACAACCTTTCCAGACCAGTTACGACGTGTTGCTGAAAAGGATCTTGTTGACAGCCTCTCCAAGAACGATAGAGAAGTCATAAAGCTACGAGCTGCTTTGATCAACTTGCTCTCTTTCGCCACTAAATCGGCAGCAAGAGCTGACCTCGATACCATAGCTCCTCCTCTCATTCGAACATTGCAAACTTTCATCGAGCATGCAGGAGAGGACAATATGGCCTCTGACTACGTAGCACTTCGGGGTAGCACTTACGAGATCATTGGTCAATTGGCCGCAGCGAGCAGTATCACGTTACTCCGAGCAGATCTTTCTCTGCTTCGTTGGCTATTTCAGAGTCTCAGCGAAGAAAACAATCGCAATGTAGTTGTCAGCATCGATGAAGCACTTTCGTCGACAATCCGCTGCTTCCAGCAAGATCTGGAGCTTGACGTCGAGACTTCGCTGCGGGGCCTTCTTCTGGAGTACATGACACAAGAGTCTAAAAACGTCAGAAATCTTCAGTACGTAGCAGTGCGCTTCGCTAATCGCTGTCTTGCATACAGCGACGTCGCCGCACGATATGTTGATATTTTGGCACTTGCATCGTCTGAGTCCAGCCACGACATGGTTGAGGAAGCGAAGAAAGGCCTCGATCCGTACTGGTATCGCCTTTATAAGACCAGTAGTAACTCGAATTTTGACGCCAAGCTGGAAACTCGCAGTGCATTTCCCGACTTTGCGAAGCTGGTCAAGTTCGTCTTTCAGGAGAGAACAGCATCATCACTCCCCATGCACATCCAAGCTGTGGCGATACAATACGCAAGACAGGCGCTGATTTGGGAATCTCTTGTCTCGAGTCCTCAAGCAATCGAAGTCTCACCGGAATGGGAACGTGAGCTTGACGTAGCTTCTGCACAAAACCAGAAAGCACGGACGACTATACGACAGTATCTTCAGTCCTTCACCGACGCTGAACAGGAGCGAGACGCACTGGCAGTACTCTGGCAATCTGCTGTGAAAGGTATGCTTGCTGAGCAGCCGGGCCACGATCGGTCTCAGTGCGCACGCGTCGTCGTTGAGCTTTGTACCTTTGCCCCGGTGCAGATCCTCCAAGACATGGCTTCATATGCAGCTGAATTAGAAGCCGCCGTTCTATCCAATGATCTCGAGCTTCGCGGATTGGCAGCCCAAGCATACGGCTTACTATCAGCACAACAGACCGACACTACCGAAGCGTTGAGCACATCGACGACAAGTCTGCTGAGCCGGATCGAGGGATGGCCGAATGCGGTCGGCGCCGATATGAACAAAGTGCACGGCTCTGCATTGGCTCTTACCTCGCTCGTCTGTCATCGTCTATACATTACGCCGGGCGATGCGATCGCTTCGGATCTACTGATCAAGCTTCTTCCACTCCTGCTCGCTATACTCGATAAGGCCACCGATGCACTGCTTAACCAGTCAGCTTTTGTCTCGATAGGCATGCTCTGCCAGTATTATGTCATTGACATGAAGTGCATCGAAAATGGCCTGCAGTTTTCTTTGGTGATAGAAAAGATCATGAAGTGGGCGAAAGCTGGAAACGAGAAAGCCATCCACGCGCTCGGCTACATTAGCATGACCCTTGACGAAACACATGAGGAACCGAAACTGAAAGAGCTGATAGAGAAAATTCGAGAACTCCACGAGATTCGTCAGATAGAGACACAATTTGCAGTTGGTGAAGCACTCACTACCGCTGGCTGTGGCTGGGAATCTGCTGCGTTACTGCCACAACTCGACATTGCTGGACCGGCGCCACAAGGCCCATCACGCCCAAGCACACTAGGACCTCTCATCGACAGGACATTAGCTGACAGCACGAATTCAAAGCCCGCACTCAAGAAAGCCGCGGTGATATGGTTGTTGTGCTTCATACAGTTCTGCAGTGATCGTCCCGAAATCCAAGACAGATTACGCAAGTTTCAAGCAGCTTTCAAGAGGTGTCTGTCCGACAGGGATGACCTGGTCCAAGAAGCGGCATCTAGAGGTCTTGGTCTTGTGTATGAAAAGGGCGACCGAGAAATTCAGGACGATCTTGTTCGCGACTTGGTCGGATCTTTCTCTACCGACCGAGCCAATATTGCCGGAACAGTCTCGGAAGACACTCAGCTTTTTGAGGCCGGCGCGCTGCCTACAGGTGAAGGACAGTCGGTCACAACATACAAGGTAAATCTGGCGCGAAGTGTCTTGCAACTTGGCTGACTGAGATAGGACATAATGAATCTAGCCTCTGAAGTTGGCGACTCAAGCCTTGTCTATCGATTCATGTCACTGGCGTCGAACAATGCAATCTGGAGTAGCCGAGCAGCATTCGGACGCTTCGGGCTGAGCAATTTGCTTTCAGGCTCGAGCGTAGATGAGTATCTCGCAGCAAACCCCAAGCTATATCCCAAGCTTTATCGATACAGGTTTGATCCTAACAGTAATGTACGACGATCAATGGACGATATCTGGAATGCATTGATCAAAGACTCCAACACTGCGATCAACCAGCATTTCGACTTCATAATCGAAGATCTGCTCCACAGCATGCTGGGACGTGAATGGCGAGTTAGACAGGCATCCTGTGCCGCAGTGGCAGATCTGGTGCAGGGCAGAAAACTTGATCAGGTAAAGTTCTCTTTCATGCTACCAATGCAATGCCGAGTGTCAGGTGACTTGCGACTAACTCTTTCAGATCACACCATACCTTGATCGAACTTGGAGCTTGTGCTTCAAAGTGCTTGATGACATCAAGGAGTCTGTCCGCGCAGCCGCGGCGGAGCTGTCTCGCGTGCTCATTGGCATTCTACTTCGAACCCTTGAGTCTAGCGATGCAAGCGCAGAAACTGGCAAACGAATGTTAAGAAGTGTGTTGCCGTTTCTGCTGTCCACACAAGGTCTAGAGTCAAGCGCGAAAGAGACTCAGATGATTAGTATACATACTCTACTTGAGATTATCAAAAAAGCTCAGGCCAATGCATTACGACCTTTTGTGCCAGAACTCGTTGAAAGCTTGCTGAGCCTGCTGACCTCATTTGAAGGCGAGGCTGTCAACTATCTTCATCTCAATGCCTCGAAATACAACCTCACAGAACAGAAGATTGATGAGATGCGCCTGACGAACATTCGCGGAAGCCCGCTGATGGAGGCGATTGAGCGATGCTTGGACCTTCTCGATGAAGAGACAATGAACGAGCTCTCCGCAAAGATTCAGATCTCAATGAGGACTGCAGTAGGAATGCCGTCTAAGGTAAGAAGAGGGAGGTCCATTACTATTTCTGCTCATCTGCTGATCATATCCCGACGTCTGTAGGTCGGCTGCAGTCGCGTGCTTGTTTCGCTAAGCACGAGACGAAGCTTCCTCTTCCGCCCTTACGCAGATACCTTCCTCAATCTCATTCCGAGACATGTCGCAGACCGGAATGAGATGGTCTCAAGCTCTTATGCAGTTTCGCTGGGATATGTCGGAAGGACCGCATCCGACGAAGCTATTCTCAAGGTGGCCAACTACGTGACCAAGCTCTACTTTGAGTCTGAAGACGAGCGATCGCGCACAATATCAGGAGAGATCATTCGAGCAGTTGCAAAATACGCCACTGATAGGTTCGCCTCATTAGCGGCGGCGTTTCTCCCCCTGGTGTTCGTGGCACACAATGACGAAGCTCCGGACGTCAAGACCTTGTTCAGAGAGACCTGGGACGATAATACTGGAGGGAACCGAGCCGCATCACTCTACTTCCAGGAGATCATCACGCTCGCTTCCGAGCACCTCGGGTCAAAACGCTGGGTGATCAAGCACGGAGCGGCAGTGGCGGTCGCCGAAGCCATGGACGCGGTAGCAAAATCACGCGGGGACAGTGGCATGACGGAGGCTGAAGCATCAGCAGCATGGCCCGCGCTCAAGCTTGCCTTGGCGGAGAAGAGCTGGGATGGTAAGGAACGCGTGCTTGCCGGTCTCAGCACTCTGGTCACGCACGCTTCGAACTTCTTGACCACTCGATCGGACGTGACCAACGATATTGCAAAGGTAAGTTTCAGCGACGGCAAGAGTTGGGTGTGTATTGTCACTAATGCTGTCCGCAAACAGATTGCACTGCGCGAGGCTGGACGTCGTAACGCAAAGTATCGACCAGATGCCGTCAAGACCCTGGGAGATGTCGCTGCTAGTCCCAGCGTACGCGACATGTACGACGACACCATCAAGCTGCTAGGCTCAATCATTGACGACATGGCGGACAAGGCCACTGATCTTGTGGACGACCACGCTGAAAGCGAACGACTGTAAGTGCTGTCTTTCTTCCCACACTACCTACTGCCCTTACCCCTCACTATCTGCTTCGTTGCTTGCATCTCCGAAAGGAAGATGTGGACAAGCCAAGTGAGGTTGGGATTATTCCTTGGTGATCGTCGATGATGTGAACGGCACGTTTCTTCCACGTGGACAAATCGGTGGTCATAGCGTGGACTGTGCATAAAGCCACGCGACACAAAAGTCAAATCCGTTGCCAACCGTGGCTGGATTCGGTATTGCCACGCGAGACTGCAGAAACGAGGTTGCTTTATGGAATCGTCGAGATTACTAACCTTTCGGCTTTCGCGCTTCCATCAACAGGCGTCAACAGACTTTATCGGCAATCGTCACAACTCTTTCTCAATCGATCAAGCCTCTGACAGGCGAAACACCTCCGACTGCACAGGATTCTCGCGTTTGTGGTAAGTCTTCCTCAGTCTCATGGCACTCGGTTTATAGTATACTGACTCTGTCTTCTGTGGGGAGTGTAGAAGAGCGCAGTGAAAAGATCATTGAGCTGGTAGCGCAAGCGAATGGGATAGTGCAGCCGGGAAATGTCGTGTTGAAGTCGACCGTTGGCCTCGTGGACAAGTGGCTGTCGGGCTTGGCAGCCTCGGCTACGACGCACAGACCCGTCAAAACGCAGACGCTTGTCGAGCTCATGGTCAAGGTTCAGCCCGTCACAGCCGCGCCAGAAGATCTACGATTGTCGCATGCACTGGCCATGTCAAAGCTGGCTCGCTTACTTGCAAAGGAAGGCGATGCGAAGGCTGTGAACCAGCTTAGCAAGCACCTAGAGATGTCACTTGGCAGCGAGCCTAGCCAGTCGGTGCGTCGCAGCCTGACAGAGGCGCAGGATGCAATGGCCACGCTACGGAGCAGTATCTAGTCTGGTTTGGACATCAGAGGTGATCAGACGAGGGAAAGGGCGGTGCATTACATTGCATTGCACTGCATTGCATTGCAGTGCTTTATTGATTATGCATGTGACATGCATGTACAGTATACATGGTTGCTAAAAGGCTATGAGTTCACGGCTCGACTAGCTGTAAAGTGCAAATGTGCAAATGCTGGTCGAGCCTTTCTTCGCTTTCACTTGCGCTCACGAACGTTTTCCCGTAACGGAGGGAGCCGCTTTCGTTTTGCTCACGACAAACCGCCATGGAACCGACTTGCCACGACTCCGTCTTTAATTATTGCAACGCTCGTCATCAGTCGACATCGGTAACGGAGCTGGCCGACGAGCTTTTACATGCTCGTTCCCTCGTTTCCCACCAGCACAAGCGCTATCACATATCCCCGCGTGCCGTGTTACCAGCTACGATATGGTGGCACAAGCCTCCACCTCCCACATGCCACAGCAGTTATGCCAATCATGCGGACGCAATAATCCCAGCTGCCGCCTGATGTTGCCTCGGCTAGCTGTCAGCAGCGCAGCGTCGCTTCAGCTCACCCGCAACTGAGCTTCCCGGGGGTCAAATAGAGTTCACGGCCCCGCTGCTGATTCCCACTCTACCACAAGGCGTCTCGCGTGGCTCTCGCGTGGCATTATTTTCTAGTTCCGGAGCCCCTCCCAAAATCACCACCAGATGCAGGTTGTTTCGATACGGCTGAAAGTGGATGCAGTGGGCTTTTGAACGAACCTGCATCTCCTGGCGTGGCTCCCACGTTCTCGCCACGTTCTCACCACGTTCTCTGCCTTGACGACCAGGACTTTGTAGCCGAAGGACTCGTCAATCGTCGAAAAGGTTAATTGATACTTCACTCGCCGAAAGCCTCAACGCGCTCGCAACCGTGAAAGCGGGCCAAGGGCAAGCCTACGCGAGCAGTTCGTCAACTCGTCGTCTGGCTTCAAATAAGAAGGAAAAGCCTAAAAGTAAAAAGGCAAAAAGCAAAAGCTTAAGCACAAGCAGAAGCAGAAGCAAACACGCAGACAGGCCAGACACGCAAACGAGGAGGCAAGCAGGCAACGAGTCAGGCTCTCCCTGTCATTGACTGAACGACGTCTCACAAGGCAAAACCTGTGGCTTCCTCCTCCTTCTTCTTCTTCTTCTTCTCCTCC
>Ga0058698_10000181_pt1 | contig 37072 bp, 39 predicted proteins | sample AgamicAsSfe_FD_67288 | JGI IMG/M metagenome (GOLD analysis project Ga0058698, IMG submission 67288) | Agave microbial communities from Guanajuato, Mexico - As.Sf.e | ecosystem: Host-associated > Plants > Phyllosphere > Phylloplane/Leaf | place: Guanajuato, Mexico | collected 2012-05-30
AGGGAAGAGTGCAACTGAATACTAATTCTAGACACAGACGAATGGTACATGTCTTCGTCGACAGAGAGACACGACGGCCTTTACCGAACGGGATGCCACAGCGAGTGAGGAAGGGGCTTGAGGCTTTGACGGTGAAGGGAGATAGTGATGCGATGGAGGGCGGTGGTGGCGGTACCCGACGAGGTAATCGTGTTGGTGTCGAAGAGCAGGAAGGAGCGGCAAGATCAAGGCTATGAAGCTAGCTTCAGGTAAGCAGAGTTCGAGGTGAGGTAATTCCGTCGCGATGAGTAACAGGAAATCTCACAACACGCGGTAGCCCAGCTGGACGTCGCTGACTGGCTGGACTATAATACCAGACAAGGCCCTGGACGTAGACTGTCTACAACATGCGATTGTTTCAGGGGAGCACGGGAGTCTAGCGATGCGATCTACTGCAGATTGAGCGCCACTACATGTCGTGAGCACGACCAGAGTGTGAAGGGCTGAGCATCCAGGCAAGACTCAGCAGTGGCGCAAAATCGAGCATCAAGGCAATCTCAGGAGGCATGGTATCAACAGCGAGGAGCAAGGCAAAGGATAGCATTTCAGTGCAAGACACAGCTTGGAGTCAAGGAGGACAGGGTTCAGCAAGATGCCAGGGACAGTGTCGTGAGCGTTCTGCGCAGACTGATGGGATACAGCGACGAGACAAGGAATAATGAGATGGTCAAGCAAGATTGGATGTGAAGTAAGAGTAAAGTGTCAATTCGCTGAGATGCTATCTATCTAACACGCCTCGATCGCCATTAATGCTAAACATGAGTGGCGTAACCCATCCATCATCCATCCCTTGTTTTATATGTTCATGTCCAATTCCCGCCGATAGGGTCAAGAACGCCGTGTGGTGAGTGCCCTCATAAGTGATATCAATGATCATCCAGATCATAAGCCCTTTTCATACTAACATGCGACGACACCATGCATACACCTGTGGCATGCCCATACAATCCCCAATATCCAACAGTACAGAAGAACAGAACAAACGTCGGTCATCAGACGCGAAGAAGCGAAAAGAAGAATGCGAGACAACAACAGCAATGACGAGCATCTAGAACTCCTCGTCAAAGTCAAAGTCGCCACCATTCTTCGGTGCCTCCTTGACAATCTCGACGCCAGCGTCATCGACCTTCTTGACGCTCTGCATCACACCAGCCTTCTGGTAGTCGCCAACACGCTTCTCGAAGAAGTTGGTCTTGCCGGCGAGGGAAATGTTCTCCATGAAGTCGAATGGGTTGGTAGCATTGTACACCTTCTTGCCACCGAGGGCGAGGAGGAGACGGTCGGCACAGAACTCAATGTATTGCCTCATCAATGCTGCGTTCATACCAAGAAGAGCACATGGCAGTGCGTCGCTGAGGAACTCCTGCTCGATGGCGACAGCTTCTGTGATGATCTTTTCCACGGCTTCTACACTCGGTCGGTTCTGGAGGTGGGAGAAGAGGAGGCAGGCGAAGTCGGTGTGCATGCCCTCGTCCCGGGAGATGAGCTCATTGGAGAAGGTGAGGCCAGGCATCAGGCCACGCTTCTTGAGCCAGAAGATGGAGGCAAAGGCACCAGAGAAGAAGATACCTTCAACGGCAGCAAAGGCGACGAGGCGGAGGGCGAATGTGGAAGAAGCATCGGAGATCCATCGAAGAGCCCAGTCAGCTTTACGGCGAATGCAAGGGACTAGTAAAGTGTTAGTGACGAGGTGGACGATGGCGATGTGATAAACATACTGGTGTCAATGGCATCGAAAAGGTATTTCCTTTGTGCAGAGTCTGAGATGTATGTGTCGATGAGCAGCGAGTATGTTTCCGAGTGAATGTTCTCCATCATGATCTGGAAGCCGTAGAAGCATCGTGCCTCTGGGATCTGCACCTCGGAGCTGAATCTCTCGACTAGGTTCTCGTTGACAATACCGTCTGATGCAGCGAAGAAAGCAAGGACGTGTGAGATGAAGAAGCGCTCGTCGTTGTTCAACTTGTTGTTCCAGTCGTGCAAGTCTTTCGACAGGTCAATCTCTTCCGCAGTCCAGAACGATGCCTCTGCCTTCTTGTACATCTGCCATATCTATATTGAAGAACAGTCAGTCAATGGTCAGTGGTTTTACGATGATCCACCTTCGCGTGACGCGTGGTGGACGCGTCGGAAAACGTACCTCGTGGAACTTGATGGGAAAGAGGACGAATCGATTCGGGTTCTCCTTCAGTATCGGCTCCTCATCATCTTTCGCGACTTCCTTCGTCTCTGTCGCCGGAGGTAGTTCAGGCAGGCCTACCAGAGGCACTGCCTTGAGCTCGGAACTGCTTGAGACGGCGGGAGTGGCTGTGAAGTCGATCTTCTTGACTGGGGATTCCATCTTGAGGTTCTCGAGAGCATTGGCAGCCTACAATACAGCAATGTCAGTATACATTTGTGATCGAACATGCCGTGGCGAGATATGCTCACCTGCTTCGAAGGCGTGCTTAGCACAGGTGCAGTTGCTGCCTCCATTGCTTGTCTATGTGATGGGGGAGGATCTGAGTGAGCTTGTGAGGGGTAGAGCAGTTGTAGCGGTATAAAAAGGATGTGATGTTGTAGTGTGGTATAGATGGAAAAGAGAGGGAAATCAGAAAGCTTTAGTAAGTTCGTGACGCGATCCGATGGGTGGAGTTCGTTCACATGCAAGAGCGCGTACCGTAGCTGGGCGACGCGAGTGGTTCTTTTACGTGAACAAGCGTGCATTCGCACATCTCACCGACATCGCATTCCAGCCGCCGTCGCCAGGCATCAAGATCTAGACATAGGCGTCTAGGCATGGTGATCTGGGCAATTCAGATATGGTAGTGTTCATTGTCATATTATACATTATTGTCATGATACATTACTTGCTTCACGCCAAGCCACTCATCGACCACTGCGCGTGCCGGGTCTACTCCCATCGGACGCAGTGTTTGCTTCACTCGTCAGGACACTCACATCACTGATCCCGCTATGCTGCCTGCTCACTCCGGGTCTCAAAGATGCTGCATCGCGCTCTTCCCGCATGCGTTGGACAGCAGATCCTACTTGTTGCGTTACTTGATCCTGAGCCCAGTATGCTGCAGAATTGCCACGATGGAGCTGAGGAGCTTTGGGTGGGAAGTGTCCAGGTGCCCGTGATGATGCCTTTGAGTCAGTAGTTGGTATGGGAGATGACTGGGGCTGAGGCTCCTCATCAGCAGAGTCAAATGTCTCGTCGTCGGAAGAATCCTCGTCAGCAGATGTGGACGACGATGCAATATGCCGTTGTGGAGGTGTGTGCCGTGACACCAGTGGTACATTCTCATTATTGTGATGCGCATTTGTGGAGGATTGGCCTTGAGCTGTAAACTTTGGCAGCGATGCTGCTTCGTCGTCGTGGCGAACTATAGGCCACGTAGAGGACTTCATTGGACCATTGAAGGCCATTGGTGCTGTAAACTTCGCTTTCTCTGGAACATGCTCGTGAATAGGACTGATACTCCTCATACTTCCAGTTCGACCATTCAGCAGACTAGATGGTCGTGTCTTATCGAAACTTGACTTGCCGCTTCCCTGAATGGTCTGCCGCCAATTATTGATACGATCGCCTGTGTTGAGTGTCGTACTGGAGTCTTTGCGACTCTTGAAACTGTTTGCCAGTGAAGAGCGGCGATTGAGACGTTTGGAGAAGATGGACGCCGTCTCAAGTGCACGTTGTCGTTGCCGCCAAGCACAGTCTTGCCTGAACACCTTAATTACCCCGTCTGAAGATGCTGTGACGATGATATTGCCAGTTCGATGCATTGACCGCGTCAAAAATGAGGGAGACCGATTCCCGCCAGGTCTGACCGGACTATGAGTACTGCCATTGGCGCCTGAAGACGTCGATGGACTTCGTTTCAGACGAGCGGCGTCGTCGCCAGGTCGCCATGAACGCAGAGACTCGGTACCCTCTTCCATCGTACTTTGCAGCATGACGTTTGGGGGATTGCAAAGATCGTACACTGGGTCTCCTGATCCACTAAGCCTTTGTCGTGCTGTCATGGGCGCAAAGGCCGTCACGGTTGTTGCCACGTTGTGAGCTTCGAAGAACTCGAGAAGACGCGCTTCTCGTTCCAACCAATCTACAGACCAGATGAAGACTTTGCCATCTTCACTGCCACAGATAATATATTGCGCGTCTGAGCTGAATCGAGCCTGGATCTGGCTCGAGCTATTAGTGGCGCCTCTAAACTTCTGCTCCAGACTTTTGTCTCGTAAGTTGTATAGTCTTATGCGTGAGTCATTACTCGTAATCAAAAGCTTGACATCTCCGTTCGAGCTTTCTGGAGGTACCGTAATGGTCTGGATGCCCGTGATCTTGCTGCCTTTGGCATTCTTGCCGTGCGAAGAGCGGACATGAATAGATGTGCTGTATTTCAGAGCCTCCGTGTCGTAGAACAAGCAGTGTCCACCCAAAGTACCAGCGATCACTTGCTTTCCATCCGGAGTAAAAGCTACTGCTGTTATCATATCTGATACAGTCACCCAAAAGGCCACATTTTTGTCTGGTATTGACCAGAGTCGTAGTTTTGAGTCCAAGGAGCCAGCTAGGAAGAATCTATCATCCTTCGGGTGAAAGCGTACGGAGGTCACCACATCGCTATGCTTGAACGTACAAAGACATTCTGTTCTTCGTGAGGTGTGAGCATTATTGCCAAGAGATCAAGCGTAGACAGCTTACCTTGATATGTGCCATAACTTCACCGTCTTATCCATGGATGTAGAGATGAGGAAATTATTTTTACTCCAGCAGAGGTCCAGAATCGGGCCTGTATGTCCCTCAAATACCTGCACGGTCTTCTGGCGAAACACAGGAGCATTGAGTCGAGTGCTTTCACCCCCAACTTCGACATCCTCATCCCTCTCGTGCTGTTGACGTTCATCAGGGGATGATAGCACAGCCCAGACACGGACTACCTTATCCTGACCTCCTGCCGCAAGAAACTTGCCATCATTACTGAAGGCCATTGCCCAGATAGCACCATCGTCTACTTTCCGCCTTCTCCTCAACTTCTTCGGCTGACTCGAATTGGACGCAGCTCGATTGAGACCCTGATGCGCCGGGACATCTTCCTGTAGCTCTTGCGCCAAGAACATGCGATTGAAATCCTTCTCCTTCTTGCCTGACGATCTGACCTTGATGTAGGCTGGCGGATGTGCATGCCGCGGGTTGTAGCTAGAAGTGTCGTGGAGCGAGCAGAATACCGAGGCCTCTGCCCCTTCTGGCCGCTCTTCCGCACGCTCTGACACTGCATCCTCCACGATGTCAGCAAAGTCCTTCTTCTTTCCGATCATGCGTCCCAGAAACTTGACACCCTTCTTGATCTTTGGTCCAAACACAGGCTCCTCATTGGGCGACGTATGTGATGGTGACAACTTCGGCGAAGGAGCTGTATCGCGCGAAGCAGTTGGAGAGAGCTTGGTTGAGGTACTTTCTGAGGTTGTGCGAGGTAATGCTGGTGGTGAAAGCACGCTTGTCCGTCTGTTGATGTATTGTGAAAGAGGGTCTAGGCCCATGCTGGTTCCAACTGGAGAGCTGCTCGCACGTAGAGGTGTTCCTAAGTGGCCAGCATCTTGTGAAGAGCCTCCATAAGGACTGGCGACTGGCCTGCGATATGCTAAGCGCGGGGATGTGTTCGCCTCAGCGAGACTACCGTATGAAGGTCTTGTGTCTGAAGAGTTTGGCCTACTGATGTCCGAGTCGTCTGCTGGCGCATAAGTGGTCGCATGTCGTGACTGTTGTGCTTCGTCTCGTGCCTCGGTGACGCGGATCGCAGGGTTGGACTCGGCCATGCCCTAGTCCTTCATCAAGCGAGGATGGCGTGACCAAGATGCCGAGGCGTGACCGCTCGACTCTTTCCTGTCACAGCTGCTGATATTGAGATGTTGTCGAGCTGCGACAGGATGATTGTGAGAATGGCTGTTGAAGTGTACTTGAGCTTGACGTATTACTGCATGACGCGGTTGGAATGGCGGAGGCCGCAGGCTAGAAAGATGCTGAAAGTGATAGACGAGGTAATCTTGCTTCCCTGAAGGATTATAAGATTTGAGTACTGATTACGAAGAATGCGGAGAAAGATGCTGAAACGTCTCGGCGTCGGTCGGAGCGGTGCCGACACGATTGCCGATCAGGTACGACAATAATGAGTATGCTGACTTGGGACGATATGCCCACAGCATGCTTGCGTCAGACCATGGTAACTGTGAGGCTGACTAGATGCTTCGGACATTATGGATTCACCAATACATACAGTCAAGCCGTCGCATGTTTCTGTTGCCAAGTTGGTCTTGGCAACGCACTTCTTGAGGTCTGTGCTCGACGATCAAAAGCCACGCTGTTTCAAGTTTGTCACATCTCAGCACATAAGTCTAGAATGATTTGGGAGAGTGCCGCACGAGCTCTGGTCAGACTCATGACCGAATACATCTCCTGGTCCTTAGTGCTACTATATGCTATCACAGAACCAAGCTCTGAACGAAATTCTTACGGCACTCTCCCCAGGGAATTTCGTACTCGTATCAAAACCAACGAGTAGTGAGCAATCATGAGAGCTGGGGTTATTGATACACATCACGGATGCTGTTGGGTGAGGAAAGTTGCTCCTTCGTCTATTCGGTTATCATCTGAAGTACAAATGTCATGATATGTAGGTAATACACGTAGAAGTCGTCAAAGAATGTAAGAAGAGAAGTCGCTCGCCATATCGTACAATCACTTCACAAATTCAGTACACGCAAGCAGAAAGCTCCGGTTTCACTCCAACATAGCTCAGCCGTCGTTGCCGTACACCAGAATCCTGTTGGATCCTCCACAGGCTTGGTTCGAGTCGCCCGTACACTTGTAATTGCATCCAGCAGCGATCATAGCGGCCTCTCCATCGTCAGTGGTCGCCAACATGCGTGACATGTTGAGGTTGAAGTTCTCGTACTCAGTGACGCCATATACCTCCTGACCGTACTCAAATCCGCACCACGTGTAGCTCTTGGCACTGCAAGCACGAAGGCCGTTCTCGAGGGTCACATTGCTGGCACCGCCATAGTCCGAGAGCGACACGATATGAGGGAGCGTGCGGCTAGAAGTACTGTCAATCATGCAGCCCTCCGCCCACCAACTGTAACCCAGCATTTCGAGGGGCGCGTCGAAGACTGGAGCGTTGTTGTTCAGAACAACACTGAGTCTATTGCCGGCGCCGCAAATCTGTTTCTTGTCTCCGGAGCAGGCTTGATGGCAGTCACTTGCCGCAGCGGTGGGTGTCGTGGAGGGTATCGAAGTGCCACACCAGCACTCATCGGCATATTCTGTCCCAGAGTATGAATATCCAAGAGCAGAGCAAGCATTGGCACAAAGAGCGGGCGTGTTTCTGCTGTTTGCATACGCTTGGACTTGTAAAGTGCGAGTATTGGAGTCCTTGTAGCATCCGACTGCTGCAAAGCCGGAGGGTAGAATCACAGCAGGTGCAGTTGAACTTGATGATGTCGCACTAGACAGTGTGCTCGATAAAGTAGTGGCCGAAGACGTGACTGGTGATGACCTTGTCGACGTGGAGAACGTTGACACCGTGCTAGATGTCGAGCTAGTCGAGGGAGTAGAAGTCGCTCCACTTAACGTGGCGTTGAATGCTGCAACACTTGAAGATGAAGCTGACGACGAAGTAGTGGTGTAAACCAGGAAAGATGATGTGGTCGATGCTCCCAAGGTCGAACTCGAGTACGTGAGCGTAGGAGCAGATGATGAGCTGGTCGAAGTCAAGTTGCTTGAAGCTGCTGGAGCGAGGCTTGAAGTGCCAACAGAGCTCGTGGCGAGCATCGTAGACGTGATGGGTACCGGAGCAAATAATGAGCTAGTCAACGTCAAGTTGCTCGAAGCCGTTGGTATAAAGCTCGAATTGGCAACAGAGCTTGTGGTGAGTGTCAAAGACGTGATCGATGCCGGAGGAACAGAAGATGAATCGCTCAACCTCGAGGAAGTGAACACTGGTGCAACGAAGCTTGAGTTTGCGCTAGAACCTGTGGCGAATGACGATGACGTTGATGACACTGCAAAGCTCATCACCACACTCGTGCTGGTGGGCAAACTCGAAGTATTGAAGTACGATGCAGTGATTGCCACAGAAGTGGCAGACAGACTTGATGAGCTCGTCGCAATGGAAACGTTCATGCTTGTTGTAGCAACAACAGTACTCGTCAAGATTGAGCTGATATTTGAGGTGACGGACAAGACACTGCTCGAGGTGGACGAGCTGTTCGCGAACACAGAGGCAATTGCCATCGAGCTTGTGAGGAGGGTGCCAATGATAATGGAGCTTGAAGTTGCAGGCGAAACCGAGGTCGAGTTTGTCGACGACGTGGCATTCGGCACGACCAGTGATATAAATCGAGCGCCCCAAACATTACCTTGACTGACAGCAGGTAGAAGCGCACTTTTCATATAGCACGCTGATGGCGCCACAAACGAGACGTCGATGCAGCCCTTTGTGCTTGCGCAGGTGTCGATACAGCCAGAAAACGATGTGAGAGTAGCACTTGAGAGGTCGCCGCCGTTGTGGTCCATGAAGCATTCGATCGTGTAAGCTGCGGTGCCACCTGAGATGTACGTCGTTGCATTGCTACTGGGACATGCAAGCGATGTCGAGGACCCAGTGGTAGCAGAAGTCGTTGTTGCAGTGTTCGGTGCTGTGGTGCTGCTCATGGCAATTCCAGCAGCGGTCAACATAATGGGATTGATGGCGTACAAGTTCAGCCTGTTCGGACCACCGCATAGCTCTGAGCTGTTGCCGCCGCATGTCTGTAATTGTTTAGTTCACAACGAGGCTAGTAGTAAAGGTTGGAATCATACCATGCCGCAGTCAGTGCTTGCTGCAAGTGTGCTGCCACCAACTAGAGAATTGCCGCAGAAGCATTGAGCTAAGCCATGTTAACAATCATTTCATTGCGATGATGAGAGCACACCTACTCGTATATTCCACACCGAATGCATTCGTACCAGCATTGCCACAAAAAGATGCACACTTCTCGACAGTCATATCGTTGGTAGTGGAGGAAGATCCTTGAAGGACTCGTGCGGCATCGTCGGTATAGCATCCTTGGTATGTATACTGTCCGGCAACGGCTGGTGATACAGGAGCGACGGCAATGGTGACATTGCCAATGGCGAAGACAGAAAGACGTGATGCATCTCCGCATATCTCTGTGGTGTTGCCGGGACAGCTCATCGTGCAGTCCATCTCGAGCAAGGGCCCGAGGGTGCCAGCAGTCATGGAATTGGCGCAGTAGCACTCTCTCGCTCGTCAGCATAGGACTGGCGATGGAGATTCTTTGGAACTTGCCATCTCCATACTCCGTTCCAGCCATGCTATATCCAGCCGCACGGCACGCGGCAGTACAGGTCGCGGCGTTGTTGTTATTCCCGACGAATGCCTGAAAAGGCATGGCTCGTACCTGTCCTGCATCAGTGTAGCATCCGGCATAAGTATAGCCATTGAATGTCCCAGCATCCTCGACAGCTCCCGTAGTGTTGCACGTGCCACTTGGAAACGGGTCATCGCCAGCCTGGATGCGTGGACAGCCGAAGTCATATGCTTTTGAGCCGGTCTTGTCCAGGAAGAGACGAGCCTGACCAGCGGGAGCGGCCATCATAGCTCCGGCATCATGACCAGCCTGAACAAAATCGACTGTGCTCGGATACGTCACAGGGAAGCGCTTGATGAAGTTGAAAAAGCGTTCGTTGCGGTTCAAACCCTGACTGTAAGGTCCACATGTGCTTGCGTCGTTGCCCAAGTCCTGGAGACCACGAGCATAAGCAATGTCCTTGCTCTGGTAATTGGCCAGAACTGCAGCACGCCCAGACGCGACGAGGCTGGCGCCGTAGGTGTTCGTGCTGTCTCAGGATTAGCTCTTGATGCGGTATAGCTTTTGAGAAGTCACTCACTAGTTCGAGAGACCTTCCTTCCAATAGTCGTAGGTTGCGCAGGTTGACGTGTCGAGTGGGCGATCAGTAGATAACCATAGTAATGAGTCTGGATTGGCGACCCATGTCGAAAGTGGCGTCTGAGTAGCAAGTGTGCTGATCGCCGCCCATCTCTGAGCAACCTGAGCTCCGGCACTATGTCCTGCTACAACAATCTGCTGGAGATTCGGACTGAAGATTACCATTAGCATGATGTGAATTAGGAACAGGGCAAGAATGACGACTTACAATAATACCTTGTTGTCGAAGTAATGCACAATCTGGTCGATTACAGCATATGAGGAAACGGACTTTTTCGTATTAGGATACTGGTTATTGCTAGACAGAAAGTCAGTACTGATGAGCAAATTCATCGCGGAACCCAATGTCGCCTGTACGTACGTTCCGTTGATCCATCCATTACTTTGCCATGCCAGTACATTGGTGTAGCTTCCGTAGCCGCCAGCTGGGGCCGAGTCGTTCCAAGGATAGGCAGTGTACTTGTCGTCACCATTTGCGAACATAGGACAAACAATCTGTATATTTGACAAGTTCACATTGGGGCTTCCCGGTACCTGCGAAAGAGCTACAAGCATGTTGCTCATGTACGTCTCCGGATCCCGTTGTAAGCCTAAAAATCGGGTTAGCTTCTCGCTCTGAATGTCATCGCCAACCAGGAGCATACCATGGATGAAGACTACTGCACGCTCAATCTGTGATGGATCCAGACGGCTGCCGGATTGTGTAAGCGAGCTGTAGTTGATGAGAGTCGTGTTCTTCTTGTCGGCATCGAGGATGTTGAAATAGGTGATCTCGCTGCCTGGCACGAAGGGCAAGGTGTTGTTGATGATGCTGCCTTGGAACTGCTGAGCAGAGCTGGGCAAGGTGAAGAAAGAGAGGAAGGCACAAAGCGCGGAGGAGATTGAGACACGCATGTTGAACGGTGATGGTGTGTGCAAGCTATGCCAAATGCAATGCTACAAGGTGCTACTCAAGGTGATGCGAAGAGGCCGGAAACAACAAGGTCTTTATTCGACATCTGACGAAGCACAATGCGATTCTCGCCAAGCTGCATCATTGCCTCAAATTCTACCATGCTGAATATGTGTCACGCGAAGTGAGCTTGTTGCCCCTGAACGTAGAGCGTCCATGCTTCAGGACATCAAGCTGTTTTCAGTGTCTTGTTCAAGCCTGAGACAGGGCCCTATAGATCATGGCAATCAATATATTGAGGTGGATGCGGGCCCCTTCGAATGATGACAGGCTCGCGAGCATCGAGGCAGCCACATTGCCGTGTTGATTTCTTGCTAGTGCTGTTATGTACCGTGTAGGTTGGACGGAGAGATTCAGGCAATTATCGCTGCAAACGAGCTCGGGGTGAGGTCGGCGGAAGTGCCCCTGGATTTCGGACTGCTGGGATTCCACGCTAGCCCGGTTCAGACCGGCATCTACAGTGTACTGTAACTTCATTATTAACACCTGAGGACCTTACAAACAAGATGAAATTGCTGTGCAGGGCGCCATCAAAAGTATACTTAGTCATCTATCTTGATACCGTAGCGGCTTGACAACACTTCGAAAAGTATCAATGACGTACATATTGTGTGTCTCGGCGACGCCAGGGCTTGCGCAATTGAGGCCATTGATTCACATCTCGTATGCCACCCTTCTACCTTTGATCTCCGTTGGCATCGAAGGCCTTCCCAGCTTCCTCCACGCCGAAGTCGAATGCCGAATTGCTATTTCGGGATACTTCTGACAGCTTGTCAATGTCAATACTTGAGCCTAGATCTCGAGAGATGAACTGCATGTCTCGCCGGGCAGTATCTGAGCAACCTAATATTGGGGCCAGAGCCTTCTGTAGCGTCGGTGTGGTATGTAAACATAACGAAGAAGACCAGGAGGTCGCTAGATAGGAGACGTGAGGTCACTGCTTGGCCCATGATCTGTGACGACTCTGCGAACTTGTGTAATCCCTTCACGATCGAGTTGTAAGCCGTGCGAAAGACTTCCAGGCTGTTCTTCTGATAAAAGCACGATATTAAGCCGACTCAGACTGGTAGCGTCGATCGTGCACAGCCATAGCAATATCGCCTGGTAGTCGCCGCAATAGGGTCGGTGGGTATAGGTGCGTGAGTCGATGTGCCAGCCTCTGCATCCTGACTACCGCCCCAGCCGTGAATGCCGAATGTGCCATTTGAAACAGGTGCCCCACAGAGCTCGCAACTAAGATCCTTCCCGCTCATGTCTTTCGATGTCTTTCGTGAGGCTATCAGTTTGCTTGAAGTCCTAACCACATTCGTGACAATACTTGGATAGTCCTTTTCAACGCTCTCAAAGTACTCTTTCATGAGGTTATCAATAGTTGCATTCTTGCTCGAGACCACTGCGCCACTCGATCTCTCTGAGACGTGAATTACTGGTAAACTGACAACAGAACTGTACGTCTTCAGCTCCTTTCGGAGAACGTCTTTCATAGGATACAGAAACAGAATAGTGTCTGAAGAGCCTGGAATTGTGAACGGACTGGCGCCATCGTTCACAAGCCATGGCAGAGTTGCGCCACGACCTAGAGCTGTTGAAGCCAGGATTTTCTCGGCCAGTCTTGTCGTAGTGTCACCCCACAGAACACCCTCACACCCCGATGCTAATGCATGGCGCACTATCGCATGAGTAAGCGCCACAGAAGCAATGTCTGATCGTGACGTAGGACTTTTTAGAGACTCCAGGATATCACAGGCGTTTCCGGGGCTCGACTTGGCGTCTTCAGGCTGAGTGCTTCCTTGAGACTCGGGCTTGCTGAACGACGTTATGCTGTATTCATGCCTACTGTATTTGTTTCTTGCTGATGCGACGAACTTATGCACATCCTCGTCAGAATCAACACCATCGTTGACGAACAAGACTTCTATCTCAAAAGCTGGTCGGCCCGTTCTCGAGATCTGGCCTTGAAGATGTCCGTCTATAACGTGTAGCAAAGTGATGGACGATATTCCTCCCGAGATAGGTAATAACAACTTGCGTTTCAAGTTCTTGGTAGAATCACGAACTCTAAAGTTGGTGGCCTCGAGTCTCTTGATCACTTTCGTATGGATGAAGCGCACAAAGCAATCTCTGCTTCAAGTCTTAGCTAGGATCTTCGATGAAGTTGCCACAGACTGTCCACGCACTGGCATAGCATGTCTTGACGTGCAACATGCGTGGCTGGCTTCTCACCGCATCTTTTACACATTTGCAGCTGAGGCGCCACGCCATCTTCTGTGCCATCCATGCTCAAATTGACCTTTTGGATCGGAAGCAGTTTCAGATGCGTCTCAAAAAAAAGATTAGAATGATTCCACGGAGACAAGTCCGATTTACATGCCGCTTTCATGGACTTTCTTTTTGTGAATAGACCACTTCGTGAGCACCCAAATACATACTCGAACCTCCTGGCGCCCTCTCCCAAAGTCCTCGAGTTCCTGCTCGCGCGTGGGCGCATCCCTGCTGCTCAGCTTGCCCTCACAGTCGTCGATCACAAGATGCCAGGTCCACAGCCAGGTCCACCAGACGACCTACCACCACCTCCACCAGTAGTGATTACACCCTCCGATCCCTGGCCCCGGCCGTATTTCTTCAAGGATGGTCTTCGCCGTGTGGAACCTTATCATTACACATACAACACATACTGCAAGGAAAGATGGCGTAATAGAGAAATCCTGGAGATTTTCGCAGACGAATTTCGAGATCGACCTATTGAGTACTATGTACGTGCTATGAGAAGATTTGTATGTTGAGCTTGTTCTCATGAAGTTCTGAAAGAGGCATACAATCACAACTTCAAGGAGCTGGTCATATTGCAATTTCTAACACATTACTGGACCTAGAAAGATGCCATAGAGAGCGGCACAATCGTCCTCAACGGCAAGCCTGTAGCCTCCACTACTACTCCTGTCAAGAACGGCGACGTGATCTCTCACACTACACATCGACACGAGCCTCCCGTCACTGCTTCGCCCGTCGGCATTGTCCACGAAGACAACGACATCATCGTGATCAACAAGCCCGCTGGCGTGCCCGTACACCCTGCCGGCCGCTATCACTATAATTCCCTGGTCGAAATCATGCGGTCAGAACGTGGGCACGACTTCGACCCACTCCCTTGCAACAGGCTTGATCGCTTGACAAGTGGGATCATGTTCATTGCAAAGCACAAGAAGGCAGCTGAGCACATGACGAAGCAGATCATGGGACGTACAATCAAGAAGGAATATGTTGCGCGGGTGGCAGGAGAGTTTCCAGAAGGACCTGTAGTTTGCGATCAGCCTATCTTGCAGATCAGTCCGAAGCTAGGCTTGAACAGAGTGAGGGCCAATGGGAAGCCGGCTAAAACTGTCTTTGTGAGACTGGCTTACTATCCGCCAAAGGATGTAGAAGCTGCGCAAGACACTAGAGCGGCAGACTCTGCTAGGTTACCGGGGGGCAAGGAGACTGCCACAGTTGCTGATGCACAAACACCAGCTGGTAGCACGAATCCACCCTCTGAGCTAAGTCGACCATGGCAGAAACATCGTGGCTACTCCATTGTACGCTGCCTTCCTCTCACAGGTCGCACTCATCAACTTCGTGTACACCTTCAATTCCTCGGGCACCCTATCAGCAACGATCCAATATATTGCAACCAGCGAGTCTTCGGGCTTGACCTCGCCGCTGGAGATGACACAGGCGCTACTGATGAAGATATTATGACACGATTGTCGCGGATGGGCAAGTCAGAGGTCGCTGATGCGCTTGCTTATCATGACGAGATGGTGGATGAGTACAACAAGCGCAAGAGCGAAAAGATGACAGGCGAGTTCTGCGATGTTTGCGCTACGCCCTTGTATAGCGATCCTGGAGTGCATGAGATGGGCATTTATTTGCATGCCAGACGGTATGCGTGTCAGGATGGGACGTGGTCATATGAGACGGACTTGCCGGTATGTATGGAGTAGTTAACGATATTGATCAAAGAGCTGACAGCTTACAGGCGTGGTCGTTACCGCCAGATGGCTATGAAGGGCCAAGGGAGTTGACAGGAGAGACGGATCCACTGAAGATTATTGAACAGATTGGAGAGATGAGGCTGGATGAGAACGTGGAGGGAGGTGAGAACAAGGATAAACTTGTGCTAGGCGTTCACCCTGGGTGAGCGCCTAGTCTAACGTCAGTGTGAATGTGAGACTGCATCACGTTATGCACGCAGGCGGCTAGAAGGACTGTACCAGGACACCGAACGATATTGCTCCAGAAAGACTCTCAAACTTCAGTCGTGGCTGGAGCATATGACAAACAATACCATGTTTCCGAGCATACCATCTACATCATCTACATCATCTGCACCAGCTAGCCCGTCTAGTTCCCCGTAGCAAGCGGTAAACCATCCTGCTCACCACTCTTAAACATAGCCTCCAACGCCCTCAAGTCCTTCAGTGCCTGCTCCGGTGTCTGCCTTGCGTCTGGCTTCCCCGCCAGAATCGCCTTCCCCCACGCCAATACCTCCTCCTTAACCCCATTCGTCTGCTTCGGGAACGTCTTGGTCTCCTCCACTCCATTCTTCTCAATCGTCACATCCTTGCCCACCACCGTGACAACACCGTGCTCACACGCAACGCTAATTCCACCGCCCTTGAACGTTGTGCCGAAGGATAGCTGCGCGATGCCAGAGACGCCCGAAGTGGTTTTGCAGGTTGCATCGACGGAGTCGATGGGTGGCATGTGGGCTTGGAGTTGGGATGTGAAGGCGGAAACGCGGACGATGTCTTCGTTGGCGCCGGCGAGCATGAGGCGCAGTCCGGCGATTGAGTGGATGCCGCCGTCGAGAATGAAACCGCCTTGGTGTGTGGGTGTTTTGCGCCATGAGGTTTCTGCGTTCAGATTGTCAGCATGATCCTCAGCTGCACAATGTACTCAAAGTATACTGTACATACCATACCACTTATTCCCCGCCTCTACCATTGCACTAACCCTCAACCTGAACCCCAGCAGTCGTCCCAACTTGGATATCTCTTCGCTGGCTGTTGCGTAGGACTCGAAGAAGCGGAAGTTCTCTGCCACCGCCCAGGTCACCTTGGTTGTGTCGACGTTCTTGTGGTACCATTCCAGTAGTTCCGTAGCTGTCTCGACGTCGTTGGCGATGGGCTTTTCGGCGAGGACGTGCTTGCCGGCTTTGAGTGCTTTGCGGATGTATTCGGGCTGGTTCATGATGGGGAGGCTGTGTGGGTATGGTGTCAGTGCGGGAATTGACGTATAGGGAGTGCCGTAGCACAGTGTGCGCGGGCGTGCAGCTGAGTATAGCTAGAGATTGATGGGAGGTACTAACGCAATGATCACAGCCGTGATATCTTCTCTCGCGAGCAAGGCATCGAAGCCTCGTTCTTGGTCGTCGGTTTCATCGCTGTACCAGTCAATCTTCTGCTCGAGACCTTCCGACAACGAAGAGGCAGAAGCTAGACTTCTCGAGTATACAGCTTTGAGTGTGAAGTCGGGAGAGGCGAGGATGGCAGGTAGGTGTTCTTCCTTGGCGAATAGCTACAATCGTCTGACAGTCAGTGACTGTAGAACTATGGTATGAGGGGCAAAGTGCGGGGTGTTGTGTTGTTGTCTGCGGGAAGGACTCACGCCGCTGCCTATTATAGCTGCTCCAATTGACATGTCGACGAATCTTGTTGTCTGTAGTACACTTGTCTGATGATCAGTAGCTAGAACTCCCGAACTACTCTGGACTGTGAGCTAAAGATATAGATGTTATAGCAAACACTAGAAATGCAAGGCCAACATGGCTCGGGAGTTCACCCTCCGAAGGCGATACCTGCCTCATCGAGCACGCCACGATGCCTATGTCACTAGCATATAAGAGGAACAGCTTTTCGTATTTCTGTAGCTTGCAATACTGTACAAAACCCTTTCCCTTGGTCTTCTACACTTCCCACGCAGGTATCATCCTCCTTCTACGCAAAGTTTCTCGACATATCAGCACGAATACGCTGGTAGTCCAGAAGTCCCTCAATCCTTCCAACAGCACTTATCGCGGGGTCTTTGTCCCAAATCTTTCTCTTCGCAAAGTTCATAACATCCGCAGAGCTCACAGCACCAACAACCCGCTCAACCTCCTCCGGTGCAAGTCTGCGGCCAGTTGTGATGATCTGACGGCCTATGTCCTCGGCAACGGCTGTAGTGCCGTCTAGGGAGAGTAGAATGGAGGCCTTGAGCTGAGCCTTCGCGCGCTCGACCTCGGCCTCCGTGACGTTGTAGCAAAGGCGTGTCCATTCGCGAAGGGTGAAGTGGACGAGATCGTCGATGCGCTCGATTGTGTCTGTAACTAGGTAGATACCCCAGAGACTAAAGATTGTCGTCAGTGATAGGACATGTATCATAGCAGGAGATATCGACTCACCCTGTGTCGCTGTAGCTTGTCGAGAAACTCATGTAGCTGTTGGCAAGCTGGTACTCGTGGATGAAAGCGCTCAACTTGCTGCCGAGGTATGGTGCGTTGCCCATAGCACGGTCCCAGTTACCAACAATGGCCTGTGTGACAAGTGCAGTGAAGTAGTCATCGTCACTCCAGCTCACACCCTCAACAGCAATGGCGATGTTGGCAGTGGACATCGTGTCGTCGCGAATACGAACCTCGGATCCGATGAAGTCAGGTGTCACCTTCTGCTCACGTGCAATCGCGGCAGCGTAGTCAGTGTGAGGCTTGGTCGGGAGCTTGGAGAAGTACTTGGAGGCAAGGTCGACGAGCTCCTGATGTGGCACGCCACCAGCACCAACAAGGACCATGCGATCAGCGGTGTAGTTGGTCTTAATGTATGAGGTGAGGTCGTCACGGTTGATGTTCTGGATGTTCTCCTTGGGTCCGAGGATAGTGCGCCCAAGAGGTTGTCCTTGGAAGGCGGTTGAGTGAAGGTGGTCGAATACCACCTCCTCTAGCTGCTTGTCAACTTCTTCTTGTTCACGGAGGATAACATCGCGCTCGCGCTCAATTGCTTGGGTCTCTAGCTTGGAGTTCTGCAGAATGTCGGATAGGATGTCGACAGTCTTGGGGACATCGGAATTGAAGGACTTGGCGTAGTAGACGGTGTTCTCACGCTGGGAAGTGTTAATGGTGTCTAAATTCCTCTCTTTCTAACGCTTCTTTTGGTGATCATACCGATGTGTATGCGTTGAGGTGGCCGCCCATGTTCTCAATCTCTAGCTCCAATTGGTGTTGCGTTCTTTGTTGCGTGCCCTGATAGCTGTCAGACAGTGTGCCTTCGGATCTGTATCTTCTTCGAACCGACCTTGAATGCGAGATGTTCCAGGAAGTGAGCTGTGCCATTTGTCCTGTCGGTTTCCGCTCGGCTACCAGCATCAATCCATACTCCGACAGTCGACGTTTGTGCGTATGGTGAGTGTTCTGTGGCAATCTTGCATGTTTGTCAATATAGATCGCAATATCACGTTCGGAAACCATCTCTTACAGTGAATCCGTTGCTCAGGGTGGTGCATTCCGTCTTTGCGCCATGACTGACGGGTGTCGCAAAAGACCTTGTCAAGCCCGAGTTCATGCCCTGCTTGACCTGCTGGATGGCAGCACGGCCACGCAGACTCTTCTGCAAATTGATCGCGAGGTTCCTGGCCGCCATGTCTGCGCGAATGAGGGGAACGAGTGTGAATGGGTGGCGGTACTCGGAAGGAGATGAGTTGATGTCGAAGCTTTTACATCTGAGGTTGAGTTTCCGGCCGATGGATCGCCGCCTACCCTGTCATGTTTAATGATCGCCAGTCTTCCCCACAAAAGCCATGCACCTCGACTTCAAGCCTCAAGCTCTCGAGACTTCGTCCCATCATACTCGTCCACCATCATCAGCCTCCCGCACCGAAAAGCTAGACAAGATGGCTTCTCTCATCAGACCAACCCTCCTACGTCAAGCATGCGCGGCCCAGCGACTGGCTCCCACCGCCAGACCATTCGCCAACATTCGTCCGTCGACACTCGCTTTCGGCAATTCTACATACCAGATGACCGCTGCTAGAGTGGCAGCCTTCCACGCAACAACCACAAGACAGATTCTGCCACCTCTTCCCCGTACGTTTTGAAACCCGATTCTCTAAGGTGCAAAAGCTAATGACCCCTCCAGAAAGGCTCGAAGGAACTGGTAAGAGGTGAATGGGTTAGCAGACAATGGACAATCCGCCTGACATGAGACAGCGAATGAGGCAGCGCCAGTACCTCAACCGAACTCGGCACATGGTGGTTACCACTGGGCTTTCGAGAGGTGCGTAGGAAGACTACACGACCAGCCATTTAGAGTAGTACTGACACAACAACACGCAGAGTCGTCGCCATCTCCCTAGTACCGCTGACTGTCGCCCCCTTCGTTGGCCAGTCGATGCACCCTGTCCTTGACTCCGTACTTTGCGCTATGCTGGTAGCACATTCACACGTCGGTTTCCAGTATGTTCGAGTCTTCAACCCTATGAACCTTTTTCGGATGCACTGCGAAACGACACACGGGACTAATTTAGTATCAGATCTTGCATCATCGACTACTTCCCCAAGAAGCGTGTACCAAAAACAAGAGCGTCACTTGAGTGGACACTTCGCATCGCCACACTATTGACACTGATTGGATTATACGAATTTGAGACGAATGATGTGGGATTGACAGAAGGTATCAAGCGTCTATGGAAGGCATAAAGTGTGTGAAGTTCGGGGTAGGTACAAGTGGCGTTCGAACAGCTGTAGATGCAATGCATTGATTTGAATTATGAAACGCGTTCTTCCTATCTCCTTCCTCTTCCTATGTTGCTTTAGTTCTCCTGTACATGAGGCGAGTATGCGCTTATGATGCTGCTCCTTTGTTTCTCCGCCACCAGCAGCACTGCAAAAAGAGCTTGGGAAAAGAATCATTGCCTAGCTTCGAAGTATGTAGAGCGCATCTACGTATCATATGAGGAATAACATTCATGCTCATGCTGTTGACACGAACAAACATAGAGGTTGACGCTCTCACGCGAGTGCAGCAGAACATATTCGATCACATCCTGAAACTCCGGATTTCGGGTTAGTGCAAACTGTCTACAGAACTCCTACAGCACGCTCCCAGAGTCTCTAGATTCATGTTTTTTGACCGTAGCTCAAAGCTGTTCAATCTCTGCTAACCTGCTCAACCAGTCCAATCGCCTATAATCTCTCTAACCACATCCAAGGGAAGTGCCTTAACAACCAATCCATCAGGCCCCTCAGTAGTCTCCGCCATGCACATCGCATTATACATCGCCTCCTCTGTCGCATCTGCCGCACTTTCAAACAGATTATTCAGCGCCTGGTCGTCGACTTGCTCTTTCATACTGACTGCAGGTGCCTTATACCTCTGCTGAAATGTCCGCGCGGTCTTGGCCCGTCGAGAACGCTAGGAAGAGACCGCCAGAATAATTGCTGCCCCAGCCACCAGTGCGCGCAAGTCCTACAATGGCGTGTTTCGCCAGTCGTTGCAGCTGTGACGGTGTTGGGGGACAGTCGGTGGCTAGGATGACGGTAATGCTACCATCTGGGGGGTCTTTCGCAGCACCAGAAGCATCTGCAGCAGCTTCTGTGGACTTATCCTCACGCGTGGCTTGATTCCCGGTGAGGTTGCGAGCGAGCAGCTTAGTACCAATTGGAAAGCCGCCAATCCGCAGGTCACGCTGACTGCCGTAATTGATCTGAGCATACGCCGCGACGGTATGCGCCTTGTTCGGCAGTCTCTGCGAGTCGTCCGCAAGCGTCTCATCTGGCACGGTGCTGCCGACAATACGACTTGATGAGCCAGTATCGCCTTTCCAGCCCTGGTAGATCATACCGGTACCGCCGCCTGTGCGGCCTTCTGGGACGCGATCAGAGTTAGCTTTGGCGAGCCCACGGATGACGTGCTCGGGCGTGATGGCTCCGGTGTAAGACACGTCGTTGAGTGCGGTATCGCAGGTTTTTGTGAAGACTGGAGTAAGGAACCAGCTGAAGAGCTATAATTTACTGCAAGTACGGCTGAATTGCCTTGGAGATGCATCCCATCGAGCAATCCACCTTTATAGCATTGCCCAACTCCGAACCGTCTCGTTGATCCAATGACTACCCGTCATCTCACCAGGATCCATTCCAGCGGAAGATCCCACAGTTCAGGGACTGCGAGATCAGTCGTGATTGAGAATAGTGGTCGTGATACCAGTGTTGACATGTTGGTGATCGTGAGATGGTGGCAGATGGACTTATTCCGTATGCACAAGCACACCTGGCACGTCCGCGAGACTGTTCTTAGGGCCTGCCTTGTAGTAGCCTAGCTTGAGTTGTGTAAGGACTTCATGGACGCGCATGCGTCTGCTTCCAATGGTATAGTAGGAGCTGGCATTGCTGGAGAAGGGGCTTGACGTGTCATCTAGTATTTCTACGACTTTTGCTCGCGAGAACACACGATGGCCTATATAAGTAGGACCATTCAACAGTACATGTTGTACGACATCCTCAGACTCCAGCGGGATTTGATGAGGGGTTTTGACGTCTAGAAAATGTAGAGCGCAACAGCCACTACGGCCTTCGAGTTGTGTAAGGTAGCTTTAAAACAAATCAATGATAGCCTCTCGTACAAGCTTGACGTGAGAACACCATCGCCTCAGGCTGCTTACACCTGTAAAAATTAGTGAATCGTCGTACGTGGCGCTGGACAGCCACTACGTTCGAAAACATGGCGGACGCTTCAGCATACGAAGCCGTTAGAGGTAATATGTTTGCCTATATCCAAAGGATGCCATAATGCTAAGCATTGTGGCGCCATCTATTAATTTCATGTCTCTCCCCGACCTTGTCTTGCACCGTATCGTCCACTACGTCCTCGACGCCTCAAAAAATGATACACGCTACAACCACGCCACTGGGGGCCATGAGTATGTGTTAAATCTAAGTATTTTCAGCGTCAACAAGACTCTCTACGCTCATGCAAAAGCAGTCTGGGAAACTAACCATTTTGTCCTCATATCTTCCAACTCGACTTCGTTCCATCACTAGTTCCAGCAATATGAAATTCCCACTGCTGCGCCCTGCTTCATCTGCTGGATCATAGAAGATCGCAAGCACAAGCCAAAGTGCCATTTCTATGTCAACGTCGACATTGACATCACATATATATCGGAATTAGAAAACCAGAAATACGATCCTCGCCGATTTCACATATTTGACTTGGACGAGGATGAAGCTCTTGAACGTGCGGAGGCTGTCGATGATCCTGTCCAAGGCTTTGGCCCCATTGATTGCCAGATCTTCTTCGTACTCTGCCATCAGGATTTGCCAGACTTCGTGCGAGCACTGTGGGAAATCGACATAACCCTTACTTGCCACTCTCACCTTGTATTCGAGATGCAGACCCTTTTTTCGGGCACATCATTGCCACTCAGGACACAACGTCTCCTTCTAAATCCGTTCTAGATCATGCGAACTCTTCAGGGCTGGTGCATTCTATTGGGAGCTGCAAACACCACTTTAGCAAGAGAACTCACAGCTCACTTGCCACCCGGAACGATCACGTGGGTGAACGCAGAAGCACCATCGGATATCTACTATCTTACGTCGGCGTACTTTCAGAGGCAGACGAGGAGTTCGAGGAGGGCAACCTCGATCGTGCAGCAGAAGTCCTCGATCAGATTGCCGACCACTGGAACCCCTTGAGGCAGACAATGCCAGGTATGTTCGACGACAAGTGTGAGTCTGGTATGGTAGGTGGAAAGCTTCTTATACGCGCTCTCAGCCAACCAAGCGAGGCTGAACCTCGCAACGACAATACGGACGCCCCTGCCTGCTGTACCGAAGACTACACGCCGGGGGTCTGTGGATCATACCGACAACAGCAAAGTCCATACCTCGGACCCTCGCGAACTCATGTGGACCATCGAAGACTTTGGTAACGCAAGGGACTCGGTCGCAGAAGAGGGTTTCACGCATTTGGCAGCTTTGTACCAGGACTTCGGGTATCTCCTTGCACTTAGGCCATGCCGTGGATGGCTTGTCGTACGAGCTAAGGACATGGAGCAGGACGTCATGTTACAAGCTCATACACAAGGACTGACCCTTGCGGAGTGGCAGGATTCTCTCGAGCGAAGGTCCAGGCGAGCTTGTCTCGAGGAGCTCGTCGGCATGTTGCCGCCGCATCTTTGCAAGCCAATCTTCGAACATACCTTTGACATCATACCAGAATATTGATTGAAACGAGGCTAGGATAAGATCTTGATCGGGCAACTCGTTTGCTTTTATCAGTAGAAAACGATACACTGTACTAGGACACAAGTCTGAGCAGAAACCCGACAATACTCTCCCGGAAACTCTTTCAGACCTATATTCAATGACTGTATTTCATGTGGCTAGGTACACCTCGATATCGAGCTTTATTGTGTAGAATATGCTTAGTAAGCTTATAAAGAACACCTGCCACTAAAATCACTACCACGACATCTCAATGCCAGCTTTTTACCTAGCGTCGCGAGGTGCGCGATTAGGACTACAGCACCACCAAGACCAATTCTCTGGAGAGTAGCACTGTCCTAAGGTGGTAGCATTCAGGTATATCGCCGATGCGATCATGCGAGCACACTCACTTGCCGTTTTCCCGTATTGCCCTGCGCCCCGCCCTCCTAGTTCCAGCCGTTGCCACGCTCGCCCCTTCTTATCAACATCGTGAATTCGTGAAACATCTTCTCACATCTCCTCCGTCTCATCCACCTATCGAACGTATCCTGAGCATCCATACTATACATCGTGAAAGTATGTCCCACTGAAAACTCTTATCCCCCCTCCGATCAATATGCGCCTGTCCCTCACCTCCTGACCCTTCTCAGATTCAACTACACCTCACTCGTACCTACGCCACAATGTCCAACACCACAATGAACATCCACCCCATCCCCAACACCAACAAGACCGCCTGCTCCTGCGGCGGCGAAACCGGCTCCTGCCCCTGCGAGCCCGGCAAGTGCGGCTGCGGCGACTGCGCCAAGAACCCCGAAACCTCAACCTCGTCCGTGTCCGCTGCAGAGGCTGAGCTGCACAAAGTCGAGGGCACCGCGGGCAGGACGGCTTGCAACTGCGGTGGCGCGGAGGGATCGTGCCCGTGTGAAGCGGGCAAGTGCGCGTGTGGAGGATGTGCGAAGAATGCGGATGCAGAGAAGTAAGCGAAGGCTGGAAAGGCTTGATTTTTTTTTTGTCTTGGCCGGGCCGGGAGACTAGAGTGGAGTAGAGAATTGCGATCTGAGCATTGATGCGCTCGAGGGTCAAAAATGTAGAGGCGTACTATAAGATGCAGTATTCCCGCGCATCTCGTCTCATGTCAAGTATGTACTTTTTTCTCTCTCGCGACAAATAGCAGCTCGTTGGGATCGCGGCTCTGAAATTCTATTTGAAATATGTACAATGGAGATGCGGAGCCTGTGAACGCCATGTTCTTAATGGATTTACAGTATATCGTGTCAAGTCGCTACCAATCATAGCTCTCGGTATAGAGGAAGATACCTTGAGCGCCTGTACCCTTGTGTACAGCCCGCTCGTCCGACAGTCCTGCTACATACGTGCGTGCACTGGCGATGAGAGATCCGCTGCCACATATTACAACGGCAGTCTCGCCAAGGGCGCTTTCCACAGCAGGGCGAATCAGCTCATCCATATTCGGTTTGCGGCTCCTGTGTATCGTAGGTCTACGACAGCATGCCGCTTGAGACGTGTTCTTCGTGACGAGGCCATTAACACTCTGCTGCGATGAGGCAGAAGATATGGCCAGCTCGTCTTGTTTATTCTGCAGCGCGGACTTCTCGTCTTTCATGAGATAACTTGATTCCATCGAACTTCTTCCGCTCGTGATCACAGGCTGTTGATGTTCGAGATCGAGGTTGACCGTGCCGCATGTGCACATGCCGGTGCAGCACACACATACAGGCTCATCGCTGCATGTAACGAAGACGCTGACACCCAGGTCCACATTGATCGTCCTGCTTCGGGCGACCGCTGCTGCGAGCGCTTCTCGTTGTGCTTCGGCTTCTTCTTGACTACGCACAATCCATGAGAAATCAATTCGTCGCGCGGCTATGTTGCTATCGAGGAGGTTCTGCAAGACAGGTAGTGTGAAAGCGAGGCCTGTGCCGGAGCTGATCAGGACAATGCTGTCGTGGATGGCAAGATTTGGTGGTACGCCCCATGGTCCACTAAGAAAGACTCGTATTCTAGGAGAGGTCGATGTTGCCTTGTTGTACACTCGCTTCGTGAGTCCACCTTGCGCCTTGATGAGTAAGGTTAAGGATTGTGTACCAGAACTGCTCTTCGCAGCGCAGTTATTTGCAATAGTGAAAGGATGGTTGCCGAACCAGCCTACCGCCGGTGCATAGATGTAAATATGTTGGCCGGCAGACCAGCTGAACCGTACGTCTTTGATAGTCAGCTTGGTGAGTCCAGCAGGGATGGGTTCCAGATGTGCATCGTAACCCAGAATGCTCCGAGAAGAGTTGCGTAACAACACCATCACTCCACGAGCTGTCCAATCAAAGACCACGAAGCCAACAGCCATCCAGACATTATATGCAGCGTAGCTGGGCACATGCATATGAACGAGCCAGAGTAGGACAAAGGCCGCCACGATATGCTGGAGGACGAAGAATTCGTAGCCGAGCTGACGGAAGAAGCCAAAACTTGACAGCACCATCCAGGTAACGACACCCCATGCACCGAAGCCGTATTGGACCATGGTCATCATCTCCATCTCGATAGCCACAATACCACCCAAGTACCATTCTGTGTAGAAGTGCGACCAGTGGACAACCACTGTGAAGAATAGCGTAATGGCTGCCCACCGATGTATCCAGTTGAGTCTTTCATAGGATATTCCAGCAATGAGGGTGATTGGGTTCGCCTTGCATGACAGTAAGTAGATCAAGGGTAGCTGAGTGACAGATACCCACGCAGCACGGAAACCGACCTTCTCCCATTTGTACGCATATAGAGCATCGCCTGGATGTAGAATGCTTCCAGTCCAGAGACAAAGGAGAATGACAAGCCAGTAGAGTACAATGACGACGACGCGGCCAAGTGGGGGAGGAGAGAGATGCTTGGAGAAGTAGCCTGTGAAAAGGAGTGGTTGCGGGTATGTTATTTCTCGTAGTGTTGCCGTCAGACTGGCGAAACCGATGGTGAGGAAGTTGTTAGGACGAGAAGGTATATGGCATAGATTTGACATATGGCGACGCAGCCTGTGTAGGGAAGAGAGAGGACGGATCAGCTAGTTGCTCTTCAAGTTATGACTATAAGCAGACAATCCATTGCTCGAGCGGTGGAACTGGAGCTTTTAGTTCTACTCACCCGATCTTCGTCCGCAGAGAGTCGATGATGCGAAGTGTGGCCAGGAGCACGACCAGACCGACCACAGCGTACCAGTAGCCTCTGGCAATTGCACTGTTGACAATGACAAAGGAGGAGGGGCTGTCGGCTGACATATCGCCACCCATACTCCCCATGTCTCCAGAGCCCATGCTCATATCCATTGCGTAGGATCCAGCTGATATATACCAGTCCGTGCCACCGTCCACGAACCGAATCTATATCTCTTCTGGTTGATTAGTAGATTGAGTGGCTTCGTGAGGGCGATAAGTCTATCGAAGCGATATCGAAGACAAAGGTCGTACTGTGGCAAGGAGCCTCGAAAGATAAGTGGGATAAGCTATCCGTCATACAGTTTTAGGCAATGCGCATCGGAAATGAAAGGCAAGGCAAGGGGATGAAAGGGAGTCTAAAGGTTTTCTTCGATGCAGCAAGCGAGGTGAGGAGGAAATCTCCCGTGCCGTCAGATTGAGCATGTTTTCCCAATGCAGGTGAGCACTTTTTCGAGCCTCACGTCGCCAGACATCAACCACGGTTTCAATGCCGGCATCACAAGCATTTGATGATTGTTGTCATCTGTCGCGCTTATGCAAAGGTAGTGCTTATTAAATAAGAAGAGACGAGCTTCCCATTCATCATCTTTCGTATCAGCACAATCACAACAAACGAAAGACCACTACGATACTCACCTGCTCTTCACTATATAAAATAGCTACGCATCTCGCACATCTACAATGACGGCTTTCAGAGCTCTCCTCGTCGCCTGCCTGCTAGGTACCAGCGCCACTGCCCATTTCATCCTTGGGTATCCCACCAGCCTCGGGTTCGACGATGATCTTGAGCCTACTGCGCCCTGTGGTGGTTTCTCCATCCCAGCTGCTGGCGCTGCCACAACTGCGAACAGCACGAATGTCACAGTTGGAGGCTTCGCTGTAGCCCTTCAGAGGTACTTTGATGTCCCATATCCATTCAGAAAGCGCATCACCTCACTAATAATTCTTCTCAAACAGCTTCCACCCCGCCGCAGACTTCTTGTACCGTGCCAGTACCGATCTAAGCGGCAACGACTTCGTCAACATTGTGCCAGTCATCTCAGAGACAGGTCTTGGCCAATTCTGCCTGCCTGCTCTGACTCTCCCGAGCAGCTTCGTTGGCAAGACTGGTCTTATCCAGGTGATTCAAGATGGTCCCGACGGTATTCTTTACCAGGTAGGTGAATACAGTCACAGTCGATGGATGTACTGTATTAGTACACAAGTTTGAGCAGAATCCCTACGGCGCTCTCCCCTGGATACTTCCAAACTTTTGTCCTATGAGTGTATAGACTGACGTTCCACCTTTCAGTGTGCTGTCGCGAACTTCGTCACTGGCGTCAACTCTACAATCGGTAGCGCGTGCACAAACGTTACTGGCCTCGTGGCGACGGACACCAATCAAGCCAACTTCACCAGCGGCGCCTCCAGTAGTGTAGCATCTGTTGCTTCGACTGCCTCAGCTACTGGTGCATCGACCTCGCTTTCCGCATCCACATCTCCAGGCGCGTCGGCTACAGCGGGTAGTGCTACTTCGGCTGCGGCTTCTGCAGCTGCCACTACCAAGGCTTCCGGTGCAGCTGATTCAATTACGCCGAAGTGGGTTGGGCTGGCGGCTTTGCTTGCAGTTCCCGCTTGGTTCTTGTGAAGATGATTAGCAGTACTAGGAGACTCTATTGTGCGGTTGAGGACCATCAGGGCTGGAGTGAGGAAGGAAGAGAGACAAAGCGCGTGTGTACAATTCTATAGAAGGCTCTCTGGCCCAGTGTGAGGCTCAAGACTAGTATATACTCCAAAGACAGCCTTGGCTAGAGGAGTCGAGATCGATTCTTCCACAGAACAGTTCCCTGAAGTGCCGTAACGATCCTCATGCTTAGAATTGAGTTATTCTCCTGTATCTACAGTGTTAGCGTTATCATTTCCAGTAAGCGAATGCCGTGAGCATGTTATTAGCCGTGTCACGTTGAGCACATTTCATTGGCGCCAGAGAGGTCCTGCAGCTTACCTTACCTGAGCACATTTACGGATCGTGTATAGTGGCAGCCTGCTGCTGTTGCTAGCATATAAGGCAAGGGAAGTGACCTCGCTAGAACTCCACAACATAGCAAATAGCCTTCCTCGAGCATCAGATCGTTCTTCACTGGTGGTAATCCTCGAAGATGCCTGCGCCATGGCTTGACCACCCTTTGCTCCTGCACTCGTCGCGTGCATACACATGCAAGTCCTCTTTCACCAAGGAGATGTGCAAGTATCAGCAAGGGTATTGGCGTTTCTGGTAAGTCGACGTCCACATTTGTGAAAGAGCTGTGTGGCTAAGCTCATATTATCTCCAGGTACCAAGCCGATCACAGATATGCATTGCCTACAGTGGCCTTTTTCCTTTCTGTGTTGGGCATATTCATCATCCACAACATCGCGGCCAGATTGCTTGGTCATCGAGCATCCAGGTCTCCAATTCTTCGCAGGGTGACGGCCGTCTCACGTTACCTGACGACTCGCTCGATAGGATCGAGTTCTCTGCCCCTAGGACCAGCATTACTCGGCACCATCGGGTGCATCTTCTTCTTTGTCATGACGCTAGGTCCAAGACCATATTACTGGCCAAACACCAAGAGCATTTCATACGGCAATTCACCGCCTATCGCAACTCGCTCTGGCTGGATGTCGATTGCTTGTCTACCTTTTGTCTTTGCCACATCAACAGAAGTCAACTTCATAACCATGCTGACTGGTATTTCATACGGAAAAGTACAAGTCTTCCACCGCTGGATCTCGTTCGCCATGTATGTGCTAGCTCTGGTCCACACGTTTCCCTTCATTGTCTTCCACATCTGGAAGGGCGACATGATGCTCCAGTGGTCTACCTCCGTTGTCTATTGGACTGGTGTCGTTGCGATATTGGCTCAGACATGGCTTACATTCGCCTCGCTCAGTCCACTGAGAGCCTTGTCTTATGAGTTCTTCAAGATGTCCCACATCGTTGCGGCAGTCCTGTTCGCAGTCTTCTTCTTCATACATTGCGACTTTCGATTGACTTCCTGGGATTATTTTATTGCCAGCGGTGCCATATACATGAGCTGCTATCTTTACTCATTTGCTCGTACAGCAATGCAAACAGGCACGGCTACTCTGTCCATGGCAACGCCAGCAATCGTTTCAGTACGAGTATCGTCGCGCATGAAATGGAAACCAGGCCAATACTGCTTTGTCCGTTTCATCGGCATGGGCAGGCACGCTTTTTCTTCGCATCCATTCACAATCTGCTCGCTTGATCCTCGACAAAGTGGGGAGGGCAAAGCCCAAGCTGACCTCCTCTTTTACATCCATGCTAGAGGCGGCTTCACAGGGCACCTTGCCCGTCATGTTGCGGCACGACAAAGCTGCACGATGCGCATCATTCTGAAAGGGCCGTTTGGCGGGATTGACACGTCACAATTTGATCGCAGCACGAAGCTTCTGATCATTGCTGGTGGTTCAGGTGCCGGATGGACTCTGCCACTTATTGAACGCTTCCTACAACGTCATGCGTCCTCGACGAGCAGCCTACGCCCTGAAACACAGTCCGTAGACAACACGGAGAAGCCATCGAGCCCGTGCGTTACGTGTCTGGTTGTCCTCGCCACACGCGACGATAGTCTTCGTCAATGGTACCAAGCTACCGTCAATGACCTTGTTTCGAGATTCGACATCGAAGCTACGACGAATCTAGCGATCCAGCTCCACTACACTGGCGGCGTTGGTCTTTTCGAGAAGCTGCATCCACAAGCCTCAAATGCACATCGCACGTACGAGCCCAGCGGCAAGAGCAACTTGCCTGTAGGTATAGTATCAGACACTAGATTGTCCGACGAGCGCGCACCACGGCTCGATATGGCACTCGACAGAGGACGGCCTGATTTGCCACAGCTTATTGCAGATCAAGCCGAATGTGCCGTGGCAGGCGAGTCGGTGGGTGTTTATGCTTGTGGGCCGCCTGAGCTACAACAGGATGTGCGCGAAGCAGTCGTTCGTGAGCAGGTGAAGATACTGAGGGGAAGTCCAATGGAGGTGTTTCTTCACACTGAGCATTTCGAATGGGCTTGAAAAAGGACTTGGTCGTGAGCATGATGGGATGATTCGTGACGAAGTTGAAAAAGTGGAGCAGAGGTGCTGAGAGGACACTCCTCGTCACCTTTTCTCTCTTCTGGTCCCGCTACTGTGCACAATCCTCCTCGTATAGCATAGTTACATCTCTAATGAAGAACGCATGTGGATCTCTAGTCTGAGAGGGAACATTAAGCAGGGCCCTACAGCAGCCGCTTGTATGTGAAGAGGTATGGGATCTATTCATCCTGATTACACTTCCGGCCCGTGTAGGCCAGGGTTTGGAACCGGTCTCTGAAGGGGACGAAGTCAGCGAGTGATACGCAAGCCTTGCTGGAGCTTGGCCTCGACCACTTGCTCTTCTGCTTCACAAATGCACAGCGAGCGTGCCAAAAGAACAACCCAGAAGCTTTGATTTTGAGCATATTCTAAGCGCATCATATCCGGCTAATGTCGAACCGCACCTCTTCATGAATGTTATTGGACACTGATCGCTAGACGTCGGTACGTTGCTTAGGAATGGTCACGTTCGCCACGGATGCAGCCTGTTTCGCCGAGGATGCATCTTTCGTTGAAAGTGTTGCGTGGTGCGCCCATGATCAGTGTGCGGGACAGAACATTACCAACTCCGACATGAAATAATTCTGGGAACAAAAGGTTACAGGACAAGGTAATGCTCTTCCTCAGCCTGCAGACTACTACAAGGTTAACACTTTCACAGGCTCTACTGGCGTGCAGACAGCAACCCCGAAGTGGGGCTATTCCGGTTCGCTTTCTCACATTGAGTCTCCCAACACTTCAGCTGACAGCCACGGATACGAGCCTCAACACTACTGCACTAGTGCCTCCAGACGTGTATGAGACGCAGTACAAGGTCCTCTATGCTGTGCAGACAGAGGCAATCAGTGAGAACAAATATGGGTACGTTTCAACTGGGCAAGAGCGCCGAAGGGAACATGCTGGCTCACGGCTCTCTGACAGCATCGCCATTCTGGTAGTAGGCTTTAGCCATTCTGGTAGTAGGCTTTGGTCTTCCTGTCGTACTCAGTCATCTCGGCTATCTACCTGGCATCTCAACAGCATATACTTGGCTCCGACCGCGTCTTATTTGGCCTAGCACAACCGGGCATCAGAGTGCTCCGCATCATAGTTTCAGGGCCCCAATACGCCACAGTCACTGATCTAGGCAACCGATATATACGGAACGATGTGCCCGGATTGCGGTGGGGTATGATGACCGGCAAGCACGCTTACTCTACTTCGCGACATTGACGCCACTGCGACCATGGAGAATCATCCATGCTCAATGATGCCGAGCGCTATATTCCATGGCCCTGTTGCCATCAGCGGCTCCAGCATTTCGAATTCCCCTGCGTCCGCGTTACTGGGGGAGCACGACACGGAGAAGCAGCATGGTTTGTCAATTCACGTGCGGTCATTACCTGAAGCAAACAGCAGCTCCGGAGCCACACTTTTCCTACGTCAGCGAACAGGTGCTACATCAGCACTACGGACTTAAGCTCGCCTCCTGACCTTTGTCGAGGGCAAACATACCAGCCACTCGACCTCGAAAGCTGCTCTGTGTCACCGCCTCCTTCTTATCGGTGGTGGTATTGGCTTGACTGGTCACATTCTATTCATGGCGAGCCATTTCAACATCAAGCTCTGCTAGAGCCCTAAGGAATCGGCACGGTGCCTCCTAGAGGAGTTAGGTGGCGTTACTGAGTCGTGTGAACGACAAAGACATCATTGTTGGGCAGCGCCTCAATGTGCATGATCTGCTTGCAGCAGAGGTCCTTGCAGGCTGGAAACGAGTAGGAGTCATCGTTGCAGGTCCGGGTGAAGCCGTCTCCTGACCTCCTCGACCTGTATCTCGCAAGCAAAGATCTCGTCGGGACCATTGTTACCTTGCAACCATAAATCGCCTTCGGGTCCTACAAACATGGCCTCGCCCGTGCTCTTCCGCGTCCCATCGGTGCCCGCCAGCGCCACACTTATAGTGTACATGAGATTCATAGACGCGCTCGTCCTATTCGTAAGCTCTTAGGACTGCTTGATCGCTAAGATCTTGACGGCACTCTCCATGGTGTACTCTAAGTATTGTAACAGGTTTTGCTTAGGTGCTGTGGTTATGTGCAATGCCGTCGCGGATGTGATAAGAAAATGGATGTGGGGCTGTTTCAGATAGGATAGGAAACGTGAAACAACCCCCCACTTTCGGACTTCGATCCGCCAAATAGCTTGTCACGCGCACTCCGCCTCCGCCACTCTACATTAAATTTCCTCATTAGCATTACCCACAAGATCCTACGTTGAGTGCTCTGTCAGAGGGCATGCAAGAAGGACCTTCGACAAGCGTCGCGAAGGACTGAGCTACTCATTCTAAGCACGATGGTGACCCAAGACATCACGTTGGCTAATCGTGATGAACCCGTCCCGATCATCCAGTTCGATGCTAGTAAACTCGCGCCTGCACCTGATGATGACGCTGGCTCTAAAGAGCATTCAACGCACAATGTCACAACAAGGGCACGAGCAGCTTCTGATAGCGATCGACGAAACGTGAAAGGCAGCTTCCAAGAGCGGATGTTCGGTTTGTAAGTCAGTGAAGCGAAAGATGGAAGGAAATATGTTAAGTAAAGACACCAAGATTGCTTCAACAGGTGCTGCCTGAGACAAATATGCACCGCGAAGCACCAAGCACACCGAAAAAAGGCAAGCAGACCGTGACTATCGAGAAACCTAATTTCAGCCTACCTATCATGTCTGCGAACTTTCGACGCTTCAATGCAAGGTATGTGTGTTACGATCTTGGTCATCTCCCAACCCGTCTAATACTTGGACAGAATCGGAGTTGTCTTCGTCTTCCAGAACAGAGTCAGTCGCCTACTATCTTGGAAGGTACCAACGCATACTATGTCTCTACTGGCAGTCTATACATTCTGCTGCCTCAACCCAAACCTGATTACCATCATTCCGCTTGTGATATGCCTCTTCGCCATCATGGAACCTGCCTTTGTCACTAGACACCCGCCACCAGCAAGTACGCACTTTCTGGAACTTCATGCTGGCTCTGGTCCTGCTACTGCTGCTCCTGTACAAGTCAAGCCAGTGCCTGAGATGAGCAAGGACTTCTTCCGCAATATGCGTGATCTGCAGAACTCGATGGAGGATTTCAGCATTGCCCATGATGGTGTAGTCCAGCTTGTGGCATCAAGAACAAACTTCTCGGACGAAAGACTGTCATCGATCATCTATCAAGGCTTATTTGCTTTGGCTCTGGTACTACTCATTGCCGCAAACCTCATTCCTTTGCGGCCTGTTGCACTCTTGTTTGGATGGTGCATCATCAGTGCTGGACACCCGGAAGTCGCCAAGCTCATAGCTGCGATAGATAAGGAGCCGTTCAAGGATGCCTACAACATCATCAAGAATTACATGGTCCATTGGATGAACGAGGATATTCTGCTGGACGGAACCTTGGAGAAGCGCGAAGTTGAGATATTTGAGCTGCAGAGACAGTCTCAGGAGAAGAAATGGGAAGCATGGGTGTACAGTGCGTCTCCACATGACACACAGTCGCGCCATCGCATTGCAGGCAATCCACCGAAAGGTGCCGCATTATTCGAGGATGTGCAGGCACCAAAGGGATGGGCATGGAGTGCGAAGAAGTGGGATTTAGACTTGCAGAGCCAACAGTGGGTTGATGAACGTATGATCACTTCTGTAGAGGTAGAGACGGAAGGGCAGAGATGGGTGTATGATGCTGGTGGCGACGACCCTAGTGCAGCATCCACAGTGCATGGACTAGGCACAGAAGCTGGTAACGAGGACTTATGGAGACGGAGACGATGGACGAGGACAGTACGTAGGCAGCCATCCGAGCCCAAGGTCGGCGTAGAAGTCAAGAAGTGAATCTGGACAATCTGGTCTTTATCTCCCATACTGATGCTGATGGCGGAAGTCATGTGGCCCTTGACATTCGGCACACCTTCACTGAAGTCGAGCCTGGAGACTCACACCTCCACATCTTGATCGACTCCAGTCAGACTTTTTCTCATATCTCTGATACTGCACAATGAATTGGACGGGTGGTAACCTGCAAAGGCACTCGCGGAAATCAGGTCACAACGCCACCATCGAGAAGCAGAAACAGCACTTTGCAAAGAGTCGGACAAGGCTTCAAAATGGTAATGCTGCACGACCAGCCATCTTCGGTGAAGACCTCGAAGATGAACACACCTTCCAGCAGCCGGTCCTACGACAGTCGACACCAGCTCGCAGGCAGAGTAAGCTGGAAGGATTCACTGACTTCGCACCTGTGATCGATCGCCTTGGGTCCATGACCTCGAAGCGTCCACGAGTACACGACAGTCGATCGAGGTCTTCTAAGCTGCCCAGCTCGCAAAAACTTCAGTCAGTCTCACATGAACCGCAGTCGGAACCTTCCCAGCCTCGTGATGAGGACCCACGCTTCAAGCGGCCAAGAATCGATCAAGGACTCGGTCTTTCCGCATCTGAGAAGCTTGAACGCCAAAGGCAGCTATTACTCGGCAAATCTGACTGGGTTGGTCTACAGACCGCAAATAGTCTCCACCATGATTTCGTCTCCCATAGAGGCAAGGACAACTTCGGGAAGCGTCGTCGAGTCGACAAGGAGGCTTCCGATCGCCAGCACAATCCTGACCATGCTCAACGTGTCTATGTCTCTTCTGTCAGAGACTTCCCGAGGAGACGAGATGATCAGCCTATACCGGATGGCACGTTGAGCGACTCGATCCAAATCAAGATTGGCAATGATGCGTTGACGAGCCGACTGTCGGTCAGTCAATATGCTGAAACTGCTCGCGAATCACCTCTGCAAGTTGCATCATCGGACTCTATGCTACAAGACGAAGACGACGACTTACAAGATCCTGCACAACACTCACTATTCTTAAACTTCAAACGAGGTCGACAGAAGCTTCACCACGCACAAAGTGAAAGTCAATTAGGTCATTTGCAAGGTCAGGCGCGAGACAGTTTCGTGGAGGCGACTGATGAGGACTATGAGATAGCCACAGACATTGGCTCTGGCCATCACGCTGGTAGTAATGCTGCCTTATCACCGCCAGGTCATAAGCAGCCTGAAGAAACCAGGTCACCACATGTCTCAGAAAGTGCGTTCGGCAGTATGGAGTCTCCACATCAGCGAGGGCACCATTCACCTGCCCGGGTTTTCCAGAAACAAGGTCCACTACGTGAACTAGCTCGCGATAAACCACATGAAGAGGCCGAGAGTGATATGCAAGAAGAGGTGAACAAGGAGCACGACTTCCAGACCTCACATCTTAAGAACGAGCACGCTTGGCAGCATTTCATCAAGACAACAGCTGTCGGTGACGGTGAAGAAACGTCAGAAGATGTGCTTCCTCCCATCCTCAGGAAGAGAGCTCAGCTCATACCCTCGCCCCAACCACCATTGCCGTCGCTATTTTCCAATCCACAGATTCACGTCGCACCTATCGCGGTGAGGACAACAAATAAGTCTGATGCAGCGCCCGTGCCACCGACCCCAGCCAGCTTGAAAGCACTCGATGCGTTGTGCCAAGCGAGACCGCCGCAAGCTGCAGCCACAGAACCTGATTTCATAACGCCTACCCCTAATAGCCTCAAAGCGCTGAAGACGCTATGTCAAGCACCAGCACCACAAGCCAAAGCAGCTGGCAAGAAGCTCAAACCAGTCAGCGACCCCGATGCAGCATGGAAGGCCTTTGTATTCGGCCACAAAGCCCCCGTCACCGCTGAACCCGCACTTCCCGGCCTCGATGTCCTCGCGCCCGCCAATAGGCCAGTATTGAATTCATCCAATCACGCCAATCCACCCACACCCAGACATCATCAGCGCAATCGCTCCTCAAGCTTCCTCACCAGCATCGGCAGCTCCTCGAGCCACGCCGACGCCTGCACTACTGCCGCCATGCACGCCCCGTCCAGCTCAGCCGCTCTCCAATCTGATAGTGGTGTAGTCTCGCCACTGCAAACTCATCGCAGCGCCTCCGAAGCCTCTTTCGACCGCCCTTCTAGCGTCGCTAACGCCTCTATCATGCCAGCAGTTCTGCGTACGTATGAGCAGCGACCAATGCAGCGCATATCCTCGCCAGATCCGCTTCAGGCAGAAAGCTCTCCAGATCCGTTGACGGTCGGACATACACAGGGACGCCAAAGGTTGAGGATGGTATTCAGCAAGCCGAAGCCGTTTGGTAGATCGATGGACGGTGGGAATGTCGAGACGGAAGATGCGGGCAGGAGTACGAAAGAGCATGTCGTATACATTGGACAGGGATGTGGCAGACGAGCGCGAGCGCGAGCACAAGATGCAGACAATGAAGGTGATGGAATGGATATGATTGAGGATGACTGACTAAGCGAAGCGGTCGACTGACTCATGAATGGGAGAGGCGTGTAAGCCGGGGCAAGAGGTGAGATTGCGGTGGTGCGAAGTTGTCTGGCTGCAAGTTGATGAGCTCGAACACTGGCTGGTATCACTGGCTCAAACCAAAGGCTATCGCATTTTGTGCGTTAAGCACGATGTATATTGCTATA
>Ga0058698_10000182_pt1 | contig 37007 bp, 29 predicted proteins | sample AgamicAsSfe_FD_67288 | JGI IMG/M metagenome (GOLD analysis project Ga0058698, IMG submission 67288) | Agave microbial communities from Guanajuato, Mexico - As.Sf.e | ecosystem: Host-associated > Plants > Phyllosphere > Phylloplane/Leaf | place: Guanajuato, Mexico | collected 2012-05-30
AGGAGCGAGAGCCGTAAGCAGGAAGTGATTCAGCTCTGGAAAGAGGCTGAAGCGAAAGACATCCAGGAGCGTGCCGCATTTGCGAAGGCATCTGAGATGAACATTCTTGTGGAGCCGTAGACAGCTTTTCTTTGTTTGTTTGTTGTGTTGGGTATATCCGAGGGCATAGCTGGAAGGCCTGGCGTTCGTGAGCGTTCTTTTCTTCTGTCTCACCTTATCTTTCTCCTATGTAGTTTTCAGACCATGGCCACGTCGGCCGGCTATAATTTTCAATCTTTTCACCACATTTGATTCTACTATGATACGTTGCTCGTGCGCCGTTGCGACTACAGGAAATGGTGACGGGAAAGAAGCACATGTGACAATCACGGAGGGACACAGCAGCTGACCCTTATCTTATGTTTCGTGTCGGACGTTACACATGAGGCTGTAGAGCTCGTATTCGCTATGAGGAGCCGACCAGCAGGCGCTATCTCGGTGTACGGTGTTCCGTGCCTCTCAGCTGTCTCCCGTCATCTCGACGCCAGACGGAATTCCGTTGCTGAGGCGGGCCATTGCAAGTACCTAAGTATCTGGGTAAGCCCGTCAAGAATTTTCCAAGCTCTACGGCAAGGCGGTCTGTGAAGTGGCGATCCTTACGTCTGCCCTGACATGACGGGTGTCCATGGCGCAATTTCCCCTCCGACTACCCCTCCAAAAGTGGCCCGAGCGCGGCCCTTTCCCAGCTCCAGCCTCGACAACTCGACAGTGAGAGGCCCAATCAAGCCGAACGCCCCACACTTGTGCTGCGCCTGTCATTGCTCTACGGAAGGAGCTATGGTGGCTATAAAAGGTGGCTAGGCAATTGCCCCTCTATTGCTCTTCTACTTTTAAAGCTGCCCCTCATCCTTCCCATCAACAACACTCCATCCTCAACACTTCCTCTACACACCAATTTCACATCCATCACAATGTCCAACCCCAGAGTTTACTTCGACATCACCATTGGCGGTGCGCCCGCGGGCCGCATTGTCATGGAGCTTTTCGCCGACCAGACCCCCAAGGTCAGTACCCCGCTATCAGAGTCTTCATCGCTGCTCTTTTCGGCTCGAGACTTTGGAAAGTTGAACCAGCCGCTAACTTTTACCAACAGACCGCCGAGAACTTCCGCGCTCTCTGCACCGGCGAGAAGGGCACTGGCCGCTCCGGCAAGCCCCTCCACTACCAGGGCTCCAGCTTCCACCGTGTCATCCCCCAGTTCATGCTTCAGGGTGGTGACTTCACCCGCGGCAACGTACGGCAACACCACGATACTTCTCTGACGAGCACAAAAGGCTGACATAATCTAGGGCACCGGTGGTGAGAGCATCTACGGCGAGAAGTTCGAGGACGAGAACTTCAACCTGAGGCACACTGGCCCTGGTATCCTCTCCATGGCTAACGCCGGACCTGGTACCAACGGCTCCCAGTTCTTCATCTGCACCGTCAAGACCTCCTGGTTGGACGGCAAGCACGTCGTCTTCGGCCAGGTTGTCGAGGGTCTTGACGTCGTCCAGGCCATCGAGAAGGTCGGCTCCGGCAGCGGCTCCACCTCCAAGCAGGTCACCATCGCCAAGTCTGGCCAGTTGTAGGCGACTGAGTCATTTGAACAAGAACGTGCACGCAATGAGAGATATTGGAATGACTTCTTCAGCGGCTCACGAAAACGATGAATCACGACATACCACGTGGCTCGATAAGACGAGACCAGTGGGCATCTTCGGTCTGTCATAGTACTACAGCTAGGAAATGGCAATGATCAATGCGCAATCTACGTATGTTTGGAATTGTGCCTTGTTTCGTGCCATGATATCCGAACATAACTCGTCCTTTCCAACTGTAAAACATTAACTCGATACCAAAGTACATTGTAGCGAAGTCATAATCGGCATTGTGCCCAATGAACCAGATGCGAGCTTAAAAAACGGCGGTGACGGTGCTATAAAAACCAGATCCCACGACATGTGAAATATAAACATCAAATACGGAAGATGTACTTGTAGCATGAACGTGAGAAAAAACATGCATGTATATCCTGCACCACAGTTGATCTAAAACGTGCAGTCAGTTTTCCTTCACAAGCCATTCTCCAAATCGCCTTGATGATAGTCCAGCGCACCTAGAAGAAGAGGTGCACGAATCCTACTACTAAAGCTCAGCATTCCAAGAAAATCGCTGCTTTTGGCGCCTAGCTTAGTTTTCGTCCCTTGCAGGTGCATACTTTCACATGCGAACGTGTTGATATCGTCCGCTCGTTTAGCAGGAACACATACCTCGAGGAAGTAACTGTTGTTCGTGTGATTAAGGTTCAGCACTCTGGTTCAGAAACTCGTAATTGAACCATTCTAGTTTGAGCAGTGTTTTGATGGCAGTATCAAATCAACTGTGCAACATTCACGTGTTGTATATCTTTGTTACCAGGACGCAGGAATATCTTCCGCGAATGGATGCTAGTGCGTGAATATAGAAAGAAGAGCATCAGTGCCAACCCATAATCCAGACGACGATGGCAAAAGATGTCATATTGTGATGACTGGCAGAATATACTGTCCCGTCGCCAAGTCGTACTTTATGCGTCCCTGGTCTCACATACTAGAGCGCTCTTTTCATAGGAACTGCTGCTACGCAACGATGCAGAAAATGCGAATGGAGAAGACGCGAAGCTTATCAAAGTCTGTAACATGCTGTACACTATTGGTTCATTCAGACTGTACCAAGCCTTCTAGTCATGATGACGAGGGATATGGCGCGAAGCAGTAGTATCTCATCGGCGATGTACCAAGTGTCGCCAGATGAATGCGTAATTTGTTGAGACCTGTCATCAAAGGATTAGCCAGGGGCTGAGTGCTTGATAGGCGCACGACGGAGGACTTGAGGTAGTAGCCTTCGAGCCAGATAGGGCTGTCTCTCGAAAACGATGGTGTCGCCTCATTTAGGGAGCCGTGCTCGGGGATTCAACAAACCCCAAGGCAACATCGTCAAGGTCCTCCCAAGGCTTAGCTGAAGCTGTGTCTTCACAGCCTCGCATAACGTCCTCCTGTTCATGCAATACATGGATGCCTAGAGTACTCGCTTACCCTACGTATTGGTAGAGCTCGCTTGGATAGGCCGTGGGATGGCATCGCCTCACTGACGTACCGATGCTATGCGAGGCAAAGTGTGGGGAAGGGTATGAGTCCTTCAAATCGAGTAACAACAGCGCTCTCTCAGTGGTGGAAGCCAGGGGTATGCACAGGCTAATCGTCGCGAACTGTTTGGTCAGTATGCAGCAATCACTGCCCTCCGTGATGGCATCATTACTAGGATCCGCAGTCAGCACCTCTTCGGGGCGAAACGACCACGTCTAGAAGCCTTGGATGCAAGTGATAGACAACTTTAGCCAATGTTCCAACTCGAGTGGAGAGATAAGTGGAGAGATGAAGTGGGGAACAGGCTTCCAGAACCACTGCGCGTGGAATGAGCGTATCGGAGGACGACAGCATCATGTCGGCGGCTTTTCGATATGCTCAGCTCTTACATCTCGACTACTATCGGATGGTTTCCCAAGTTCCATCATCCGAGAGTCACGATACGATAGGGCTCTGCGTTGTTGTTGTGGTCGTTGTTCTTGTTGTCGTGGCTGGTGTGCGAAGCCAACACGTAACTTGCTCTGATTGGCTCTTCAATATTGGTAGTGAAGCAATTTTCTTTTCTTGGTGCAAAGGTACTGTAGAGTGACGCAAGAAGATATAGTTTTACTCTGTGGATTTCAAGGCCAAATTGTTTGATCGGTACGCAGTAATGTAGCAATGACACGTTGTCGTGCTCTTTCCCCAGATGTTAGCGTGCATGAACAATTAGCTCCTTCATGCTTGCTTTTTTTCCAGCCAACAGTCGTCTTCTTGCAAGTTGATCTCTCAAATGATCGTGCTCATCAGCCGTGGGCATTTTCTGGTCCCTGGAATACAGTGGAGAGAGTTAGCGGCCGGGCTGCGTGTATGCTGGTCCCTGCCAGCGCAGCGTGACAATAAGCTGTGGATCGAGGGGTGAATCAGCCATTGCAACACAACACCCGACGATAGATGGCCATCTGTCGCAACGCGCATGGAGGTGCAGTTCCGATGTGTGCAGCGTACGACCTAGGTACTAGCTGGCGCACATGACGTCGAGGTGGTCGGGTAGGCAGCAGAGTCTTCCCACCGTCTGGTGATAACGACCGGGACAGCCCTTCTAACAGTCCGTCTAGAAGTCCGTCGGCTTCGCGATGCACGTGGGATGATCAGCCACCAGGGAGCGTCCCGTAGGCGCCCGGTGCCGAGAGGTAACCAAATGTCAGCATCGGGTGAGTGCGCATAGCATGGGATGCCTGGCCGATCATGCCGCTTTGTTGAAGACAGATTTTTGCGTCGTATTTGCGCTCGCTGAGTGAGCACTTTATGAAGGAGCTGAGTTTTCCCAGCGCTTGGTAGGGCAAGACGGCCGTTTGGTGACGCCGTAAGGGCTGCCGTGAGCGTTGGGCGAGGCTCTGGGGTGGTGCAGGTGGAGGGTCAGCGAGTGGCAGCGATTCGCCGGGCCATGGGTAAATCGCTCGATGCAGACAAGTCATGTGGTCAGTCGTGCCGGCGATTTGCTGGAATCGGCCAAGGGCGTTTTGTGGGATGCAGCACTATGCAGGCATCTTCGTGGGCCATGATCGAGGACTCTGCGAGGGATCAACCGGCGTCTCGAACCCCGCGAGACACCTCCCGCAGCTCCCAGGCAGCCCATTTACACGCTCCCACGCCATGCGCTGCGCCTCCATTCGCACTGCACTGCAGCTCAAACTCTGCCCGTGGTATTAATCCCCATCCGTCCTGTCTCCGCCGCGTGCTGGGTCACCCTTTCGTGAGCTGTCTCGGATTACTGCGCCGCCTGCTTCACTTGTGCGCTTGACGTTCACGCTTTTACCACGCTCTTACTTATACGCTTGTTTGCGTTGCGTTGCATGGCATTGTCATTCAATCCCCACCCACATCTCCGCTTCTGCATGTTCAGCAAATACACCCATCTAATACCATCATCATTATCACGATCCCCGTTGCTCCCATAACACACATCACGTTACATCATGGCGCCGACCGCAAATTGGAGGCAGTACCAGTCGAGTAATAGCACCACTTCTGGCCGCAGCGACAACAGCACCGCTTCAGGCCACAGCGACCACAGCGCTCACAGCGCCCGTTCCTACGACACAGCGCCGACAGAGTACAGCGACCGGAGACCGTCGCTACTGCACAGCGAAACATGCCATCCCCGCGTACAAGGACGCGGCCGGGAACCAGACTACTTTGTGCCTCAACACCAGGTCGACCGGTATCCACAGCCCCCGCCCCGCGCATCCGTCGACACATATGCCTCGACATCAGAAGAAGACCTTGCCGATGAGGTCGATGATATGCCCGACTACGATGTGCCTACATACCGACACGAGCCGCTAGCTTGCGATGCCATCCCTACCACACCCCGCGACTTTGGGGAGCTCTTCCCTACATCTAAGCGCTTATCAATACGCCACGACGACTCCACCATAGACGGAAACATGAATCTGAGGGTGGACACACAGGTCGAGGAACGCGGACACCGGAAACAGAACTACACCCTCTTCCACCTCCGCATGCAAGATCTTCGCACACGTCAATTCTCCCTCCGCCGGTACTGCAGAGAGTCAGGACGCGAAGTCTGCCATTCGACGCGCAAGTATCAGAAGCCCGCTGCGGAGATGCGACCAGTCCTGCAACGCGCAAGCACAGCCCTCGCTAGTTTGGTCAAATCCGACTCTCGCCCCTCGACATCAGCTGGTCTGAAGCGGGCCGACTCCGGCTATGACTCCGTACAGGGCAGTGTTCATGACGACGACGACGATATGCCATCTGAGTCACGCCCTAAAGCTGTGGGCTATTCCAAAGGCCGCGCATTAATACCCACCAATACCATCAAGCTCGAGTTTTCGAATTACGCGCATCTCGATGTGAAGCGCCGCGGTGCCAAGTCATACAAGAAGTACGCTTTCGAATACTGGGGCAACAACTATTCCTGGAAACGCATCGTCAAGAAGGAAGGCCGCGAACAACATGAGTCTGTCTCTTATTATCTTGTCCGCGACGACAACGATAAGGAGCCGCTAGCGCACATCTGCCCCGTACGCTTGACTCGTGAAGAGGCACATGAGGAGGCTGCCCGCGGGGGCTGGATCCCACCGTGTTATATGCGTGTTACAGATGACAAAATCCTGTACTCGGACTCGGACATCTCTGAGTAAGTACATACCGGCTAAGCATACAGTACAAGGCAGCAGTGAGTTAACCATATGAACAGTGTTGTTATGGCGACAGGCCTCATGGCTCTTGTAGACGACTGCATCAAGCGACGCTTCCACTCCAAGCAGAGCACAACGATGCATATCCCACTCCTCCGAAATCCTTCCTTCAAGGTGGCCAACCTAGAATACATTGGTCCCAAACGCCTCATCGATGAGATGTTCAACCGAAAACATCAAGACGGTAACTTGTCAAAGAGACAGCCGTCGTCAGCACGTCGTGTACCCACATCAGTCTAGCGTTTTCTTTATTTAGCTCAAGTTTGACCAGCGGAAATCCGCTGCGTTGGCGCAAAGTTTATCTGCACCAGGAAGTTGCAGCACGTTCTCCCATCTTGTACAACCAGCCTGTCAGAACTCTTCTGTTGGGATGGTCGCCTGTAGGCAGTTGCTGTTCTTGCATTTTTGGTGCTCAGTTTCTCTTTTACACCTTGGTGTCCGGCATGCGCATGATCTTCTGGTCTGCAGCATGCGTAGCGTTGTTTGTTTGTTGCATTTGTTGAGCCCTTTATCGTTACACAGGATACCAATCGGCGTGGATGTCCTGCACATGCACATAATGCCGCCCCTTTTGGTTTACGAATCGCCACGTTATCATTCTTGGATCGATACATACTTGGATCGCAGTTACGATACCACATTTTGGAACGAATAATGACCTGAGCTCATTTGCTCTTTACCTTTGGTTCATAATCTGCCACACGTGAGGGTTTTCTATTCTCGGTGCTGTCATGGGTGGAGCGCAGTACGCTTCTGCTCCTAAGTGAAGCTGTGCGAGTCTGGACAACGCTCGTTCGACCGCAGGGTTTCTTCCAATTCATGTTTGCTTACGCGTCAAGTTCAGAACAAGATGAGCCCGTTCATTGAACGCACACTCCCGGTAGAATGGTACTGACAGGTTACAGTGCTTCATGCTCCGTCGCGGCACATGGCTCGAAGACCCGCCGCCAGCAATATAGCTCGGGGCCGCGTCACTATACTGTCGCATCTTCCACGAAACTCAACCTCAACTCTGCACCTGTTCTGCATCATCCTAGTATTTTCGACCACGACATCGGCTCAACGCTATTTGTGCAACTCATGGCCTTTTCGCATGTAAAACGCACAGTAGAAGTTAACATGATTTTCATCCCTTCGCAATTGAGTGGTTGCTCGCCACAGTACGTCGCGCTGGATATATCCCGATCATGCACAATTCAACACGTTCCGCTAAACATGGTATTGATGCAAAACATTACTTAGCATTTACCGAAGACATGTCAATGACAGGAATTTCTCAAAGGCGTAGAGGACCAATACTCGAAACAGCCAATTATATTAGGCTGTCTCGTAAGGCTGCAGCAAGCAGGAACTGGAGCCATATGTTTGTGAAACCACATTTATGTAGTTTGACTTTCGCTTCACGATAAAGCATCCGTTGATTATCCTTGAGTCGTGGCAATATTACAATATAAGGGCGTACAAACGGCCGGCAGGTACCCGCCTTCGTTACCCCTATGATAGGTCTTCCTGCCTTTTCGCCACTTCAAGCATTTAGCGAGCGGAAACACCTCAACTGTCCGCCTCATGCCGTCAAAAACACTATTGCTACAAGCCATCCGCTTCATAGTTGACAAATGTCTTTTTGTGTCGTTTGATATACCTGAAAAATGACCTGCCAAATAATATACTTCGGTATGAGATCATTGCCGCCAAAACAAAGAGTAGGCAGGGACCCTGTGAACACTACTGCACAGTGACCTGGCATCGCTTCACACTAGCCGTAATGTCTTGCAGCCATGTGGAGTCAAACGAGCTTTTGGGCTGAAGTTCCAAAACACCCTCACGAAGAAGCCGCAGCTTTCAGTTGCATGCTCTTCATGCAGCTCTTCCCATTGCGGGTGTTGACAAGCGCCCTATCCGTGCCCACTACCAGCAGCTGCCGGGAGACTGCCGCCAACTCTTCGTACGCAATATTCGGCTGCGCATTGCTTCAGCCATGTTTGGGGTTACTGCGTGCCCCATCGGCCCGCTCTCGAAGGCGTTCTTCCAACCCAATGGCTCGGGTGTGGAAAACTTATCATTGGCCACGGAAACTCACCTCGCAGACGGCTTCTAGCAGGATATGCGCATGTCACTTGCGAGAAGAGCATGACCGACGAGACGGATCGTTGCATGTGTTCGTAACTCATTGCTACAACTCTCTGCTTCTCCTGCTGTTGAGTGAGGCTCTGCGTAGCTCGCACATTTTATAAGTAGTTGTTCTCCTCAAAGCATCGAGCTTCCACCCCCTTCTCAAGCATCGATCTTCATCCCTTACAACTTGCGTCTTGTCTTGAATCACCCCCTTTCAACTGTCATACACAAACACTGTTGTCATGGCCAGCCAAGAACTGTGGTCGCAACGTCTTCGAGGTTTGCCTATCCACCCCAATCATCGATTCAACGCACGCTGACATGCTTCTCAGACCATTGCCTTGTAAGAGGTCTTCAGGAACCAGCCTACACGGATCTCTCTGACCGTCGTGGTAAGTCAAACTCAGCTCCACAGCACTTCATATGACTCAACAAGCGTCTGGCTGACCTTAATCCTAGGAGGTCGAACGGCCTGGTCGACTATGGTCACAATTAACGGGAACAACTTCCAAGCAAGGTTCTGGTACGATTGTGCCTATCTCCCAAATGCAAAAGAAGATTGCGCTGAGATCGCGCTACGATCCCTTACTGGATATACGAACACCACTCAATCACCACCACCGGCAAGCCACTATCGAGCCGTTGCAAGTCGTCAAGACTCGGCTGTCAATGCCGGTTAGTTTGATCAGTGGTCTTGCTTACAACTCCCCCCTGGTAGAATTCTGCGCTCTCTTAGCCGACTTAGGAGCTTCGCATCGACTTTGTGTTTTTCGGTGGAAATTTGTCAATTGTGAATGTTATGGTATATTGGAGTCGGTGAGGGAACCCAAAAGGCGGCGGCTATGTCATTCTTATCGTACTTCTTTTGAGTGTGACAGAACGAATTTGCACAGGACTGATGGTTCTTTTTCTCAGACATACTTTACATGGTCGTGCACTGTCGTCGCTCCCTTGACTGCTCAACTGTGGTACACTAAGCCCTAGCGCACTTGCTGAACTGACGTCTCTCCTCCGTAACGACTTCTGGAATTACAAAAACTTCTTCGCTTGGCTCCTTCTCCATCCAGCCATATCGGACAAACGAATCAGCGGGATCAGCGTCCACACAGCATCATTCTGTCTAGCATGCCCAGACCGGGTTCCGTCAAGACTTTCAGCTTGATTGATAGCAATGGCCTCGCAGCCACACTGGAGGATGACCAAACACACGACTGCAGATCCGATAACGTCGTCTCATAGACATAACGGTATCTAAAAGCGATGTATAGGCGCCCGGAACATATCCCCGCAAACGAGTTCGTTTATCCCAGACTAGCTGTCAGTACGACCCCACTCTGCCCGAGTCGAACGTACGGATCAGAACTTGCCTGCAGCTCACTACCTGTTGCCTAGAGTGCCTTGGTTCGGATGAACGCGAGATTAGTTAACCTGCTTGAAGGCAACAGACGTGGCAGTACTTTCATCCATTGGATTCAGGAGCCATCCAAAATAGACCACACATCTACACGTCTCTTCCTTTGAGGGCTCAGTCATCATACACATATGAGAACTAGAGCACTTCATCACTCGTCACTCCATCACCACGGCCACGATCCGCTGTATGATGCACATCGGAATGATATAAGCCATGTCTGATGCTAGCATGGCAAGATTTGGCGACTCAATGGCCGATTCACCCTCCTGGCCACGTCGCAGGTGCATTTCATGTACGCGAAATACTTGTGTCACCTTTAACGTGGGATTGCAGGAGTCAGGGACCGGAAGACTCCGCCACGCTATGGAACTGTATTCGCCGGATCTGGATGCAACATTCGGCGAACATGCGCCTCTAGATTGGCAATTTGATCAAAGCACGGCAGAGGAGTTGTAAGAGCGAACATGCTTTCTTGCTAGTCGATAAAGAGTATCAGGACAAACCAGATGAGTTTACTAGAGCGCCCATACCGCGTCGAAACTGCGAGCCGAGTGTAACAGCAACAGGATAGACACTATTCGGCCGTTGAATGTGATGTCCCACAGCGGCGTTTGAAGACTCCACGGAACACGGCAAAGAGATTACGAGCTCGCATTGCCATCTAGGAAGGCTGGTCACTACAGTGACAAATCGGAGGCATTTTGCTGTTGTTAAGCCAGCGCTAAGCCACTCAATTACGGACCCCATGCGCACATGACAGACAGCGTCTGCAAACGGTACCCACTCCGTTGCATCCAGGGCTCCATGGTGAGTTCGTCTCCGCCTGGACGCGGTTCGCCAAGGGAATATTCTTCGGTTTGTGCTGGAACTGTTTCAAACGTGGTAGCATGTAGCCTGAAGGCCGCTTAGTTTCGGTAGGTTGGCCGGCGCACGTAGGATTGCAGCAGGAGTCATTCTAATATGTAGACAGGCATCTCTCATGCCAGATAAGGAAGTCCTTTGCATGTTGAAGATTCGAGCTTTGAGCAGAAGCCCCTTAGATGAGTCGTGGTTGCATTTAGCGATTTATCTAGTACGTTCACTCCCTGCAAGATCACTGATGCAGATCGCCGCGAAAGTGCCGTCGCTCTCCGATGTAGCTGGCGTGCGCAGTCCGCAAGCCTCTATTTCTGTTCTCGGTTCTTTCAAGAAAGAACCCCCGAACTGTTTTAATCAACCAGCCGTACCCCTGATGTTCATCATCTGAATCATGGCTTTAGCGCTTAGCCACATCAGCGTTGTCAACGCCCCGAATACCCGGTATCTCAATTTGAGCGAAACGGATCGCCTCGCACCGTCGACTCACCGATCGAACCACGCGATACATCCCGTCCAAAGTACATCACACAACGATGAGTACTCCCTCTCGCTATCGACCTATCCCAGCCACATTACCATTGCGCAAAGCCTGTATCCACGATGTGGGCGATGACAATTCTAATGGGACAACACATTCGCACATCAGAACCACTCTGAGGTGGCGGTAATCATGAGAATCAGGTCAAGCCCTTGCCCAGTACCGCCACGCCTGTATGGCAGCCTGGGTAATGGGTTATTCCCGCTGGCAGCACACACACACACAGCGATAGCCCGGAAGTCTTCCACGAGTACAGGGCCACAACCTTAGTCTACGTTGAAGTTTCGTTCGTCATCGGGATGGAAGCAGAAGTGTTACATACCCAATGACTTCTGGGCGACTTGGTTCTGATCGTTCCGTGTACGACGCTCCCGCGAAGACTAGTCCACGAGAATGACTACCTTGACGATTGGTTCGCCTGGCACAAAGTTGGGGGCTGGCCTAGCCCAGTCACAAAGGACAGGACATTAATGTCTCACGAACGCTGTAAGTGAGAAGTAGGCGACTTCGCTTGGTAGTGTCCAAAGGGTTAGAGTTTACATCTCCCCTAGTTTGACAGCGCACAGGAGTGGTTCATTGATGTATCTCCACCAACTCGAGCTTTGGATTTGACGCGTAGCGCTAATGTATGTACTAGCAGAACGCTCTGCGCTGATGTGGCACGGCTACGAAGTGCATCCCTCGTCTAGACCTCCCGACAACTCTTCCAACGGCCGTCCCAAGCATCTTTTCATTGACGCATGCCAACGGAATTTCGATAATCGATCGGCACGACTCCAACACAGAGCTTTAGAAACACCAAAAGCTGATTTCGAGCATAGCTACACCAAATCTTGCGCTCGCTTGCTTGCTTTGGACACAATCGCGGCAAGCCATACCATAACAAGGCACGAACACTGAGCAGGAGCCAGTAGCACATTGACGAATGCATTTAAGAGACCCCGAATATCATAGACGCCACCTTGGATGTGTCAGGGAAAGCTTCTCTTCGCGGCTGAGTAGGATTGTGGTAATGCGCTTCCTTCTAAGCTTTCAGTCACCGAGTGTCGCATAACCACGAGGTTCGAAATAAGCGGAAGAGATCCAGTCTCATGGAAAGGGAACCATAATCTCGGGCTGTACGAGACTTCCGAGTTGCACACAAATCAGGTCGGACCTGGGATTTCTAGTGCGCAATAACGATGCCCAGCCCCGGTGGCTGCACGCCAGGTCCAATCGAACCGGGGCAAGCTACGTATCCTTGTGCCGCGGTGCAGACCAGTGCGGTGTTTTCCTTCGCGAAGCGTGCGAAAGGTAGCCCAAGGCATGCTGTCCTGAAGCTGAGTATCGGTCCGACCCGACGCGCCCCGGGGCGTGCCTTCCGCGGGCTAAGACGCTGGCTCCCGCTGGGGGGAGCGAGTGTCTTAATTTACAGCCCCGTAAAATCAGCTCAATACCTCTTCCACACAAACTCTTCATTGGAAACGGACTGCAGCACGAACGATTCTCGATAACGCTATTGCTTTTAGACCGCTTTTGGTGACGCATACGTATGATGTACCAATATCACAGCGCACGGATGCACAGCCGCCGACAGTTCCGCTTCAAATCTTATCTTCCATCCACATGGGAAGTTACAAGCTCTTACTGCCCAGATGTTCAAGGCATCTATCAAACACTACAAACCTTGTTTGGTGCAACTGCACTGCTTGAACGTTGCCTACATGCTGAAGCAGGCCCGATAATCTGACGCACTAACAGCTTAGGAATCAACCGTCTCGATATCGATAGCGCGCTTCACCTCCGACCGTTCCTCCCTCGCACGACTATGTCACTCAATGGTAGCCACAGCTACAGGCTTTCGTTGAACTGACGATCTCCGTGTTACGATTATTCGAAACCATACATACGTTCGACTTGGATGTCTCCGGGACCCTTGTGTATTACTGAGGCGCATCGCTCTTTGTTTTCACGGTCGCAATCGCCTGCCCTTTCCTAGGGTTATACAATTAGAGTGGTGGCTATACCGCCTGATCCCATCAGATCTACTACGCGTACTTCATAGCACCTTGAGTGGTTAGCGATACGCCACGGTTAGAGTGACGGGCTATGGAGACCGATTCACTTCGGCAGATCTGAATCGTATGAACACAACGAGCAGCAGGCTAGCTGCCGCCCTGAGACATCTCGAGTAGGGGGGTTTGTTGAGACAATGTACTAGCTGCCCGGGGTGCTGCTTCTTTAAAGCCATCACAGAGTAAGGAGCAGTCACTGACTGCACCAAAACTGGCTTCGCTCCTGCGTTTGATTACGACAGTAAGTATGGGGATTCGACCTCTTATTGTGCTGAGCATGTCAATATGCCGATATTGTACCTTGATTTTGTTGTACTCGGTCTTTCCATCCCCATTCCACGCTACCACAGCGGTGAACGAGGCGCGAACGTTCTTCGCATGAACCCTCTCCTATACGCTGTCGCGCAAAATCAGGATACTTCCGCTTATCACATCGCGTCTTCTTCCAGAGCTGGTCCGTGAACGCTCGTCTCTCCGAACCGGCTAAGACGTCATTACCGTTTTCAGCTGATTGGACGAACTTAGCGGAGCGACGGGAGCAACCGCGTCGGTATTGAGAAACCCCAACCACCTCCCCTTATGGAGAACTATACAATCAATCATAAGACCTCCATCCCCTGTACGGACTTGGAATGCCACTACAACCTTGCAATCAACGGCTCGTCCGTTCTTCGGGGGTAATTGAACCCTATTTCCGTAACACCCCAGGTGGGGATCCGCTTCTACTTCCAGTGACATTAACATCTCTCTGCATTTAACAAAGCAAGCTATACTAGGTAACTCGTCCAAGCCACACTTCCCAAGTTCCCGTCATTTTTTAAAAATCCAGACAACCATGGCCACAATGAGCGACAATACAACGGGGAACTCTGCCACTCCTTTGTACCGGTCCCTCCGCGGAACGGCTCTCAATTTCATCGAAGCCCAAGCTGTGGATAATAGCCTCCCCGAACGTATGAACTTCGCGCTTCTGCGCACTCATTGTACTCCTAACTTCCAACACTCCTGGGGCCATAATTACGCCGTCTCCATCACCCCACCTCTCCAAGGGTCACACTCTTTCGATGATTTCGTCAAACATCTGAATTTCATGTTGCCCAAGTTGGAGTCGTGGAAAGCAGATGTCACGAACATCATCGTCGACCCAGTGATGATGAAGGTCATGTTACGGATCAGCTTTTGGATGCAAGCCAAGGGAGCGAAGGAAGCGGACAAGGTAGAAAACGATTTGTTGTGGGAGCTAGAGATGGAAGAAGTTAGTGAGGGGAAAGTGAAAGTCAAGAGAAGCGTTGAGTTCGTGGATGGGGCTGCGGCAGGGAGGTTGAGGGAAGTTATGATGGGAATAGCGCAGGGTTAATGGCGGTCACTTGGAATACATGACGTTGCAAAGTATGGTTGTGTAACTTTCTGTTAATTCTGATGTGTAGACGTTGAGGTCTCGTTCTTCTATCTTGAGATACCTAGTGATCAGATGAATGCTTTCTAAATCGAGTCGTCCTATGCCCATAACTCCATCGCTACCGTTCCCATGCCATCGACCCATATCTTGTATAGAGTTTCGTTGTGTATCATATCCAATATTCGTTTTGTTGCTTTTCTTTCTTCATCTTCATATCATCTAGTGTGTTCCATTAGTGGTTCCCTGTCTGACCATCCAAGTAAGCAAGTCCACCTTTGTCACGACAGCAATAGCCCTAGGCTCGCCATCTACGCGCTCGGTGACAACAGCAGCGCTGTTCCACTCGAAGAACTTGTTCAGGTCACCCAAGCTGGTCTCCTTGGTGATCTCAACAAACTCCCTTCGTCCCTTCTTGCCACCCTTCTGTGTGTTCTTCGCATTGTCACCGTCCAGCGACAGACGACCGAGGTCTTTCACGACTTCGTTCAGTTTGCGGAAATCGAACATGACTTCTTCGACTGACGACTTGGGCGTAGCGCGACCTGCCGCGATGTAGGAGAGGAGGTTACCGAGGGTTACAAGACCCACGAGACGCGCCTTTCCAGACGAAGAGTACGTGCTGACAGGAAGCTGGTCGAAACCCTTCTCACGCATAGTTTCTATGGCTTCGCTGCATGGCGAGTTGGAAGGGATGGTGGTGACAGGCTTGAGCCGGAGGGAAGCAATTGTAGCGCCGTGGAAAGCGTCGGCCTGCTTGGTGGTGGAGAGACGGCGTGCGGACGCGCCATTTGTGTCGGGTGTCAGAGGAGGCGTAGGAGGGAGAAGGTCGTTCGCTGCAAGCCAGTCGTCGTCGGCAAACTAGAGTGTGTTAGTGTGTTGAAATAGAGAGATGAAGTAGTGGATAACGAACCTTGCTGAGGTAACTCCTGATGCTGTCCGGAAGTATGACGACAATGACATCGTCTTCAGTCAGGTTCATGTCCTTCGCAGCTTCAACCATGGCAGCCATTGCACTGCCAGACGAACCACCAACAAGGATACCCTCCTCGGCGATCAGCCTGCGTGCGTACATGAACGATGTCCGGTCGTCTGTCTTGTACCACTTGTCCACAATCTTCTGCTCCAAGACATCAGGAATGAAGTCGTATCCGATTCCCTCAACCTTGTAGCCCTCGTTCACACGTTCGTCGTTGAGGCTCGCGGGGAGGGCAAGAATACTGCCGTGCGGGTCGGCAGCAACAATCTTGACATCCTGCTTGTGTTTCCGAAGGCCGCGTGCGAGACCTGTAATGGTGCCTCCGGTTCCTGCACCAGCAACAAGACATGTGATCTTGCCGTCTGTTTGTGTCCATACCTCCTCCGCAGTGCCACACTCATGCGCCATCGGGTTATCCGGGTTCGAGTACTGGTCGAGGATGTGTGCGTTCGGGATCTCCTTCACTAATCTCCTGGCAACACCGATATGACTTTCAGGGCTGTCCCATGCCGCGCTTGTCGGGGTACGAATGATCTCAGCTCCGAGCGCCTTGAGAACCGCCACCTTCTCCGGGCTCATCTTCTCTGGAAGCGTGATGATGGTTCTGTATCCCTTGATCGCGCCTACCAAAGCCAGCCCAATACCTGTGTTACCGGAAGTAGGCTCGATGAGAGTGTCACCAGGCTTTATGCGACCGGACTTCTCAGCGGCCTCGATCATGCGAAGGGCGATGCGGTCCTTCACACTACCGCCGGCGTTGAAGGCTTCGACCTTGGCGTATACGGTTGCTTTGATTCCCAGAGACTGCGGGATCTTGTTCAAGCGTACAAGGGGTGTGTTGCCGATTTGCTGCGTCATGCTGTCCATGACTACTGGCGGAATGGCGGGGCGCGTCTTGGTGGACATGGTTGCGGTATTCGTGTTTTCGTGTGTTCTCTACGTGTCTGGGTGATGTAGATATGCTGGAAATAGGTATAATGAGAGTAAGCAAGATTTTAAGCAAGGAGAGGAAGCGCACGTCAAGAACGAAAAAGATGTCGTGATACGAACGCAAAGTTGTCGCAAAGAACAAACTCGATGCCCTGACCCGCTACTACCCGCCACTACAGCCGCGGTTGAGCCACCGCTAGCACAGCCTTACCACGCTAGCCAAATTTGCTACCCTAACACCATCTTCACGCCGCAGCGAGGTCTTTGTGGTTCACGTGGTAGACAAGTGTTACGCAGCCGGTAGTGACCATCAACTACCGGCTGGTCACGATATTCGCTGAAAGTCGTGTTCGTAAGATGTCCTTGGCGTCAATATATCCGCCGTCCACGTGCAGAAACGACCTCGGGAGTTGCTTGCGTCCGGCAAAACGAAGAACTGCAAAGAAATAACAGAAACTCAAAGGCCCTGCGACCAGCTGAACGATTATGAGCTTGAGACAGAAACATGAAGTGATGGCCTATAGCCTCGGATGCTTGCCTCACGTAGTTGCACATCTGCTGCGACGTTTGATCACCAGGTGTTCTATCTTCGAGGCTACAGCACCCCACACGCGTGACCAACCCGCTTGCGTATGGCTACCCTTCCAACCCAGATCCGCGGAACCCCAAACGAGTAAGCCACGAGCGCGAATCTCGAGGCTTTGTGGAACTCCACACCGATACTCCGCCCCAAGTGGGATCCGCGCGGGAAAGGACGCGGAAGAAGCGGAAGGCTGCCACTTGTGGATACGGGGCGTAATCATCGATCACTAAACCATCCATCTCTCCTGCTGAGTGGACACCAATGTCCGACAGAAGTCAGCTTAAGGTTTGATCCCGTTTGCGATGTGGGATGAGGGTAGAAGAGGGTGGTAAGCTTACAATTGTCTCAGCCGTGTCCGTCGCTCGAACACTCCAGCGGAGTGGGTCCGGCGAACAGGACTGCATACTGAGATTCGCGTCCTGCATGGTGTGCAGCAGTCAGCTCGCTGTTGACAAATTACCGAACAACTGGGTTGGGCTCATGGTGTCATCGGTGTACGTCCCGAACGGATATCCAAATGTGAAGGCATCTGACTTTCGGGCCGGTCACCCATGGTCTTCTCCCCCTATTCACATTGCAGGAAATGGTGTTCGTATTTTCTCATCAGATGGTCTCATATCAACACCGCATACAACCATTAGAGCGAGACCGATATTTTGTAAAAGAGTGGATTGAGTTAGACTATTTAGAGAAGCAAGGCGGGACGCAAGACCAAATGCAGGAAACGATGACATACTTATGCGAAAAGTCAGAAAGGAAAGAGTTCTTCGCCTACTGCGAAGTAAGGAGTTCATCCATAGTGGCGGGCTCAGGTATGAACATGAAAGCAGATCGAGCAAAGATGAGTGGAAAAGGAAATAAGGGAAATCCAAAGAACAGCCGCTACTAGACATCTGGTAGAACTGGGAGCGTCTCCTAGAACAACGGAGAGAAGAAAAATGCTAGAAAGCAACTGCAGCCGTTAGTGCTACTGAGGAGCATAGGTGCGACGGCAAGCCCGTACATCTGCATCCGGGTCAAATGTATCTTCGGGACAGTAGAGGAAAGTATATCAGAGCGCCAGGTTCCAGGGGTCGTTACTGACCCACTGGTTTTCTTCCTTTCCGGTTCTCTCAAGCAGCTCGTTTGGTTCAGATTCCGGTTCAGTCTGCTGGGTCAGTTCGTCTTTTGTTCCAGACCGATCGATTGGTTTGAGTGCCGCGTTGGGCTGTTGCTGAGTTGACACTGTTCCCTTTGCGGTCTGTATGATCCCCTTTCCGATCTGCCAATATGTAAGCAAGAGTTTCATAACCTTAGTGGCATACTTACATTGACGTCTTGTTGTTGCTTTATCAACAGACCCCAGAATATTTCACCCATTCTTTCCATGTTTTTCTGGCCATCCGTTTCCAGAAGTTCGAGATCATGGATCTTTTTTCGGAGGGGTCGGGACAAAATGTCGGCGCTTTTAGGAAAAACCTGCACCTTTTCAGGAAGTTTTACTTTGGTCATCGGGAAGTAGGAGCCGCGGCCGTCACCTATAAGAGGAAGATACTGGTGTTCGATATCTCTGTCTTGATTGTAGTCTATCCACGTTAGCCGGCATATGCCATTCTTCATCTCAACAGGGGACTTACGTTTCTTGAAATAGCCATAGACATCGATTTCCTTTCCATCGGAATCCTTAATCTTCTCCCCAACATCTTTGGCGAACACAATCTCACGGATCAGGAACGGCTCGGACCATGTGTTCCTGCTTTCGCTGGTGGTTTTTCGTTTCGTATGCTCGTAGTTGCGCTGAACTTGAAGACCAACCAGAAGGTCCCTGATAATGGGTTGCAGGCGTCCGATGCTCTCTTCGTTCATGTGATCCCCGAACACATCCAGAAGTATTTCATAGACATTTCCACAGGTAGTTGGAAGAGCACAGGTCAGATCAAATACCATGTGCAGCAATTTCTCTTCAGCATCGATTGATAGACGGCTCCGTATGTATAGCGGGTACAGGCGCTCCTTCATCTGCTGCGAACCAGTGCTTGACTTGTGCGTGTATCCTTCAATCAACGGCGTTATGGATGTTGTCTTAGATTCTGGGGGCGCGGCCTTGGAGTCTGGAATCTTACTGAAAAGCTCCCGATTCATAGAAAGATTTCCAAGACTTTGATCCACAATTGCGTGGCGACTCTGTATTAATAAATCCAGGGACTTGCAGTAGAGCTTGCAGTCTTTGTCATCGTTGCTTTCCAGCAAAGAGACACCAGTAACTCGACATTCCATTCGGCCCCCGGGCAGACCAAGCTTGTCATTCCCAGGATATTCGGTCTGGAGGAGGATATCGTCCCAAGCGGATGTTCCGTATCGAATGGGATGGAATAATGAGATGGCACTCATGCTTTCTACCAACCGGCTTCTTGTTGATGGCAGCAATATCCTTGTACTCCAGAAAAGCGTTTTCCAAAAGCTCCTTCCAGGCGGGTTCTTGGTGCTTGCGGCTGTATATCCTAACATAATCATCAGGAGTATGTACCTCGCGATTTTCATCGAGAGATTTCGATGACCAGAACTCTACTCGGATGATCTGGAGGTCGGGGAGATCTTTGAGACGATAGGTAAGGCGGCCAAGTACGGTCTTGGAGGATGACTTCCACGCTTCAGCCTCAGAAGCAGCCTTCTCCGCAGCCTTCTTCTCTGCTTTCCTCTTATTCTTTAACTCTTTCGACATTGTTCGTGCTGCTATCGTGAATCCAAATCGGACAAGTACTGATAGAAGTATGAAACGCCGATGCGGTGCTGAGAAGAATGAAGTGATCTAATGCACATACTTATACAACTCCCTACGATTGATCACAGCGCTTGTCCTGGGTCACTTGTCCAGAAGCTGCAACGCTGCACAAGCTCACATGCTGCTTGCTCTATCTCAAGAGGTCATCATGGTTTGGAAAACTAATCAGATATTATTTGCTGTTGGAGCACGCGTCATGATTCCAGCAACTCGATTTGAACTCACGAGCTTGGCTTGAAACCAAGGCGTGACGGATAATCAAGGTATTGTGATATGTCTGTAGAGTTGGAGCTGCGTCGTGCCTCAATGCAAATATAAGTTGTGGTATGTCGATGAATTAGCGGACATATAGGAGGGATTCCAAGTAGAACCACTATGATAGCTGCGAATTGAGAGTACCAGTTCCTGCCATATTGAGGAATATGTTGACTGGCATGTTTAACAATCTACATTGGTCAATCGTGATCTCAACGAAGAGTAAGAGAAACTTACTAGTTTTCTACATTATCAACGGACGGGGTATCGATACACTGCGTCCATCTTATGCCATGACACTTCCAAGCACGTATAACGTCTTCAAAGTTGTTCCGCAATCCACTGCCACCACTTCTCTACATCACCGCCCTCCTTGCCTGCGATAACATTACCCCCAATCACATCTACACTCGTTCCACTCTCCCTCATCTGCTCAAACGTGAACGCGCCTTCGCCACCCTCGCCAAGCCATTCTTTCTCTTCGTCAACCTCGTCCTCACCTCCACTCAGCGCCGCACCTGCATCACGGAGCGCCTTCGCCCTGTTAGCCCTGACTTCCGTGATGGTTTTCTCAAGCGAAGTCTTGACAAGGTTCGGGGGCAGCGCAGTGAACAGGTCCATCTTATTTGCTGCAACCAGGACAGGAATTTCTTTTGGTCCTTTGCTTGTTGCAGCGTTGGTGTAGCGTTTTTGCAGCGATAGAAGGACGTCATGAAGGTACTCTCCTGCCTCGTTCAACCCGGCTTCATCGCCCAGCTGTGCAGCGTCGACAACGAAGATTATAGCACGGATGCTCTTAGGGTCGGCTAGCTGGGCGGTGGCATAGTGTCTGAGCTTGCCGTGGCCGGGTGTGTCAAGGAGAAGGAAGTTGCGGGAGCGCTCGAAGGCTGGGTCGCCTGGTGAGCGGTAGTGTGAAGATGCGGGGACGTGTGGGCTCGGGAGGATAGCGGAGACGGTGAGAGGGGTAGTGGAGGTGTGCGTCTGCGTCGTAGCATTGCGCTCGGCCTAGTAGTTGTTAGACGTTACAAGGCGCACTGTTTTAGGGGACTTGTTACCAATGTCGTAAAGGCCGTCTTTCCACTGCCACTTGGTCCAACGAGCAACAAGGTAGGCTGTTGCGCAGCCGCAGCTGCCTTTTTGTACAGAATGGTGTGTATTATTATCGGCAGGCCAATCGCGACAATGAAGGTGATGAGTATGGTGAGAGGGTTCGGGGAGAAAGCGGCCGTGAGCCAGCTGTCCTGGTCGTACCACGCCATCGAAGCTGAGATGCGTTGAACAAAGCGCCGGGTGCGCGATGTTATGGGATTGACGGATTAGGTGCCTGTGAAAGCGGCGTCGGGGTCAGGGCGCTTTCAGGGTGACGCGTGGGTGTAGCGATGACGTGACACCTTTCAGGATCAAAGTTTTGGGCCACGTCCCCCGAGTCAGTCAGGGAGTGAGGCCTGAGCCGCGGGGAAGGCGGGAACACGTCCGACGGCAAGAGCTTAAGAGAACCTCATGTTTGCTATTCTTCGCCCTTCTCCTCGTCTTTGACCATTTCCTCCAACTTCTTGTGAGGCTACCATATCAGCCTACATAACGCTTGCGCAATGCAGAAGTACGGCAAGGCTCGCGTCTGGCAGCGCCGCCCTGACTCGCGCAACATCACAAAGAGAGTGGTGCACATGATGGGAAACGAGAAGGGCCGCCTGCATTGGACAACTATCACACGCTTTTAAGGCACTACATAATCATACAATAGACAAGGGGCCGCCACCATTAGCTTTCCCGTGTGTCGTACATCTCCCATCCAGTTCGTGACTGTGCCACAGAGTTGCTTGTCGCAACCCTAACCTGACAAATTCATACTCCCTAACCGACATTGCAGTTCCCTTGTGTGCGCCTTCAATCCTGCTGAAACATACCCGTGTACACCATCCTTAGTCGTGACCCATTACTCATACAACCATGATCAACTGTCGCTGCAAGCCCGCAGTGGCAAATGCTGAGGGGCATAGGCCATAACGTACCAGGCAGGGATAGCATGAAGGGGAAGAGCGTGACCATCGACCTTTTGATCCCACGTGCGCCATGCAACATGCGTTCGCATTCATAACTCGTAGCGTGCGCCCATAACCTAACACCATCTGTACGTCTCGTAATGCGTAAGAAGGCCCATCATAGACCAAAACTTTAAGAAGAAGAAGAAGAAAAAAGACTGTATGAAAACGACATGCAAGAAACTAGACTTCATCCAGGTCCTGCAAAACAGGACACTGACAAGCCGTGGCAGGGTGTAGGGTTAAATATGCTGTGGGATGACAAATGGAAAAACGGAACGCAGTGAAGCAGGCTAGCAATTTGCGACACACGAGATGCCTTGCAGCTGAGTGCATGGTCGGCTGAGGTTCCGCGGAGACGGATATTGGGGGTGGCTCCTCCAGATGCAGACCAACATCAGAGTTCCGCTGCGGCAAACATACTTAAGGCCTACGATATAGCCTTTGTTGTGCGATTTGTGATACATCGCTTTGTGCACCATCCTTGCCTTGTCATGCGGTACCGGCCCGTGTGTCTTTCGTTCAGGAAGTGATGTAAGTATGGGGGGCCGTTAGTGTTCGTGTTGGCCAAGGATCAAGTACAGTAACAATGACAAAGCCGCCGCAGAACCGAGAAGTTTATCGTGAAGCACTCCAAAGCGATCGTCGATAGCGAAGGATATTCGCCTGTCTATGCGGAACCAAGTCTTGTTGACTTCGATTCTTATATGCAGCGGGCTCAAATTCCCGTTGAGCCGGCCAACCATTTTCTTGACAGCTATGACGGCGGCAAGATGTGTGCGCATCAATAGGTATGAGCTTGTACGTCCGGATAGTATCCGCGACTACTTTCCATTCCTTGAAATCTACCACAGCCTCCAAGATGCCAGCCAGCAGTGGGGTATTCATCCTTGATCCTGCGATCGGGAGGGGGTAATGTGCTTTCAAGCTTGGGTGGTATCGGCTCGTAGATGGAGGCAGGATAGTAAGAGTAATCCTGGGGAGCATCCATCATCTTCGCGTCATCGTCTTCGGTCATATGGTTTTCGCCAGTGATGCCTTCAACAGGGCCTCCACTCAGAGAGCTCGCTGAACTAACTGAATGGCTGCCGACAGGGCTTGGGTCGAGGGAGTATGTATTGCCACGATACATGCTACTGCCCATCCCAGTTGCGCTACCACCTGACAAGCCGGTGGTCCAGGGCGAATAAGATGGTCGGCCAGTTGAGCCTAGTCCGTGATGACCACCTCCACCCAGGCCAGAACCAGGGGCTCCTCTCGAAGTACCGGCATTGTGGGGGCCCTCATTCTGGTAATGACTAGGCGATCTTCCACGCACAACGACTGGGGAAGACATCCGAGCTGCAACCTTTATCCATTTGGGCTCAGCTTCTCTAGGGGCCTGCACGTTCGCCCACAACTCCACAATCAGGTGGTAGTATTGCTGTTGGGCCCGACGTTTTCCATTGTTTGCCGTCGCTGACTTGAATTGTATACGTTCGAACGAATGTTGATAGTTGCTGCTGGCGTGGCTCGTGGGAGAATATTGCTGTGACGAGTCGCTATCGCTTTGCAAAGGGAGCTGAGGACCTGCGACGATCGAGGTCTGATGGAAGTTGCTCAGCCCATATCCGCCGTGTTCATGGCTTTTCCCTGGAGGCGTTGGTGCTAGTAGTTCCTTCTTCATTGGCAGCTGCGGGCCCTTATCGCGCTTCGGTGTATGCTGGATCAACTCGATAGTCTTGCCCGTAGCACCATCCACAGCAGCAGCGAGAGATACAGCCATGGATTGTATCTGCTGAGCCGTCTTATTGGGCTGTTCAAGATACAAGCGTGCATTGGCAATCCACGGCGAAAGTTGGAACGATACGTTGACCGAAAAATAATTCCTCCTGTAACAAGTCCATACGCGATCACCAGAATAGAAGAATCCCTTTTCAATCTTGGCGTCGATACTCGGTGTCACCGCGTTACCTTCACAGGTGATGTTGGCCAGTGTCTCTTGCGTGTTGAAGGGGGGCGTTTCGGGTGAGCCTGCAGTTGTGGTATACGTAGTGGCATAGGCACCATTGTAAGTCAAAGGCATAGTAGTTGTATGTACGCTTCTAGGAGTGTCGGGCTGGGTGTTGTATCGAGGTAGATCTGAGCGAGGAGACAGAGCGTTGGAATATCTAGGCACACCAGGTGTTCCGGTTGTATAATTGTCCCTAGCCGACGAACCCATGGATGGTGATACAGAATGGCCTAGCCCTGGTGATCTTGCCGGAGGTAACATTGCCGACGATGAGGCATCATTTCTATTGTGTAGCTGTCAGCTGTCATGCATTGCCTCGGGTTCTACACGCACGAGTGCGCCACAGAAGATACCTACAGTCGTCGAGTTGAAGACATGCTGCCGTACCCACACGCAGCGCTGAAGTAAGTACCTGGCACGGAATAGTGAGTTGGATAGTTGGTGGCCAAAGTCGACGAGTATGAAGGGTAGGAAGTATAAGCTAGTGCCGACGAGGCGTTGGAGCTAGGCGATGTAGAAATGGAGCCTGATCCTGAGTCCGATAGAGCCGCACTCGACTGATAGCTGTAGACATAGGTCAGTCAAACTCGCAAAACAAAGCTATTCGGCCAAAGTGATGCCAACGACAACGATGTGTAACCAAGAGTAGAGTGGCACGGTATAAGTCGTCAACCAGTTCCAGGGGCGGTACGGCATTGCCGCTAGGCTTGTCGTGTGATCAATGTGACAGACCGACCTGTTGGGAAGACCGAGTGCGCCATGCATCCGGAACGTGTGCGACGACAAGTATGATGAAGGACATTGACTACGTGTTTGTTTCGGGGTAGGAGAGGCCTGAGCTTGGGCTGCACCAGGCGAGAGAGGCGTCGAGGGATGCACGCTGGGGGCCACAAGGCTAGGCAGCACCACGGAGCCTACCATGCCAGCCCGGGAAGACAAGGACCAATGAGAGTGTTTACTTACGCACTGTCGGGACGATGTGAACCGTAACGGCCTGTAATCGAGGCCTGGTGGATACCGGTCGCAGTATGTGCTAGGACCCCGTCGCGTCTTAGCTGATCGGGTACGCCTGCAAAGGAGTTATGATGTGCATGCGCGCCGATATGATCCAAGCAGTCCTGCTCCGAAGAGAAAGGGTTTTCCGGTGCCAGTGGCAGCGGTGATTGCAGCACTGCTTATCCTGCACGTCAGCCAATCAACTTGAGCTAGCCGGTGTGCTGTTGAACAAGACGTGTGACAATAACGAACAACGTGCACGGATGCCGCGATAGAGAGCAACAAAAGATGCGCGTGGGACGTGGTTGCACAAGCGGCACCACAATCGGGTGGCAGAACAAGCGTGCAAAACGCACTACAGGGACAGGAACGAATGAGGGCCCGCTGCGTGCTGCAGAAATCAAAAGGGAGAAGGCTGATGCACACGCTGTGTTGTGGTGTAATATAGGAGTGGACGCGGGGAGAATGTTGGTCTGGAAAGAGTGCGGAGAAGGGCGCCAGTTTATGGCTGAAGGTGCAGCGCTTGGAGCGAGCGACTTGGGTTTTGAGGATTCGTGTATTTTGCAGGACATGGATTGCAAATACTTCGGAATCTGACTTACCTTGATTCATTGCAGCAACAACCAGTAATGTACCGTTATCCCGCTGAGATCTGTCACGGCGCCTTGTGAAGATGCGACAGCCCTTACGAGAGACTGGATCTCACGCCTGATTCTGCCGCTCTACGCAGTAATTCCGACAGTCTGGGTCGACTTCGATGGCGCCGGCAGTGGCGAAAGGATTCGCTGCTGACAGACTTCCGCTGCGGCCGAACTGCTTTGCGCCGTCGCTCAAGACGCGGATTCGACCGGGCGAGTCAGTGTTTCGCGTAGCGATTGCGATGCTACGCTTCGGGGTGCCGAGCCAAGCGTCGAAGGGATGCTGAAAGGGAATGGTGGTGAAGGCCGTCGACTCGTCTAATCCCGCTGTTGGTTCGCTTGAGAAGCAATCTGGGGGGTTTAGCCGGCACAAGGGCGGGATCCTCGATTAGCTGCCGCTGCGCTTCGCTGGGGGGCTAGGCTCCGTTAATGCTGATGTTCGGCCTGGGGGAAATGCGGCTATTGCCAGCAGGCACAGTAATGCGTATATTCAGCAATGCTGAAATTATGGTGAGCTCCCGGTTGGCTCGGGTAGGCTGATAACTCAGCGCGTATATCTATCATAGAGGTTAGCGGATAGGCGCGTCATGGTGGTGATGGTGGTAGAAACTTGGTGAGTAAACTGACAGTTTTGAGGTCGAAAAAGGTGCGATCCAATGTGCATTGATGTCACCTACGGCGACTGCGCAACACCTTAAACCCTGGAGATATAACGGCTCGTCTACGCAGAGCGAAGAGGCCCGCAGCTGCGCTTTGCTTCTTCCCGCACTCTACACAGATCTGGAATCTCGAATCCTGCGCACAGACAGGTACGGATAGCGGCCTTGTCGTTGCGTACCTGATATCTGGCTGCGACGTAGGCGGTGTAGGCGCGTCTCTGACGTCGCAGTACTGCGATCTGTCAGTCTCGCAATATCGACCGAGGGTAATGTCGCAATGAGAGTGGAGCTTACAGGGTCCTGCTGCAGTCTTCCAAATAAAATGATGTGGCGCCGACTGATATTCGATCGTGGCGGCTTCGACGAGGATGCTGACCCGTCGTCGGATACTGGGTATACGCACACCGGGTTCGTGGATGCGCTCGACAGACACACGTCGTTGTCTGCCTTAGGATTGAAAGTCTTGAGTACAACCACAAGTGATAAGTCGAGTACTGTCAAGATGTTGCAGTAGATGTGAGCCTGGGTCAGTACATCGAAGATTCGTACGGTGAAGGGGCCGAAGCATATATGCACCGTGCCCTCTATCGAAATTTGATCTCCTGCTCTCAGACTGTTGCACAAGCTCGCCAGGGCTCACCACCCCCGTGATCTGTGAGGTTGGTAGTCTACCGGCGTGTGGTCTCGAAACAATGACTTGAAAACTGCTGGGAATAGTGGGTCCAGGGCAGGGACTAACGGCAAGCGATGAATGAAGTGGGAGGGTCCAACGACACGGACAGCCGTCGAATAAGGATGAGCATACAGAAAGTGGACAGTAGAAGTACAGTTGACAGACAGGAAACGCTACAGCTCGATACAGGGTAGAATTTGACTAGGGTGAGGACGGACTTGTTGGCTCAAAGGAGAAGTGCCTACCAGATGAGTATAGCCTCGAAGCATGGTTAGCATGCTGAATCAAGATTCAGCCCCAACGCAAATGATCCGTACTGCTCAGGCCATGGCCGTTTTCTAGCACCACGGTAGTATTGGCAAGCTGCAGAAGCGAGCCTTTCCTAATAGAGAATCTATACATCTCCGATGTTAGGGAAGATCAATTCGCCCTGATGCCTAGGCTTACGTCTTTCGAATAGTCGATGAGATTCGCACTCCATTCCCTCATGGGAACGCAGGCCCTACTACCTCGCGGGACCATGACCCACCTACATGCCGCACATCGACTGGCTCGCCCGGTAAAGACATCACAGTCCCGTGCGGCGATGCAGGAACATTGACCACGACACCACTCTCGAAATGGGGGCCGACTTGACACGGCAGCAGAGCAACCAGACTGGCGGGTCGTTGATGTTTCATCTCGATCAGCCGCTCAGAATAACCCATGAAGCGAACGGATGATCATAGTTTGCTCTGGTCATGGCTCTGCTAGATTGGACTATCAGTCACGGGCGGCGTCCAGTCAGCAGCAGATGGCGAAAGGGCCAAGACCCGGCGTAGCTAGCAGCGCCACGGGCCGGCAACCGTTGGCAGACGACAGGTCGTCCCGCAGATGGACAGTGAAAGAGGAAACTAGAGGCACGAAGGGTTGGGCTCGAGGCCGTTACCTGTCACAGAAACGAGCGCGACGGCACTACTTGGCTTCGAGGGGCCGGTTTGACGTGATTGTTGGCGACGAGGGAAAGCAACCACATACAGGCGCCACGGCCAGCGAGCGATGCGCAGATGTTGCATCGCCTCGAGGTTTGGGTTAGAGCACTATCAGCGCCATGATCCGGGCTCCCATCTGCCCCCAAGCACACGGCGACCCGACACTGTGGTAGATGCGCAATGCTCCGAAAGAGGGCACAGCCAGTCAACGACGCCGCTGTCTGCAGAAGGTCGCCTTTTCTCGGCGGCTGCTGTCAAGCGACGATATGGACGCGGCGAACGGCATTTCGAGTCCAGGGTCTCAGGCCAGGTGATGAACGGTGTGGATGGCGAGAAGCGACGAGTCTGCGGCGGCTCCGTTGCGCGTAGTCGAGATGGGACGCGATACAGGATCGATGGCCCACGGAGGAAGGAGGGATGGGGCCTGGCAGGGGATTGGGAAAGAGCGCCCGGTGACGTGCAGCTTCGCCCGGGTATTCCTCCCTCACCTGCGGTTGCGCCTTACTGCTCTGGACTCTAGCACGTCTTGGCAGCTTCCCTTTGCAGCTCGCACTCCCCAAACCTCCCAATCCACCATCATCACGACGCCAGCATCCAACACCGCACCAACGTCGTTGTTCGTAAAGTCCTTGTGAGCCTCAGCGATGATACACGCGGGCAAGGTGACATGCCATTCCTGAGCCTCCCCATGCTCATGTGCATCGCACGTTGCGGCCGGCTACCGAGCGCCCGGGGCTGACGCACGACAACCACCTGGTGCTTCGCAATGCATTCCTTGCCTCTCAAAGAGTAGTTCATATCGAACTTGAGCCAATCGCTACCACGCCATCAGCCTTTTCTTAGCGGGCGAAGAAGGCCGTCTGGCTTGCTGCAGAAGCTAAGATGAGACTGACCCAGGCGCATTCCTTTGACCTCTAAGCCAGGACTATCATCTGACGCGTCTCTATTACAGGTTGATGGAGCAGGCTTTTCGCTTAGTTCTTTGAGCGTCTCACCGCACTTTGTGCCTAACCCGTGGTGCTTTCGGTACCGGCCATACCATTCCACTGCACCCACGCACGACAGCCGTTGAAGTGTAGATGTAGATGGTGGCTGTGCGAACTTACGGGATCGCCCCTTGAGGTAGTGTTGCATGCAATCTTGAGGTCACGAAGCACTCGACTGCCCTGCAAGGCATCTGTTGGCGATGCACAATGAGCTGCAGCCTCCCGCACCCCCCGTGACGGCGATGATCGGCTGTCAAGCAGTCTTCGTAATCGATAGAATCATGGCGACCCGCAGCCGCCCCAAATGTACTATCGGGAAGATCAGGAACTGTTGCGGGCCCTTCTGTGCTGTCTCAGCCGACTCAAAGTAGCCTGGAGGCTGCATGATCGCCAGGCTGTCGCAGCAGCTGTCTGCCGATTATTGCGTATGGCATGTTACACTAGGACTACTTATTTCGGGTCTCCTGGTCAACTGATCGTCAAGAAACATCGATGTGACGCAGTGTCTAGAAAGCAGAATCGTCTGTTCATTGCGGTACGGCCCGTCGAAGTTGAAGGGAATTCTTGAACACACACTGCCCTTTCAACCGACCAGGCTACAGCAAATAGTTTGTTCACTGAACTAGTCGCTGGACTATTCACTCAGGTCCAGCTTCCTGGCTGTCGGGCGAAGACAGCACCCGAGCGGAACATTAGTCTTTTAATCTGACGCCGACGGCGGCGAGAGCGATCGCGATCGATGAAAGGCGTATACCCTCCAATCCATTGACACATCTCAAAGTCTGGTCATCTTTTTGGGGTTGTTTCTGCTGATGGAGCTACTGCGAGCTCACACGCCTCGCTGCTGTTCTTGCGCATACCAAATCGCCCATCCCTTGCTCAAGGGAAGACGGGATATGCTAGCATGGCTCTGACTCTCGGTGATTCCATTCACAGATCGCCTATACCAGGACACATGAGGCTATAATGGGCTTTCACTTATAGTATGGCAATTAGTGCTGCGGCGCGAACGGTCCGTTGTTTGCCGTTCGAGGACTCGCACAACGGATCCAGTGCAACTGTTGAAGAAGCACAGCTTTACGCCAGCGGAGTTTTGAGTCACGGAGAAATACCGTAGAGCCTAATCTGACTCAGCTCCCGAATATGTGCAAGTTGTAATTGGAACTTTTTGCTAAGTTTGTCCATATCTGCTGAACTGGCACTCTCAATGGTGTTTGTTCCGCAGTAGGTACATGCTCCGGGGAAGCTGGTACCCTATGCTTTTTCAAGAATCACCAGTAGACAAGTGCTGCTGGTAACTCTGCGATCAGTGGTTGAAAATCCACTAATATTGCACTTAGCTTCGAAAGCAGCTGCATGGTCCGGTACCGAGCTGTTGGCCTTGTCCGGCGCGGCCGATGGCATCCACGGACAACTACAACAACAACAACGAAACGGACCACCAATCGGCGCAAGGACATTATCTGACTAGCCTTGCTAGCCATTCAGTTCTTTGACAAAGAACCTATCGACCTCCGGCTGTGACCTCGTTTTGGTCTGCGCTCTACTCAGGCGTGTGGCTAGTGCGCAGACCTAGTGAATGCACATAATTCTCCGACCCTGACATGCGTCAGCCCAAATCTTACGTCAAAGCAAACCCTGAACCAACCAAACTTCATGGATCCATCATCCAAAAACATGAAGCCGTATTCTTTCCATGTGCATGTGAACGATATGCACACAGCCTTTGAGCGACAATTCGGTCAGTCTCCGAGATCGACGGTACAACGACACCGCCGAATTGTATCAAAGCCACGGATAGCCCACGAACTATTGGTCTGTGCAGATGTCGTGGAATCAAACGATACGGCTGTGGATGAATACAGCTTCTAACTTACCGGATCAGGATGCTACCAATCAAGGCTGTTTGTATGCAGAGTGACTAACCACACACTACGTTGTGATTACACGTCTAAGCCCAAGGCGTCTCCTTAGCGGGATCACAGCGCGAGCATCGTCACAAGAGACGCCCTCTGTCCACCGAAATGTCAAACTTTTGTAGACCATAATCCGGGGACGGGCAATCAACAACGCCACAGTTGCGCGACATGTGAATGCCGTATTGATTTCACGACGCCAACCCCGCTTCGAACAAGCTCCACAATCTGTCTGAAAACAACTTGATGATCAATAGTGCCCATACATCCTCGATGTGGTTAATTTGTCTCTTGGCCAGTGCGCCAATCACGAAGTTGTTGTTCGATGTCTCTGGCGTCCAGTAACTATTGTTAACCACAGTTGAGCCAGGACTAAACGAACTTCCGCCCCTGAATGCTGCATGTTTTCTGTAACTTGAGGCAGCTGGGCACGACAGTTGGCATCGGACATACCCACGAAGTGAGTCTTCGTAATCCTTCCCTGTTCAGGCTGGCTGAGCCATCAACATGGGACTGCTAAGACAAGCAATAACTGAATATCGACCGATGATACTGTTCGAAGGTAGCGTTTGGGTTTGAAATTGATTCCAAGCTGCTGCTCATTCAGGACGACCAGTGTACAGCTTGTCGAGCCGCCGGGTCAAGTTCAAATCCATGAGCGTATGGCCCTAGATTAATGCTTTGAGGACTTCGGACTCTTCGTAATGATGCTTTTTGAATTTCGTCCCGCAAATCGCAGTTGCGTCGTGCACCCAGCTCCGCAGTTCGGCTCCGCAGTCACTGACATGCCATTCACCGAAAACTTGCGCAGGATCTCGTCATACTCATTCTCGTGTCCGATCAACTGACGGCTTCCACGGCAAAGATGCCTAGCGGAACAGTCTTCGGGTACTCAACCCTTGGGATAACTGGATCGGCCAAGTCTTCCTACATTGGGAAATGGGGTGGACAAACATCTCCTCAGCACATCTTCACGCGCGCAATCACGGGTGTATCATCCTATAGCATGACCGCAGAAATCCTGTTTCTCGTACCATGGAGGCCTCGAGATGCGCTGATCGGATGATTCTTGCTATATCCTTTCATTCAAAAGGTGGGTGACGGAGCGGCGCTGCTCGTAAGACTAGTGTTGAGGCCTGCTCTAACTAGCTACTGTCGTGACAACAACCACTGGCGCTACTTTCACGACATGCATGCAGGGTCGGAAGAAGTATACAAAGATAGTCAGGACCAGCAATCCTCAGCCACCCCTACCCTTCTTGAGACGCAAGCCCCGAAAAGAACACATCATACCGATGAACGCTATTGCTGCAAGTATAGTGTCGCTGAGTTACCGATCGACCAACGGCTGCCGCAGCTGTGTCTTATTCCAAGGGAGGGGTCAAGAGAGCCTCGATTTCGGGGTTTCCGTGTTGCCCCTGCGATTTAGGGGGATGAAGAGAGAATCGTGTCGCTCCCCTTATCTCAAGGGATGATCACGAGGTTGAGCTGAAATTTTGAGGCTACAGCAGATCGCTTCTTCTTATACGGAGAGTATACTAACATGTATGTTAGAGATGAATGACGCTTCTGATGGTCGAGTACCCTCGCCAATCTTGTAGTATCGTGGAGCTGTTATTGTGCCATGTTGAACATGCGCTATGTCAATAGTCTCACGCCGCTCTTTCGGAGCAAAACGCCTATTGCTGCCTGGCAAAACAACACACAATGAATATCCAAGCATAGAGCTCAACTCGAGTGTTGACAGGATCTTTTTCTTCCATGTTTGTTTCCTGCTTTCTTATAACAAATTTGCTACTGATCGACTGCAGAGACATCTGAACGAAGTAGGAAGACTGACTTTCGTGATCGGACTGGAAAGCAAGTATCCGCATTGAAACGATTCCACAAGCCTCTTTCGTTACTCTCTTGCACATCACTATTAAAGAAACCAGTGTTGACCTATTGAATCAATAGAAGAACAACGGTCTTGCTCAACCTAGATAGCTAAACGTACTAGCTAAACGCGACCCATTCAACAGGCACTCGGTCGGTGCGCATATCGCAACACGACCGTCCGAAGTCCAGCTGAGATGCTCGAATTTGTTTCCGAGTTCGATACTCCCACGTTTCTGTCCACACATCTCCACCATATCATCTCCCTGTCTTGGTAGGGTAGACGAGGCTGGATGGAATCAATGCGACTCCTAGTCCGTGCCCACGATGTGTACAGGATGAGATGCCTTGTATCTCAGGAATACATGCACGAATCATTGGTAAGATCACTTCACACCCACACCAAAGAAAAGATCGGATCTTTTTCGCGAGACTGAGGTTAAGCCGAGCCCACCATCGCGAAGCAGAAATCTGATATGTGGCTGGAGGAATTTCTCTCGTAAGGGAGAAGCACACTCATGGAATTCGCGTTGTGTATAAGGATAGCTTAACGTCTCGCTCTTTGATACGCAAGTGAGTGTTATTCTGATTTGACCGCGGTCACTATACCAACATTTACATATCACATATAATCTTCTATCAACCATTCAATATATGGGTTTGAATCAGCATCAAGACTTGCATCCTAACTCCTCTTTCGTTCACCCTTACCATTCGCAACATGCATCACTCGGGCCCCACAGTCTCGGATAAACGCTAGCATCAGGCAAGGCTCATACTAGAACAATGTTTTGCTTGACCTGATTTCCCAACCACCTCTCTACTTCCGCTGACTGACATGTCCTAACCTCGCACTCGCAGGTCCCCTTTCGCATGTATTTCTCTCCACATGGTTCAACGAGAATGAAAGTGAAACATATTCTAGTCGAGTACCTGTCGACGGTGAAGACACACATCACTGATGACACCTCCTCGGCTTCGGCCTCCGGATCATCCCAACGTATAGCCCAACACATCTTCGATTCCCACTTAAGGTACGTGAAGGGAAGAATGAGCAAGTGCCTGCGCCCCTCGTATTCTCCTTCATGTTCTACAGGTAGTTGGACAATGTACGCTGTCAGAAAGAGGTCTTGTGATACTTCCGAACCTCTTGTATTATTGTACTGACGATCACATAGTTCCCAGAATGCCGGTAGGCTCGTCGCCGATAGCGGATACTGGTTTTGGTTGAATGTTATCCCAGTTCTTTCCCACGCCAGGGGCGACCAACTTGGGAAGCCGTAACGCCGTCTAGCGCTCGATCCCGAAGTCCTCCAATAGAGGCACAGACGAAAGTCAGTCGCTCTGTTGCAGCGTGAGCTTCTTCCAAACGGAACACCCCAGAAACTGCCTATCGGGTCGTTCTCGGTGCGAAGGAATTTCAAAATACCCAATATAGCGTTCAAAGCATCTGACTGGAAGCTGAGACTACGAAGTGAAAAAACATTGAGCAGGCCCGTTCCCCTACTCAACCCATGATTAGTCGAATGCGGCACGGTATGTTCAAGATGTTCTATCTCTGGGTCGAGACCGATAACGTCGTTGTCACACTTAGTGAACTCTTTGCATATGAATAGCATATCGTAGGGCGTAAAATAAAGTCTTCTTCTGGAAAGATATCCTTCTTGGAGAGTCCTGGAACGTTAGCATCAGGTTCTGAAGCACACCTTCCTGCTAGGTTCAATATATCACTCACCATGCACGATTCGACCACTTTGATTTAGCGATGTGACGACCCACAGGATCTGGTTCCAATGTTACGGTAATAGAGTCGATGGTGACGACTAAGTCAGATAACTTTCGTTCCCGTCCTACACCGGGTAAACCGTACGCGCAGTCTTCGCCAGCCGCTGCAATCAAGGTGATCTGAGCTGAGGCATATATAACATCCATTTGCTGAATCTGAATATGCTTGTCGCTGGAATCCTGCTGGTGCACACACTAAAGTGGCAATTAGCTGAAACGATGGTCTGGAACGAGAAAGACATTGAGACGTACGTATTTGTCCACCCAAAGGTATCGATAACCAAGACGCCGCGTAGCAGTAATACTATCTTCTATCGTAGCCGGTAGCTTAGTTGGTAACTTGGAAGTTTCTTGCAGCAACATGTTTCCGGCTTCGCCCCACACGTAAGATAATGCCACATATTGGCAGTCGTCTGGCGCTGGAATAACGATGCTCTGGAAACAATCAATGACTCTGAGATCGCGCAATGGTCGCTGTTGCTCTAAATGACAGAGATCATGGGATTCTGCACAACGACCAATCCAGCTTCTGACTAAGTCGAGATCACACATCGGGGAACAGAACTCAGCAGTGTCATAGTGATTGGCTCCAATGGCTAGTTCCAGACCAGGAAGAGACGTCCACAGAGCCTCATTGTCGAATCCATACTCATTTTCGAATGCATACTCGAAACTTCCCCAGATATTGTCACACCGAGACCATTTTATGGAGGATGCTTCTAATTCAAGCGTACTTAGTCCCTGGTCGTAACAGGCTCCTTCTCTTTCATAGATTGCTGTTCCTATCAATCGACAAAGTGCGCAAAATGAAATCGTTAATGCCCGAACGCTACAGTTTACTTTGACAATCACTTCTTCGTACTCTGTTGGGTACGAAACTTCGCTGGCCATCTCCGATGACACCATGATCAGTCTTTCTGCGAGGCGGACTTCCTCCTCACCGGTCAAATATCTTTGTATCGCTGAACACATATCCACGCATCGTTCACAGAAAGTGGGATCCGAAGCGTCCTCGAATCCCTTGCGTTCATGGTCCATCGCAGGAGGCGCCTCTGCTATCCAGAAGATGCAATGTCAAGCAGCAAAGACGGTGTACCATAGGAGAGAGTTGGATCTGTGTCGTAGCATCGCGCGCCGTCATGAATGGGGAAGAAGGTCTTGGAAATTTCACAAATTTATGAGGCACCGAAGAGGAATTAAGATCAGACAAAATGTTGTAGCTTGGAGGGCAGGCTGGCAACTGAGGAGGCATTAGGCTACAGCCTACGAAGACCGATAGGCGTAAGTCCACGTGATTCTTATCTTGCGCTTCTCATTGGTTTGATGCCTTTTCCCTGTGGCGAACACCTACGACGTATAACGCATACCTTTCGTCTGCTTTCCCAAGGTCGAATATCTTAAAAGGAGCCGCGGACTGTCTGTTCGACTTGTGTGCGCCCGCTCTATGAAGACTCGCTTCCATTTTGGAGGAAATAGAACGTCCTGCTGTTCCTCCATATCGATGCATGGCAACAAGTTAGCGATATCGTGGTGTAGCACATAATAGTGTGGTTTGCAAGCTGCAAAAGACGAAAGCGTATCAGATAGAGACATGTTGATCTTCTCAGTGCCTGACCTTGCCACTGGACCCTCATGCAGGTGGTAGGTTGAGAACAGTAGCTGGGCGGCAAGTGAGGAGTCCCTGTCTCCTTAGGTCTCCAGTGTACTAACCGGATTATGCCTGTATAGCGTACGCACTTCCCTGGCTCTCATCGGAGTATTTTCCGACGCACGTGTGCAAGAAGGGCCGACCCATGTTGACATGACAGATAGGAAGGAGTGGGTAGTTTGGTGGGTACGGAACGAAACTAGGTCAGCATGTCAGTCGGAGCCATATCCACTTTTCTAGTCACGTCAATGCATGATCGAGGCACCACCCGTCTCTGGAGCAAACGTATTTCATTGACGACTTTTTGATCCCTTACGGGCAGGCTCTAGGCACACAAGTCCCGTAAGGTACACACACACCCTATCTCTAATCTATGCTTTCTCCTTTAAACAATAACACCTCGAAATGCAGTGAATGACGCGACAAACCCTTAAGGTTCAAGAAACAAGTTAACATATACACTGAAGCCAAATATGACCCACACGGTCTAATCTGCGCTGCACTCTCGTAAGGAATCCAGCCGATGGTCCCATGAAACTCTGCTTTGTGTTGTCGCCTGCATCTGGCGAGTTGTGTCTAATGCTTTTTTT